>JAEEGL015057755.1_pt1 | contig 11479 bp, 9 predicted proteins | sample 9134231 | NCBI WGS metagenome assembly JAEEGL01 (sample SAMN16246548, study PRJNA631951) | gut metagenome | biome: gut microbiome; feature: rumen; material: fiber-attached | host: Bos | place: Iran: Karaj | collected 2018-10
CCTTCGCAGAGTTTTGTCTTCCTAGCTCAGTTGGTAGAGCAACTGACTCTTAATCAGTGGGTCGAGGGTTCGAGTCCCTCGGAGGACACAATTCTTTGCACGGGATGTGGCGCAGTCCGGTAGCGCAACGGTCTGGGGGACCGGAGGTCGCAAGTTCAAATCTTGTCATCCCGACAACAATTTCAAAATCCTCCCAATGCAACCTTATTTTCGATGTTTTAATCGTTAAAAAAGCATTTTATCCTATTTTGGGCTAACGTGTTGCTAAAATCAAAATGGCATAATTGTTGTAAATTAAGCGGTGGTTACAAATTTTAATCATTAAATCGTATGAAGAATGTAGTAGCGATTATTAGTTTTATATCCTTTGCCACATTTGCAATGGCACAAACTCCGCAACAAATCGTGTCTCAGATGGATGCGGAATTGCAAAAACATACCAATGAAGGTGTCGTGATGAACGTTGATATGAAAATCCCTATTGTGGGCACCATGACCACGAAAACATACACCTTGGGCGACAATGCCCGTATGGAAATGGAGGTCATGGGCGAGAAGGTCATCACATGGACTGACAAAAAATACACATGGATTTACACTCCTTCAAGCAACTCGGTACGAATCGATAACCTCTCCAAAAAATCGTCTTCCGAAGGTAACATAAAACTATTTTCGGGCATCACCGAAGGCTATGAGGTTACCATAAGCAAGGAAACGAACACCGAATGGCACATCGCTTGCAAGAAATTAAAGTCGAACCCCGACAAGAGTGCTTCCAAAACCATGGATTTGGTCGTTGCCAAAGGGACTTATTGGCCTGTTAGCCTGACTACGAGCGTGAAAGGCGTGACGGTGACCATGCGTGACATTGCTTTTGGTGTGACCGAAGAACAAGTTACCTTCAATCAAAAGGACTATCCCAATATCAGTGTCGTTGACAAGCGATAAGAGGTAGTTATTCACAAAACCTAACAGAGTCAATTTTCAACGGCGAAATTGGCTTTGTTTTTTTTATAAAAAGTCCTAATAACACAGCGGACAGAATTTGGCAACATAGTAAAAATACGAATCTGATTGGTACGAAAAACATATTGTTTTGAAAGCGGAAACGAGGTTTTCCATAAAGATGTTTTATTTTTTACGCTTTTTGTTTATTTTTTGTAATTTTGTCGTGGTTTTGTAATAACTTTTTAAGTTATTTTAATTTATACAGTTATGGAAAAGATGCATAGTGCTTTAATCCCTAATACTTTGTTAGGTCTTGCGGGGAGTATTGAATATAAAAAATTAAAAGATGCTTGTAAAGACCCGAAAAAAAGTAGTGCCAACACGTTGCGTGCTATCCTTTCGGCTGCACAGTATACCGAATACGGCAAAGAACACCAATTTGCAACTATTTTACAAGCCAAAACAGACGATGATTTGTTTGCACGCTACCAACAATACGTCCCTGCCAATGATTATGAAGATTTGCGACCTTACGTAGAGCGGCAAAAACAGGGTATTGCTGATGTCCTCACGTTCGGCAAACCGTATATGTATGCCACCACCTCAGGCACCACCAACGAACCCAAATGGATTCCTATAACGTGGACCTATTTGCGGGATGTTTACGGTAAAATGACGCGTGTTTGGCTGTATAATTTTATCAAATTTCGCCCCAATGTGTTTGCGGGAAAAATCATCACCATTGTAGGAAAATCTCGCGAAGGAACGGCTCCCGATGGTACTTTTTACGGTAGTGTGTCGGGTGTTACACGCGAAAAATGTCCGAGTGTGATTCAAAATCTGTTTTCGTGTCCACCCGAAGTGTACGGCATTGAGGACTACACGGCACGTTATTATGCCATTATGCGTACGGGAATTGAGCAAAATGTTACGATGTTGGTTACGCCAAACCCTTCCACCATTGTAGAGGTCGGAAAACTGATGAACGTCTATTACGACGATTTTTGCAACGATATTGAACGGGGTACGTTAAGCAAAAAAGTGAACATACCAGACGATATTCGTCAAGCCTTGGCACCTTATTTGAAGCCTAATCCAGAACGTGCGAATGAATTGCGAGGCTTGAAGGTGCGGTATAAAATCGTTTTGCCGAAGCATTATTGGCCAAATTTACAGATAGTTAGCACGTGGAAATGCGGTAACACGAAGTTTTATGCCGACAAAATAGTGCGTTATTTCCCTGAAAATACCTTCATACAAGAGTTGGGTTATTTCTCCACAGAGTGCCGTTTTGGCTTGGTTTTAGATGATACCAACAACACGCGACTTTTCCCTCATTTCCATTACTACGAGTTTGTGGCAGAGGAGGAATTGGAGAGCGAAAATAAGCATTTCTTGCAACTGCACGAATTGCAAAAAGGCGAACGCTATTGTGCTTACGTTACCACGTTTGCGGGCTTGTATCGCTACAATATGAACGATTTATTGGAGGTTGGAGACTTTTTTGAAAATACGCCTACGGTGTTTATGATTCAAAAAATTAACGGCATTGTGAGTATGACGGGCGAAAAAATTCACGAACATCAGTTTGTGGAAGCCGTGCAACGGGCAGTGACGCAAACGGGCTATAAGATGTCGTTTTTTGTCGGTTTTGCTAATTTACAAAAATCTACTTACGAGTTTTATTTTGAGTTTTCAGGCCATAATCGGACGCAAGCAGAAGCCGATGAGTTCGCCAAAGTGGTGGATAAAGAGTTGTGCAACATCAATATAGAGTACCAATCCAAGCGTGATTCGTTCCGTTTGGGCGAACCAATTGCTCATCTTTTGGTGAAGAATGCGTACGAAAAATTCAAACAAGAATGCTTGAAGGAAGGCAAGCGAGACGGGCAATTTAAGATGGTCATGCTGATGCAAGATGATGCAAAACACGAAAAATTCAGAAGATTGACCGTTTCCGATTAAAAACGCCTTTTCACTAACAATTTTAGCCCATTTTCTACAATTTTAATGTGCAGTTCTTTGGGCAAATGATGAGGGTCTCCGTCAATATGAAAGGGACCTTCTTCTTTACGTATGAGCGTGATTTCGGGGACACGGATGGTGTGCATATACAACTTATCCAACTGCTTAGAATACAGCGACAAAGCCAACAAAGGAGCCACCACCATCGGGAAATCACTCATAATCACAATGTCCATCATACCGTCTTGTATACTCGCTTTGGGAGCAATTTTTGCCTCGTAACCCCACTGCCCCGCATTGGCAAAAGAAATCAAAAAAGCCTTTGTTTTGAGGTCTATATAGTCGCCTGTCAGCGTGTAATCTTCGGCCTTATAGGTAAAATAATCTTGCAAAATAGTCGTCAAGTAGGTCATCAAACCACGTGTGCCTTTGGTGGCAAAATGTTCGGCAATCGTAGCGTCAAAGCCCGTTCCGCAGGTCGAGAAAAAAGGTATCTCGTTCACCAAACCATAGTCGACTTGCACAACCTCACTTTTATTCAAGACCTCCAAAGCCCTCGTTGGATTGACAGGAATCCCCAAATGGCGTGCAAAGCCGTTTCCACTACCCATCGGGATAATTCCAAGTGCCGTGTTGGTGTCGATTAACCCGCTCGCCACCTCGTTAAGCGTTCCATCGCCTCCGACAGCCACGACTCCACCATAATTTTGGTTGGCTTTTTCGCGTGCAATCTCGGTGGCGTGGTGGGCATATTGCGTGTAGGCAATCTCCACTTCCCACTTCTTATGGTCGATAACCTTATAGACTAAATCTTCAATTTTTTCCTTCTTATTCGTCCCCGCAATGGGATTGATGATAAAACACAACTTTTTCATGCTCTCATTTTTTTGCAAAGATATAAAAAAACAATGATTTATTTTGGAGTTTTGAAAAATAAAAAAAAATGTATATTTGCAAGATAGTTTAATTATAAAAAGATTATGTATTTATTTACGAGCGAATCAGTTTCAGAAGGGCATCCCGATAAGGTGGCAGACCAAATAAGTGATGCTATTTTAGATACTTTTTTGGCACAAGACCCGCAAACACACGCGGCGTGCGAGACCTTAGTAACAACGGGGCAGGTGATTGTTGCGGGCGAGGTGCAGAGTAAAACCTACGTGGACGTGCAACACGTTATTCGCCAAACGATAAGACGGATTGGTTACACGAAATCCGAGTATATGTTTGAGGCTAACTCGTGTGGTATTTTGTCGGCTTTGCACGAGCAGTCGCCCGATATTCGTCAAGGTGTGGTGCGTCAAAGTGCCATGGAGCAGGGTGCAGGCGACCAAGGAATGATGTTCGGTTATGCAACCAATGAAACGGTGAATTATATGCCTTTGACCTTGGATTTAGCCCACACGCTGATGTACACGTTGGCAGCCATTCGCAAGGAAGGCAAACAGATGACCTATTTGCGTCCCGATGCCAAGTCGCAAGTGTCTATTTGGTACGATGACAACAATAAACCACAAAAAATTGACACCCTCGTTGTTTCAACCCAGCACGACCCAGACGTAACGCAAGAAAAAATCAAGGAAGATATTATCAACATCCTGTTGCCACGTGTTGCCGAACGCGATGCGGTGTATGAAAAGCTGTTGGGCGAGTTTTTGCGTGAAAAGCGTGCAGACAAGTTTTTGTTGGTTAACCCAACGGGCAAGTTCGTCATTGGTGGTCCTCACGGCGATACGGGTTTGACGGGACGAAAAATCATTGTGGATACATACGGAGGTCGTGGAGCCCACGGTGGAGGTGCTTTTTCAGGCAAAGACCCTTCGAAAGTAGACCGTTCAGCAGCGTATATGGCACGATATATTGCAAAAAACTTGGTTGCAGCGGGTGTGGCAGATGAGTTGTTGTTGCAAGTGAGTTATGCCATTGGGGTTGCAGAGCCTGTTTCCATAGCCGTAAATACTTACAAAACAGCAAAAAATGGTCTTACGGACGAGCAAATTGCAAACGGCGTGAAAGAGTTGTTTGATTTGCGTCCGGCGATGATAGAAAAACAATTGGAATTACGCAACCCGATGTACGAAGAAACGGCTTCCTACGGGCATGTAGGCAGAACGCCGAAGACAGTCAACAAAACGTTTATTGACGAAAATGGCAACGAAATCAAACGGACGGTTACTCTGTTCACGTGGGAGCGTTTAGACCAAGTAGATAAAATAAAAAAGTACTTTTCGTTGTAATGGGAAATAAGCAAAAATATCTTCTCCTTGTCGGAATCGTTTTTCTCTGTGTCGGCATCGATCAGTGGCTCAAATGGTATGTGCATAGCCATTTTGCTCTTGGCGAGTCGGTTTCGATTACGTCGTGGTTTTGGATTTGTTATGTGGAAAATAATGGCATGGCGTTCGGAATTGAATGGTTTAGTAAGGTTTTTCTGACCCTTTTTCGCATCGTAGCAGTGATTTTTCTGAGTTGGTATGCTCATAAGCTCATCAAGCATAATTTCCGCACGGGCTACCTTGTTACGATTGCTTTGACGCTTGCGGGTGCGTTAGGAAACATCATTGACTGTGTGTTTTATGGTGTGATTTACGATTATGCACCCTTGTTGTACGGCAAGGTGATAGATATGTTTTATTTTCCGCTGATTACGAATCGGGCAGGGGAGGTGATTTTTTTCCGTCCTGTTTTTAATTTTGCAGACTCGTGTATAACGGTTGCTGTATTTATTATTTTCCTATTTTATCGTAAAGATTTTGATTTAAGTTTACATAAATTTCATGAAGATTTTTAATAAAGATATTGCTCGAAAATATGTTGTAGCAGGTGTTTGTGGGCTTGTTTTATTGTTGGCTTTGGGTTTTGTTGCTTTTATGCAGTATTATCGCCTTGAAAAGAAGAATTTTTTGAGCAATGATGGCAAAGAACACGGCTATTTTATCTATCCCGATATGTCGATGGATAGTGTGTTGGCGTTGGTGAGTCAGGATTACAGCATTTTTTCAACTTACTCGTTAGATTGGTATAAAAAGCGGGTTAATTTGCATAAAATTGAAGAAGGTTTTTACCGTTTTCCAGCCACGATGAGTACGCGTTATTTTGTTCATCGCATTAAATCGGGGACACAAACGCCCATCAACCTATCTTTTACCAACCAGATTCGTACGCGTCAGCAGTTGGCAAAACGTTTAGCAAAGCAGTTATTGATTGATTCGGCACAAATAATGACGTTGTTGGATTCGACGGATTATATTGCCAAATTCGGCTTTAATCAGTACAATATAACGTGTATGTTCATTCCGAATACGTATGAAGTTTTTTGGACAACGAGTGCGGAGGACTTGTTTGAGCGAATGTATCGCGAGTATAATGTTTTTTGGAACGACAAACGCCGAGAGGATGCACAAAAAATGGGCTTAACGCCGATTGAGGTGTGTATTTTGGGGAGCATTGCGGAGTCGGAAACGAACAAAAAGTTTGAGTATCCAATTATTGCCCAACTGTACTTAAACCGTCTGCATCGTAGAATGCCTTTGCAAGCGTGTCCTACGATTATTTTTGCGTGGGGAAATTTTTCGATGCGACGCGTGTTGGATAAGCATCTGAATATCAAATCGCCGTACAATACGTACAAAAATTTGGGCTTTCCCCCAGGACCGATTCGCCTGACCAACGCTTCAACGATGGATGCCATTTTGCATTCCGAACCGAATAAATACTTGTATATGTGTGCAAATCCAGAGTTTGACGGAACGCATATTTTTTCGTCAACCTTTGCGGAACACAAGCAAAATGCACGCAAATACCAACGCGAACTTAATAAACGACATATAAAAAAATAATAGCATGTTTTTATTTCTATTTTCAACATCTTTTTGGATTAAAGCAGCCCAACTAATACTTAGTTTGAGTATTTTGGTGATGGTACACGAGTTTGGGCATTACTTTTTTGCACGATTATTTAAGGTGCGAGTGGAAAAATTTTACCTATTTTTTAACCCTAATTTTTCGCTTGTTCGCCTCAAAAAAATAAACGGTAAGTGGCAAATCAAATGGTTGGCACCGAATGTGGAGCCGTCCATGGTTTTGACCGATACGCGGGACGAAAAAGGCAATCCTCTCTATCGCCCCATGACGCAAGCGGAACTGCAAGCCTTGCCCGACGACGATTGGCGTAAATACCCCGATAATACCGAGTGGGGAGTGGGTTGGGTGCCCTTTGGAGGCTATTGTTCGATGGCAGGTATGGTGGACGAGACACAGTCGGCACAGAACCTGAGTAGCGAGATGCAGGAGTGGGAGTTTCGCTCCAAGAAGGCGTGGCAACGGTTTTTGATTATCATCGGTGGTGTGTTGGTGAATTTTATAACGGCACTGGTGATTTTTTGTGGCATTACATTTCATTGGGGAACGGCAGATTTACCGCTCAAAAACGCTACAGAAGGGCTTTATTTCAGCGACTTATTGTTGCAAGAAGGGTTCCAACAGCAAGATAAAATTGTCAGTATTGACGACCAAACTCCGACTAACGTAGCCGATATTTTGCAGTGGATGATTATTGAAGGCAAACGGAATGTGCAAGTGTTGCGTGGCGAGGATACGATTTTGCTGACGATGTCGGAGAAGTTGGGCAATAAATACCTCACTTTTCAGAATGATTTTGACAAAAAAGAGCGTGAAAAAGCCCGTAATGACAACACGTATCAAAAGAAACGATATGTTTTGGTCAGCGAGTTTTTCCCGTTTGTGGTTGATTCGGTTTTGACGGGTGGTGTGGCAGAGCAAGCGGGACTTCAAAAAGCCGATAAAATCATCGCTATCAATGATGTTCAAACGGGCTCATACTACGAAGTGACCAACCAATTACAAGCTCATCCGTGCGAAAATATCACCATCACTTATCTGCGAAATGGCGATACGATTGTGTCGGAAAAGGTGTTCTTGGGCGACCAAGGGCTGTTGAGTGTGTTTGCCAAAAATAAGTACGAGTTTTGCAAGATTGAGCCTAAAAAATACACGTTTTTTGAGGCGATTCCAGTGGGGATAAAGCAGGGAGTGGATTTGTTGAAGTCGTATGTGAAGCAATTTCGGTTGGTGTTTAGCAAGGAAGGAGCACAGTCTTTGGGCGGTTTTGGTGCCATCGGGAATATGTTTGGAGCCATTTGGGATTGGTATTCGTTTTGGTATATGACGGCTTTTTTGAGCATCATTTTGGCATTTATGAACATTATTCCGATTCCGGCGTTGGATGGTGGCTATATTTTCTTCATTTTGATTGAGATGATTACGGGCAAAAAACCGTCCGATAAGTTCTTGGAAAAAGCGAATACGGTGGGCTTTATTATTTTGTTGGCATTGGTTGTTTTTGCCAATTTGAACGATATTTTGAAGATTTTTATGTAACCGATGGATTTTTTTGCACACCCAACGGCTGTTATTGATTCGCCAAGTGTTATCGGAAACGAAACGAAGATTTGGCATTTTAGTCATATCATGGCACATTGCACTATCGGTGAGCGATGTGTGATAGGTCAAAATGTGTTTATTGCGGAAGGCGTAACGATTGGGAATGGCGTAAAAATTCAGAATAACGTGTCTGTTTACAAGGGTGTGGTGTGTGAAGACGATGTGTTTATTGGTCCGTCTGTTGTTTTTACGAATGTAATCAATCCGCGTGCATTTATTGAGCGGAAAGACGAATTTCGACCAACTATCATCAAAAAAGGGGCTTCCATCGGTGCCAATGCGACTATTTTGTGTGGTCATACGCTGGGCGAATACTGTCTGATAGGAGCGGGCAGTGTGGTAACGAGCGATGTGGAACCGTATGCGTTGATGGTGGGAAATCCAGCACGCCAAGTTGGTTGGGTGGACAAAAATGGAGAAAAAAAACAACAAAAGTGAGAAAAAAGTTGTAAAATAAAAAAAAAGAAGTACCTTCGTCTCTGCTTTGATTTTTGAATCAAGCAAACAAGTTTTTTTATAATTTATATTTTTTTGATGAATCAGTAGCTCAGCAGGTAGAGCACATCCCTTTTAAGGATGGGGTCTTGGGTTCGAGCCCCAACTGGTTCACGGAAAATGCAGAGAATTTTACGATTGCTCTGCATTTTTTTGTGTAAAAACAGCAAAATAATTACCTTTGCACTCGTCAAATGAAGAACAGTATGCCTGATATTACGCTTACATACAAACGCCGCAAAACGGATAGCGTCCAGATAGGAAACGTGGCTATCGGAGGCAATCATCTGATTTGTGTGCAGACGATGGCGAATGTTTCTACGAACGACATCAACGGCTCGTTGGAACAGTTAAAGTGTGTTTGTGAGGCAGGGGCACAGATGGTTCGTTTCACTACGCAAGGCACCAAAGAGGTTGAGAGTTTGAAAATCATTCACGACCAATGGCAACAAAACAATCCCCAAGCCGTTCCGTTGGTTGCCGATGTGCATTTTCAAGCCGATGTGGCGGATAAGGCAGCCCAAGTGGTCGAAAAAGTGCGTATCAATCCTGGCAATTACATTGACCCAGCCCGCAAATTCAAGCAAATCAACTACACACAAGCCGAATACGAGCAGGAATTGCAACAATTAGCCGACCGTTTCAATCGTTTGTTGGATATTTGTGAGCAACATCAAACGGCGTTGCGGATTGGGGTAAATCATGGCAGTTTGAGCGACCGCATCATGTCTCGCTACGGCAATAGTGTGGAGGGCATGGTTGAGAGTTGCATGGAGTTTTTGCGGGTGGCGAAGAAGCGACATTTTGCGAACATTGTGGTGTCTCTCAAAGCGAGTAATACGCGTTTGATGGTGGATTCGGTGCGAAAAATGGTGCAACAAATGGAGCAAGAAAATATGTTTTATCCGATTCATTTGGGCGTTACGGAAGCGGGTGAAGGCGAAGATGGACGGATTAAAAGTGCTGTTGGGATGGGGGCTTTGCTGGCGGAAGGTATTGGCGACACGGTGCGTATGAGTTTGAGTGAACCACCCGAAAACGAGATTGAGTCGGCACAAAGTTTGATTGATTATTTTGTAAAAGCGGATAGTGCAAGGTATACTTTGGTGCAATGCTCGCAGGAAAATGGGATTGTAAAATATAAGTCGCAGGAAAAGTGCGATTGGCAAACGTTCCAAATACACGCTGCAGCAGATTGTGGTTGGCTTTTGTGGAAGTACGAAGCAAACGACTTGCAGATTATCAACGACCATTTTGAACCCACGAAATTGGAGCAGTTGAGCAAGGATATTCTGCAAGCAAGTCGCATTCGGATGTACAAAACGGAGTATATTTCGTGTCCGGGTTGTGGGCGAACGTTGTTTGATTTGCCGACCGTGATTGCCCAAGTGAAGGCAGCAACGGCACAGTATACGGGCTTAAAAATAGCGATTATGGGTTGTATTGTGAATGGTCCTGGTGAGATGGCAGATGCCGATTATGGCTACGTGGGAGCGGGTCGCGATAGGATAAGTTTGTACAAAGGGAAAGAATGTGTGTTGAAAAATATCCCGCAAGAAGATGCGGTAAAAGAATTGATAAGTTTAATCGAAAAAGATAAATAATTATGAAAAAATCTCCACTACAAATTGCTCGTAGCAGTTATCAGCCGAACATACCGGTTGCATTGAAAGGGAATTTGGTACTCAAAGAAGGCGGTGCGACCAAGTCGGTGGCCGACGAGAAAGAAATTCAGAATCTTTTCCCTAATACCTACGGGCTTCCAATTATTACTTTTGAGGCTTCTAATCAGCCGAATCCAAGTGTTGAACCCTTCAATGTGGGCGTTATTTTGTCGGGTGGACAGGCTCCTGGCGGTCATAACGTGATTTCGGGGCTCTTTGATGGCTTGAAAAAAATCAACAAAAATTGCAAATTGTATGGCTTTTTAGGTGGTCCAAGTGGCTTATTTGAACACGAATACAAAGAACTCACGGCCGAAGTGATTGACGACTATCGTAACACGGGTGGCTTTGACATCATCGGCAGTGGACGTACCAAGTTGGAGGAGACGTGGCAGTTTGATAAAGGTATCGAAATTTGCCAGAAGTTGGGCATTAAAGCCATCGTGATTATTGGTGGCGATGACAGTAACACGAATGCGTGCGTCTTGGCAGAGTATTATTTGCAGAAAAAGTGCGGTATTCAGGTGATTGGTTGCCCAAAAACGATTGATGGCGACTTGAAAAACCAGTTCATTGAGACCTCTTTCGGCTTCGATACGGCTTGCAAAGTGTATTCGGAATTGATTGGAAACATACAGCGTGATGCTTTTTCGGCAAAAAAATACTGGCATTTCATTCGTTTGATGGGGCGTTCGGCGAGTCATATCGCTTTGGAATGTGCGTTGCAGTGCCAACCGAACGTGTGCATCATCTCCGAAGAAGTGGAAGCTAAACGGATGACGCTCAACGATATTGTTGAACAGATTGTAAAATCAGTCGTGGAGCGTGCCAATAGCGGTTTGAACTTCGGTACGGTACTGATTCCAGAAGGTTTGATTGAATTTGTGCCAGCGATGCGTGTTTTGATTCAAGAGTTGAACGATATTTTGGCTCAAAATGACGAG
>JAEEGL015831318.1_pt1 | contig 11479 bp, 9 predicted proteins | sample 9134231 | NCBI WGS metagenome assembly JAEEGL01 (sample SAMN16246548, study PRJNA631951) | gut metagenome | biome: gut microbiome; feature: rumen; material: fiber-attached | host: Bos | place: Iran: Karaj | collected 2018-10
AAACCCGCGACCCCCAGCTTGGAAGGCTAGTGCTCTATCGACTGAGCTACTTCCGCATCTTTTATTTCAATAAGTTGTGGGTGGTGATGGATTCGAACCACCGAAGGCGAAAGCCAGCAGATTTACAGTCTGCCCCATTTGGCCACTCTGGTAACCACCCTTCCGTTTTTTATTCAACAACCACTCTTGGTCTGAACTTTTGAGCCTCTTGTCGGATTCGAACCAACGACCCCGAGATTACAAATCACGTGCTCTGGCCAACTGAGCTCAAGAGGCGTTTTGCAACCACCGGCAAATCCACTTACCGGCTAAGCGGTTGCAAAATTAGACATATTTTTTGAACCGACAAAACTTTTTGCAGATTTTTAGCGATTTTTCTGCTTTTCTTTGTATTTTGACAGTTGTCTAATCAGCGATTCTACACTTTTATCTATTCCTTCTTCAAATGTATCGCAAACTTCCTGAGCAAAAAGCTCCTTTCCCGAAAGGGACATTTTAAGGGCTACTTCTTTATTTGCTGCGGTCTCAGGCTTTACGACTTTCAACGACACCTCTACCTTTCTTATTTCTGATTCGAACTTACCTAGTTTTCCAACTTTCTTTTCAATAAAGTCCTGTAACTTTTGAGTTGCCTCAAAATGAATTGCTTGAATCTTAATGTCCATAAATACCTCCTTTTTTTATTTCGCTCTTGGATGAGCTTGTTTATACATTTCTTTCAGTTCGTCGAACGAGGTGTGGGTATAAATTTCTGTGGTAGAAAGACTTTCATGTCCCAGCAACTCTTTCACCGACTGCAAGTCAGCATGATGGTTTAGCATAGAGGTCGCAAAACTATGCCGCAGAACATGCGGACTTCGCTTGCGTTGTGTGGTTACCAGCGAAAGGTATTTTTTTACCAGTACCTGAACTTTGCTTGGATGAATCCGGTTACCATTCCTTGAATCAACAAAGAATGCCCTCTCCTCTGCCGCCTTACTCATTGTCGTTAAAAACTGGTTCCGCAAATCGAGGTATGCCCTTATTGCATCACCCATTTCGTCGCCATAGGGTATGATACGCTGTTTGTTGCGTTTTCCGGTTACTTTGACCTGCATCTGATCCAAATCCACATCAGACAAATTCAAGCCCACTAGTTCAGACAATCTGACACCCGTAGAATAAAACATCAGCATTATCATCCTGTCACGCTGGCCGTCGAAATCGTCAGAGAAAAATTTCTCACTGTCGAGAAGAAGATTTATCTCAGACTCTCTAATATAATAAGGTAAGGATTTCTCCTTTTTGGGACCTCGAAGATTATGTGCGGGATCTATCGTCACCATTTTTCTTCTAAGCAAGAATCTGTAAAAACTGCGCAAAGCACTGAGCCTTCGATTTACACTACTGGCACTGTTGCCGTTATTCATCATACTTACTTCCCAGTCTCTTATAACATCAGAGTCTATGGTTTTCCAAGAAAGTTCACTGTTCAGATTTTCATAAAACTGCTTGAACGCTTCCAAGTCAGCCTGATATGCCTCTATTGTCTTTTCAGACAGGTTCCTTTCGAACCTAAGATAATCAACAAAAATCCTAATCCACATCTTCATCAATGCTCTTTACATTGCGAAGATAGACATTATTTTTGGCAATTCCAAAAAATAAGCCGAAAAATTAATTAAATTTAATCTTCTACGCGGTGCAACTGCTGAACATATACAGCATGCTCCTTGGCAAGACGCTTCAAAACAGAGGGCTTGTCGAACTGCTGACGTGCACGGAGTTCCTTCACAACACCAGTCTTTTCAAACTTACGCTTGAACTTCTTCAAAGCTCTCTCAATGTTCTCACCTTCTTTAACCGGTACTACAATCATTGTTTTTGTTTAATTTAATGTTATTTAATGATGTTAATTATAACTAAGCGCTAAAAACGCGGCGCAAAATTACATATACTTTTTGACCCGACAAAGCTTTTCTTCATTTTTTTGAGTAAACTGCGTCCATTTTAACCAGTTTGTTTCTAATGAACACAAAACATTCAGGAATTTGTATGTCTATTTAGCACAATTAACCCCGAAAGATCGATCATCCTTCGGGGTTAACTTTATCTGCTACAGACAACATTAGAGATTGGGGTTATCCTTGCCCCAGTCTGTAACCGCGGGAATAATACCCAAGCCGATAATCTCGTCGCGCATCTTCTGCAAGTGCTCATAAGAAGCCTGAAGTGCAGCCATCTCTTCTGCAGTACCCTCGGGAGCAGTGAAATGAACGCCATCCTTGTCGATAACAGAAGGCATAGCCATCATCACATTCTTGAAACCACATTTATCGCAGTTTACATAGCAACCAGCAGGCCATGTAAAGGGTTCACCTCCCATAGCACCCTCAATCATCTTAACAGCTTGATATGCGGGGCTTTGGAACGAAGAACGACCGCGCAATTTGATGATATTACTACCACCTTGTGTAGTCATGTGCTTAATTTCTGCCCAACGTTCTGCAGAAAGAGGAAGTTCAGAAAGTGGTTTGCCATCGATGAGCGCCTTACTGGCGAAGACAGCCATCTGCTCTCCATGACCACCATAGGTATAAGCATTTGTCACTTTATCCTGCTGAACGCCAAACTCCTGAGCCAACTGCTGCTGTAAACGGGTAGAGTCCAATGCAGCTAAGGAAGTCAGCTGGTTGGGCTTTAAGCCAGAATGAATTAATGCCGTCAAAGCAGTAACGTCTGCAGGGTTGAAGATAACTACCACATGTTTTACATCTGGGCAGTACTTCTTAATGTTCTCGCCAAAATCGGCAGCAATCTGACAGTTGCCCTTCAGCAAGTCCTCGCGAGTCATACCCTCTTTACGGGGAGCACCACCGCTGGAGATGATGTACTTTGCACCAGTAAAAGCTTCCTTTGCATCAACTGTATAAGAAATGTTTGCACCAGGGAAGGCACAGTGACACATTTCATCATAAACGCCATGAACACCTGGTTCATAGATATCATACAAACAAATGTTAGGAGTCAAGCCCAGCATCAGGACACTCTGTACCATGTTAGAGCCAATCATACCACCAGCACCAACAATTACCAGTTTTTCGTTAGTTAAAAAAGCCATAATTTTATCTTTTTATATTAGATTATTATATTTTTCTCCACAAAGTTAGGTGTTTTTTCATTCCCAACCAAAAGTTTCCCATAAAAATTACCAGATACTTTTCACACGGTCCACCTTTAAGCCCGAAACCGTAAGGTTAGTACCCCAAAATCTCAATCCTTCAGGTTTCCTTTCATGCCACTCCATGCTATAACTGTATAACCCACCATCAATAAAGACTTCAACGTTAGTACGGTCAATATAAATTTCTGCAGTTAAATCCATGCTTGTTGGATCCTGAGGTGAATAAAATTGTCCGTTAATAGTATTAAAGTTGCTATCATAATCCAACAGATTCCGGCCTGCCAACGAAACTCCGGCACTGGTACGATGATTCAAATGCAGCGTAAAAACCAGATGAATACCATCCCGACAACTCAGAGAATCCACAAGGCGATTTGCTGCATCAGCATTTAGTAAACCCTCATATGAAAGAACACCCTGCAATAAGGACTGCATTTCGTCTATTGGCCTACTTATCATACGTACACCATCGCTGGTAGTCACAAGTTTCAATTCTGTCGGCAGCAACATCATTCCATTGAAAGACATATCGGGGTGTGACACTCGCCCCCATCCAATCTGAATCCTTCGTCCGTTTGGTGCGTGGCTAATGGTCTGAGCAGCATAGATAGTACCCGTACAAAACCGATACTTTCCACCCTGAGGAACGAAGGTTTTTCCATCAAATGTCCCGATCATATAGGTATTGCTGGCACCGCACATCACCCAGCGTGTATTACCAGGATTACCATCAACAGGCAATTCAAACAGATCCGGACATTCCCAAAAACCAGTAACATGACTCTCATAAGTCCAGTCCCTCAAGTTATCCGAGTTGTAGATACTATGACCATCACGTTCGTTCAGCACCATCACCCAATGTTTACCGGGTTCATACCAAAAAAGTCGGGGATCTCTGGTATCGTGCGTCTCCCATTTATCACATGAGTCTATTACGGGATTACCTTTATACTTCTTCAGGGTCATGCCTCCATCTAAACTATATGCTATACACTGTACCTCACGGTCGCTACGGTCAGCGGTATAGGCATAAACAAGAGGTGGAGACTCTCGGGTTCCAAAACTGGAAGTATTCTGTTCGTCAAAAACAGCAGAACCTGAATACATAGTTCCCAAACGGTCAGGGAAGAGCACATCATCGTGTTCTGTCCAATGCACCAAATCCGGACTTGTTGCATGTCCCCAAGTCATGTTTTCCCACTCACGCTCATAAGGATTGTGCTGATAGTACAAGTGATATAATCCATTATGAAAAACCAACCCGTTGGGGTCATTAATCCAGCCACGGCGGGTTGTAAAATGAAATTGAGGGCGATTTTTTTCTTTGTACATAGCCGACTCACCATAGATACTGTCGCACAGTACAATATTCTCTAAGGCTTTTCTTGAGCCCTCATAAATCAGTTCCAACTGTTTGCCCTTATATCTACTTACATCTTTGAATACCCAATAATCTGGTGAATCCTCTGCTATTCTGGCCACAACAGTAAGGGTGTCTTCACCATTTACCATAAACGTAAGCCGCTTGCGGACCATTCTATGTGAGATAGGGATATTAAGATATCTGTTGTTGATTCTTATGGACAAAGATTCGCTCCATACACAAATAAACTGGATAAGACAGATGGTTAACAACAATTTTCTTTTCATTTTCTATATTCCTATACCTTATTTATTATTATTGTGGTACAAAAATACAGATTATGCATTTAATTGACAACTTTTCACTTCTTTATATATTAAAAAAGGAAAAAGAAAAGAGCAATTCCCCATGGAACTGCCCTTTCTTTAACAAAGGTTGGCCTTTTTGTAACAAATCTTTTTACCTAAAAACCAATACCAACCATTCAAATTAACCTAATGAAAATTTATTAACCATATCCACATCGTGCTTCGCAGCACTCATATATATGACAAAAGAAAAGTTCCCTTGTAATATACAAAGAGAACTTTTTCTTTATTTTCTTCAAAAAAACTTTTTCTCACCAAATATCCTCGGGACTTTCGGGATTATCATATATCTCTTTTGCGCAGTATTCTATAAAGTCCATATAGAACTCCTTCTTGTCCGAATCCAACACAGACTTCAACTTAATATAGTATGTCTTGTCTGGATCAAGTGTCTGGCGGACAAAGATATGACGGATGTTCTCGCGGTCATTCCATCCTCGTTCCGTACCATCGTTCGAGTTAATAGACTGCGGTCCCTTCATAAAGCCGTTATTACGCATACGCTTGTCAACTTCAGCATTATAGTCATCGTCTTCTGAATCACGTTCATAACCGACTTTCATGCGGTCCGTTTCATTTCTACAATCCATCGTCAAATCAATGGGAATACCTGCAACAGGAAGGTTCTCAGGATCCGATCCGAAATAAATCTGTGCAATTCCACGGTTTGAATTGGCAAGCACCTTATAACGGACCTCGTATGTACCACGACGAGGAACGGGAGGCAGGGTGAACATAACCTCAAAACGTCCAACAGCCTTCATCTCATCACGCTGCAGGTTACACCAGTCATCGTTCCATGCGTTGTAATACACGAAATTCATATCGGCATTCTGCTGCATGTTGGGAAGATAGTTATAAGCACGTACAGTATTAGGTATGTACACATGCTTATACATCTCGGCAGTGGCTTTCTTAAGACGGAAATCATTGTTTATAGCCTCAGGGAACAAACTCATTCCGTCAAATCGGATACGATCTTTCTGTAAATTGTCACGTACTGCATCACTATAAGAAAGAGGTGCGTCAATGGGGTAGATATTACAATTAATAATATCATTCAAAACAGCCATTTCCGAATCTGCGCCAATTCTACAGCCAACCTTATCCGGCTCACAGTAAATCTCATGATTGTTGCCTCTACGTCCGTTGTCATGAACAGGGAAGCGGTTAATATATATGCCTTTACTTTCCTTACTCTCATATATTTTAAACAGACGGCGCTTACCAAATGAGGTATAATACTCGTAAACAGGAATACCATAAATCTTTGGTGAATTCAAGTTAAAGCCTAACTCGTTGATATGGAACACCAACTTATCTGCAGGAATTTTCATAGGCAGGATATGATAGGTCACCCACTGATAGAGCAAATGGCCTTCAGAAGTATAGTCTGTCCCTGTCGTAAACTTATCTTCGTCTGAATACTGATGGTTGTCCAAAATCCATTTAGTAAGCTTATCCAGAAGATCCGGATCTGTGGGCTCTATTCCTTCGGAACGCCAGAAATCATCGGTCTCAGCAAAAATGGTAAAACCGTACAGTCTATGCTTGGGAGCAGAAGCAACGCTACCTTCAGCAAAACCTATGGCTGTCATGTTATGAAGATCCTCGATTTTACCCTGCTGGTACAACTCCTCATACACCTCATCTCGTATAGCGCGAAGGGTATCCAACAAGCCACAAGCCTGAATGACACGGAAAATAGTAAGGTAGCCGTCCCTGCGTTCGTCCAGACACTCTTGTATGTAGCTGGCAGCAGTAACATCCTTGGGGGCAATAACTTTTCCAACCTGATGAATTATACCGTTAGTACAAAGAATATCTCTCTGCAATCTGCTAACAGGGCAGTCACCGTTAATACACAAACTATCAGGGTCCTCAGCAAAACGGTAAACACTCAACTTACGGTCAAATAGGTTGCCAAGGATAAACTCTCCTTGATTAACCTCTGGAAAATCATGCACATAGTAATAGTTATTCGTCTCGTCTCCTCCGTCGATAATACTATTAAAAACAATTACCTTGCGGATAGAATCCAACTTCACACTATCTGTAAAAGCATCCCATGACGGTTCGCTTATCAGGCCTTCATCTACCAAAGTTTCCAAATAATCTTGAATCGCCTTGTTTGTAGGAGCGAAAACAGTGTAATTACCACGAGCGCTCATCAACTGACCTACCTTGGATGAACTATACTTACCGATATTCACCTTGTTCAACAACTCAGCATAATCATGATAAGCATCATGCTTTTGCAAATAACTAAGTATGGTTTCGTACTTAAACACATAACGTGATGACTCATCTATCTTCTCTGAACAACTATATGCCATAAAGAGAAGTAGCAACACACCAAATACTCTAATTGGTTTAAACATTATATTAGGTTATTATGTAATTTCTACCGCAAAGATAGCATTTTTCTTTTCAACTTTAACGTAAAGATGACACTTTTTGCAAAAAAACATTAATTTCATTCTGTATTTCGCGAAAATCCAATATATTTGCCTAGTTGAATAAAGCAAGAAAACAAAAATTCGGAACTAAAAACATACATTATTATAATATTAACCAAAAACAAAAAAAGAACATGAAGAAAACATTATGTTTTGGATTTATGGCAGCAGCCATAAGTTTTGGCTTGACCTCATGCAAGAACACATCTAAGCAAGAGGGGGCAAACCTTACAGTCTCTGGTCTCAATGCAGACGACTTTGCCACAGATTCAACGGCTTTGTACGTTCTTACCAATACCAATGGTATGGAAGTATGTTTCACCAACTTCGGCGGACGTATTGTCAGCATTATGGTTCCTGACAAGGACGGCAACATGCAAGATGTATGTCTTGGCCATAACAATATCCAGGACTACATGAAGTACGGAGCCGAAGGATGTAATTTCGGGGCACTCATAGGACGCTATGGCAACCGTATTGCCAAGGGACAGTTTACCCTTGATGGCGAGAGCTACCAACTTCCCATTAACAACGGCCCCAACAGCCTTCATGGTGGTGGCCCCATAGCCTTCCACAACCGTATCTGGGCTGCCAACCAAGTTGACAACCAGAATTTGGAATTCAGTACGACCAGTGCCGACGGCGAAGATGGCTATCCTGGTAACATAGAGGTAAAAGTTACCTATACCCTCACAGATGACAACGCATTACAAATTACCTATGAAGGAACTACAGACAAAGCTACTGTACTAAACCTGACAAACCACTGCTACTTTAACCTCAGTGGCAATCCAAACACAGATTGCCTGGACGAAGTCCTGACACTCGATGCTGACAGTATCACGGCTGTGGATGCAGATGTTGCAGTAACAGGAGAAGTGTTGGCTGTAGAAGGTACACCTTTTGATTTCCGTACAGCAACACCTGTAGGCAATCGCATAGATGACACATCTAACATTCAAATTGAAAATGGTAAGGGTTATGATCACAACTGGATTCTAAACACCAAGGGAGATATCACCAAACCATTCGGTTCGCTTTACGATCCCAACACTGGAATATTTATGGAAATGTTTACCGACCAGCCCGGCGTTCAATTCTATGCAGGTAATTTCCTTGATGGCAGCTTCGTTGGAAAGAATGATGAGAAATATCCCCGTCGTAGTGCATTCTGTTTTGAAAGCCAGCACTATCCCGACAGTCCTAATCATCCCGAGTGGCCATCAACAACCCTCCGTCCTGGTGAGAAATACTTTACCAAAACCATTTACAAGTTCAGTACCAAATAATCATAATTCAATACTCCCCCACCCCTTCTCCTCACGTGGGAGGGGGTATAAGTTAGTTACGATTTCAGACAAAAATGAGTGACGAAGTCAGAAAAACAACGGAAAAAGATTTAAACTAAAAAATGGGCTCTTCCCGATGTTGGGGAAGAGTCCATTTTTCAAATAAACGTTTAATTAGTTTATAGGTTAGAATGTCCAACCGAATGTTGCAAAGTGAGACTTAGAGCTACCCGCTGTCTCGTAAATCAGAGAGTAACCGAAAGAAAACTTCTGCTTGAATTGCAAACCTAATCCGTAGGTAATGCCAAAGGCACTGCTCTTAACTCCGCCAATGTAGCTATAACCCATTGCCAGATTGGTGTAAGCACGCAGATTATCATTCCAGAAAGAGGGGCTGAACAGACGAGCACCCGTCTTGAAACTCATCATCCAACCGTCACCGGGACGTTTAAAGGGCGCATTGAACTCGAAGTTCAAGACATCCCAAGCAAGATTGAAACCTTGGAACTCTGTAATAGGCTTCTGGTAACCAACACCAAAACCCCAAGCGCCAGCACCGCCACCGCCACCTAATTTAACATCAGCAATAACATTTCCGTTAAAGAAACTTTCTGCACTTGCATTCATTGCGAAAGTCATTGCCAAAGCGGCAAAAAATAATTTTATTGTCTTCATAATAAAGATATATTAAGTTAATATTTATACTTGAAAGCATTGATTTTATGTCAACTCATATGCAAATATATAAGGTTTAGCGATTCGCTCCAAACATTATTTAACTTTTTTTTCAAAAAAACACACCAAGACTACAATAAAGAACAGGAGACCGATTTCAAGACCAGGACCGGTCATCCTAAACCATTGACAGGTAATCGTACATCCGCTATAATACGTTCATGCTGGACGAACAAAATAAGTTTAGGGCGGAAAACCGCCCTAAAAATAGTGAGTCCTGGGGTATAACTACCCAATATCTAATCTTGCCTTTCAATATCAACGGGTATATCCTCATCAATCTCAATAAGCTCAGTGGATTCTGCCATCAGAGGCAGGCCAGACGTGTCGAGACAGATCTCCACAACAGCCGGTTGCAAATATTTATTTCTTATAGTCGTCATATTCAGTTATTCTTTATTTTATGAATACCTTTTTACCATTGATGATGTAGATACCCTTACCTGGTGTCAAAACACGCTGGCCTTGTAAGTTATAAATGCTTATGCAAGTTGGGGCATCGTAGAGATCCAAGGTACGGATTGCCGTTGTCTCGTCGTCGAAAACGATAATAATCTGGCGAACTCCACTTGCAACCGCAACTGCAGGCAGATAAGCTTTGCCTGCAGGCATGATACCTGCGTTGTTCTTGTGGAACTTACCATCAGAGAGAATGTAGGCTTCACCAGCTGCTAACTCAATACTCTCTGTTGCCGATCCCTTCAGTAGGTTACCAATAGGTGGAGTGGCAGTCGTAAAAGAGGTCTTGAGAGCGTATTTAGTGCTTGGATTACCTTTCAGCACGACAGGTGTATTGGCAGGAACCATATCAATACTCTGTAGCATCACTGTACCCGCTGTATTGTCAACATTGGTAGCAATATAGGCTGTCAACCCCTCAACATCCGAAACATCGAGTGTTTCCGTGCTTACTAACGTTGTGAAACCACTCTCAGCGGTAGTCACTGACAATTCAGTGCACTTCACCAAACGGACGGCAGAGCCGATTCGACGGTAGATATCAACAGCAGGTTTCACCTCAGACTCTGTAAATGTCATCGAAAATGCATTGACGTCTGTCTCTGAGGGAGTGCTGCTCCAGTAGCTACCCACTACATTGACATCGTTGACCGTTGCTACCGTTTTACCTTCCATATTCACCGTTAAGGTTCCAGCGGCAGGCAGGAACACAGCTCCTGTCTTCTCGATGGTTGCCCATTGTTCGGCAGTCATTTCTTCGCTAATAATGACACCATCAGGGGCATTCCACTCATCTGGCAGAAGAACAAGACCCTTCACACCGTTGACGGTAGCAAAAGATTTCAGTGTTGCCGCATTCTCACGTTCGGAGAGCAAATAAGTCCACTCATCCTTGGTCATCGTGCTCCAGCCAAAGCCATAGATGTCCGTAAAGGCTGTTTGCGTACCCCATTCCTTGAAGTCACCAGTATAGTAGCTATCGTCTGGATAGGTGTAAACAGTTCCATTGTTACTTTTTCCGGCGCTCCAACAGAACAGATCCAAATGATCTTCTGACGGGAAACGGTTGCCATACTGGTTCACTTCCTGCGATTCGAGATTATCAGCACCCAATATATCGTACTGGTGCTCAGCCAGCGACCAGTGGTCATTCCAGTTTGCATCCTTCGAATACCTCAGGTTACCTTTGGCAAAGCCCACCTTCTTATCCTTACTGACAGAGAACACGCCCTCCAATGGTTCAGACTCTTCGCCAAGTGTAGTGAACACGGTGATGGGACTCCTTGAGCCTGTGGTTCCGCCGTCGTAGACGGGTTCCACCATCACCTCATAAGCGGTGCCAGGCTCCAAGCCTGTGAGCATATAACTGTTGCCACTGACATTGGGGATGACGGTCCATTCACCCTGCAGCTCTGGTGGTGTGATGGTCAGATCCTTCACCAGCAGAACGCCGTTGGGGTCGGAGTGGCGGATAAAGAAGATGTAGGCATCGTCATCAGTGCCACGAGTACGGGCATTGGCCGACTCTTTTTCCTTGGTAATGGAGAAACCGTCCTTCTGGGAATTCTCGGCATTCGTGGTGATGGCACGCAATTCATTCAACTCAGCCAGTTTACTCTGTCTCTCTTCCTGGCTCAACCCTT
>JAEEGL016247105.1_pt1 | contig 11479 bp, 4 predicted proteins | sample 9134231 | NCBI WGS metagenome assembly JAEEGL01 (sample SAMN16246548, study PRJNA631951) | gut metagenome | biome: gut microbiome; feature: rumen; material: fiber-attached | host: Bos | place: Iran: Karaj | collected 2018-10
GACGCTGAATATATGAGCCCAGAAACTCTTGGCGCATATACAGTAGATCAGACTCTTTCTGATGAAGCTCGTGAAGAAGCTGAAGCGTTAGCAAAGGCTGAAAAGGAAAAGAAGCTCATTGATTTAGTTAAGGCTATGAAAGAAGAGTATGCTGCGGCAGAAGATAAATCTGTAACAGCTATTGGCCAGCTACAGAAGACTGCATCTCTTTCAGCTAGCTCTGTAGTAAATAATTCAGTTATCGATTATGAGAAGTTAGGTAATAATTCAAACCTTAATACAATAAGCGATGTTGTAATTAAAGGCGATGGCGTATCTACATCTGAATCAGGTTCAGAGTGGAACTTTACATATTCTGTTACAAATATTCCATTTGGTCTTTATTTTATTGATGCAACTAATCCAATTAGATCTGCAGCAGGCGGTTATCAGCCAGTAGTTGTTGATTTAATTCCTGAGCAGACAGGACCTTCAGGTAACTGGTATGTAGACAATACAAAGGCTGCAACACTTAAGAATGAAGGTATTGGCATTGATAAGACTATCAATGATGGAAAATATGATATCGTTCGTCAAGGCGAGCAGGTCGGATTCGACGTTGTGATTGATGTTCCTCTTTATAATAAATCAAATGGTACTACTTATGATTTCACAAAGTTTAACGCAATAGACGATATGTCTCAGGGCTTTACACTTATTGCTACATCATCAACACTTTCTTTTAAGGATGCAGCTGGTAATGAGTATCACCCAAAGGCTACACTTACAGGTGATGGCTATGGAAATAAGATAGCTACTGATGCAACAGGAACATATACTGCTAAACTTATTGGTTATAGTTATCCAGTATATTATTCAGAAGACGAAACACAGCAGGCATACTTCTATATTTCAGAAGTATCTTCTGATAACATTACCGTTTGGACAAATAACAATGGTGATTTGACATCTTATCCAATGTCAAAATCAAAGACAAATGGTACTTATGTATTCTCAGTTAATGAGTTAAATGCTATTAATGATAACATTGGTGAAGATAGAAAGATTCCTTCGCAGTATTTAACAGCATCTAATGCTTCAAAGTTTGTACTTGCTGAAAATACAAAGTCACTTATCGCTGTATCGTTCAATTACGAAAAGTTAATGGATGAAAATACATATGCTGATACATCACTAAGCTCTGCATCAACAGCTGAAGCAATCGCATCAGCAGAAGCATTTACAGTACCTAATAAAGTATATGTTCATTATGAAACATTAATTAATGATACATTTAAACTTGGTAATGACGAAAATACTAACCTTGTAAAGGTATATTACATTGAAGATTCAACTGGTACAGTTGGTTCAAGCGAATCTGAGGTAGTAGCTTGGACATATGGTGCTAACATCGTCAAAGTTGATGGTGAAGCATACGAATCATACTTAGGACTTTCAGACGAGGAGAAGGAAACAGCAGAAACTCCTTACCTCGAAGGCGCTGTATTTGATCTTTATAGATTAGATATAGAATATTGCGGCGGTGCAACAAATAATAATCAGGCTGTAGAGCCAGCAGAGGGCTCATACAATTCATTTGTATTCTATGATGATGTTGATTATCCACAGCCAGATGATTCATTATCAAATGCACAGCAGAGATATGCATACGCAAAGGGCGCATTTGTTGGCGACACATTTGCAAATGCTGTTAAGTATGAGTTCACACAAAAGAGAGGAATCGTAGATCCTCAGGTTATTGGTGCTGAACTTATACCTGCAACACAGAATTTCCCTAACTACTTGACTGCTGATACATTTACTAATAAGTATGATTATTCAGCTTTATATGAGTCAGGAAATATTAAGGATATTCATGATAACTATCAAGGAAATATTCTTCTTGATTATATCAATCCAAAGCTTAAGACAGATGAAGTTAATGGTTTATCATTTGACCAGACATCAGATTTTGGATCAGGCTTTGTACAGTATGTCCCTAAGTGGGTTGACAGCTGTTCAGTACATAATGGTGGACACTGGCATCTTGAAGCATACTCATTGTTCTGGGCTGATACAGTTTCAGAAGCAACAGCAGATGGTATTACACTTACAGGTCTAGATCCTAATCAGTATCTATTAGTTGAGAAGACAGCTCCTGCAGGTGGATATAACAAGCTTAATACAGCTATTTACTTCGAAGTAAATCAGCTTGGTAATGATTTATACACTGAAAGAGGTAACTCTTACGCAAGTTTCTTATCAGATGAATATGTTGATGATGAAGGTAATTCTGTAGTTGATGATAATACAGATGGTATTTATCACTTCGTAGTAAAGAACTACGCAGGACTTACACTTCCAAGTACTGGTGGTATTGGTACATTGTTATTCACATTAATAGGTGTGATTGTTATGGGTGCTGTAATTGCATTAACAATTGGTAGAAACCGCAAATTAAAGAAGAGCGCTGCAACATTTATGGCTATGGCACTTCTTGTAGCAGCAGTATTTAATGGCTCTTATATTAAGGCAGATGCAGCAACAACAATTAGTCTTGGACAGACAGGTGCAGGTACAGCAGCTGCACAGAAGGCTGTTCCTGGTGGAAAGGCAGAGTTCACAGTTCATCTTAGAGATGCAAATGATACTCTTGAAGCATACCAGATTGCATACTCAGAGTATGATGATATTAAGGATGTTTGGGGCGAACTTACATGGGTTCCAAACCTTCAAAATTATTTAGGAAACTTCTCACTTGATACTGGTATTGATAATATTCCTACATCACCTGAGATGTTTGCCGACACAACACAGATTTTACCATCAGAGCAGACTGCATTCCTTGATTGGGTATATGATACAAAGGATAAATCTGGTATCGGTACTACATATAAGGTAGGCGCAGATAAGATTAAGACTGTAAAGAATAGTACAACAAATGAGTACTATGCGACAATTAAGAACGTACAGTATGGTATGTATTTAGTAAAGGGTACAAACAGTTCCCTTGGTAGATCATATTCAGTACTTACACTTTCAGCAACTCCTGTTCTTCAGGGTCCAATGGGTGTTTACTACTTAGTAGGTGATCTTGAAGCAACACTTAAATACGCAGATGTTTCTGTTGATAAGAAAATCAATGGTGGTGACTCTGATGTAGTTAGAGTTGGTGAAGTAGTTGATTTCGAGGTTGTTGGTGAACTTCCAGAGTACTATCCAATTAAGGACGGTATCGTTTATACAACAGAAGATGGAGAATTATATTCAGAATATGATTGGAATGCAAATTATAAGTTCTCCTTCGAAGATGTTATGTCAACAGCTTTTGCACTTGATCCTTCTACAGTAAAGATTGAGGTTTCTCAGTCAAAGGGTGAAGATGCAGTATGGACTGTAGCTGACACTAATCTTTATACATCACTTATTGCACCAGCCTATAGTACAACAACAAAGAATGGTGTTCTTTGGTATAGAGATAGTACAGATAATGATGGTAACTATTTCGTTAAGTTGATTGACGGAACATCCGGAACTTTTAATATCACATGGTTTGTTTACAATAACCAAGATGGTAGCATTAAGCAGTTTGCAACTGGTTCTGCAAATTCAGAAGCAAATGCAACAGCTGTTCCAGATGCAACAGTTATCGCAGCTTACCAGAATGCTCTTGGTAAGACCTCTGTGGGCACAGTAGCTAGAGTAGATGGTAGAGCAATCTTTGATGTGGCATTTGATTATGCTAAGCTTGTGGACCTTAATGAGGAGACAGGTAAGTGGGAATTAAATCAGAAGTACATTAGAGTTACTTACCAGGCATCTGTAACAGAGGATTGTGCTCCTGGTTCAGAAGAGAATATAAATACAGCTAAACTATGGTACAGAAGTGATATTTCAGGCCACTATAGCACAGTGGAAGATGTAGTTAATGCTTATACATATGCATTTAGACTTGTTAAGACAGATGGCGAAGATCAAACTAAGTATTTAAATAATGCTCAGTTCAATCTTTATAAAGAAGCATATATTTATGTTCCAGATGAAAATGCAACATCAGTTAATTTTGCAAATACTCCAGACGAAGATACATGGGAATTCTATAAGTTTGATTCTTATGCTACAAATGGTGAATATTCATCTGATTCTACAGAAGCTCCTGTAGATGAAGGCGTATCACTTGACAATGTATTGCTTGTAGAAAATGCAACATTTGATGGATTAGATACATATTTCAGATATGTACCAGTAGAAGCTGATGAAGATTACGACGGAGATCATTTCCACATTCATATTTACAAGCAGGTTGCTCTTCAGGATCAGGTTGGAACAAATTCTCAGGGCGAGGAAGTTGCAACAGTTTTAGATAATGTAATTCACTCAATTGATACAGCTGAAGGTGTATTAATCGAAGGTCTTGAAAGTGCTTCATATGTACTTATCGAAACAGTTCAGCCTACAGGTTACAATGCACTTACAGAGGCTATGAGATTTGAAATCAATTCTCTTACAGCTGAGCAGCATGATATGCAAGAAAATGCAGCATATACTACAGATAAAATTTTCTACTCAGCAAATGTTGTTACTGCTGAAGATGTTGATGCAGTAGCTGTTGAAGAAGAGGTTGATGGCCAGACAGTTATTACATACTATCAGGGATATTCAGATGGTATTTATGGAATTAACGTAAAGAACTATCAGGGCTTAACGCTTCCAAGTACTGGTGGTATTGGTACATTGCTATTTACTCTTATAGGTGTGGCTATTATGGCACTTGTAATTGTTGTAATAGTTCTTAAGCAAAGAAAAAATCAAAGCTATATGTAACATGAATTAACAATATAGGCAGGAGGCAGGTAACTGTCTTCTGCCTATTTTAAACTGTACATATCTTGTGCTGTTTAAAATGGGCAGAGGATATTCTGGAGGAAGGTATGGAGGCAAAAAGAAAGTTCAGTTACATGAATTTACTTTTAATCCTAGTCTTTGTTGCGGGACTAGGTATCCTTTTGTACCCTAATATCTCGGATTATTTCAATCAAAAAAATAGCTCAAAATCCATTAGTGAATATGATGAAACTGTAGCAGCAATGAACGAAGAGACTAGACAGGCTTTATACCAGGAGTCTGAAAGCTATAATGAGACACTACAATCAAATCCTGTTGGTCGTTTTGCTGATATGACAGAACCAATGTTAGAAGAGTATCACAATACTTTGAATGTAGATGGTTCTGGTATGATGTGTTATTTGAAAATCGATAAATTGGGACTAAATCTTCCTGTATTCCATGGAACTACTGAGGATGTTTTACAAAAATATGTTGGACATATTGAAGGTACTTCTCTTCCAATAGGTGGAAAGGGAACCCACTGCGGTTTGTCTGGACACAGAGGTCTTCCAAGTGCAGTTCTATTTACAAACCTAGATAGAATGGAAATAACAGATATGTTTTCTATTATCGTTTTAGGTGAAGAACATTTTTATCAAGTGGATCAAATTGTCACCGTTTTGCCCAGTGACCTTTCGCCTTTAGCGATTGATCCTGAAATGGATTATTGTACTTTGGTTACATGTACACCTTATGGTGAAAACACTCATCGTCTTATGATTAGAGGTGTTCGAATTGAGCAAGAGCAAGCTGAGCAGATTATGCAGGATACCTCCCATGATGGTAGCAAATATGGAATGACTCGAGAGCAGATAGTAAATGTTATTGCTGCAGTAATGGCATCTATTTTCGTATTTGTGGGTGTTCCACTGTTAATCTTCCCACCAGTTACAAAGCCGGCTTTATACCTTAGACCTTGGGACGATAATATTGAAGAGGTTTATAAGGCCGCCATAAAGGTAGCAGAGTTTTCCACAAGAGCAAACTGGGAAACTGAAAATGTAACTAATGAGGCTGATAAGCTTGCTAAGATGCGTAGATGGGACGATACATTAGAATATAAGGAAAATATATCTGAGGAAGAAGAAATAAGACCTTGGGATGATTACGATTTCTACGACGAATCAGCAAGATATAACGAAGAGGATGAAAATGTTAGACGTTGGGATGATAAGGTTCTAGAAAAAGTAGACCAAGATTGGTCGGTATTCGACCGCATAAAAAATAAAGCAAATCTTCTGTTTAATGATATTGGAAATATTTTGGAAAGAGGTTCTGTTGAAGAGCCACCTGAAGATTTGAATCCTTATTTTAAGAAGGAAATAAATATAGGCAAGGATATCCTTGAGAAATCAAAGAAAGGAAAGTAAGCCATGAAAAGAGTCTTAAGCAAGATTAAAAAACATGTGTTAATAATTCTTACAGGCTCTTTATTGCTATTTTTTGTTTTTTCTAATGCCCTAAGTATGGGTTCAAAAGCAAATATAGGTGAACTAAGTGATTCCAATTCCGAAGCACCTACAGATGAAGTTGAGTTGGCTGATTTTTCCGGCACAGAGGATAATTCTACAGAAGATATATCGTCTGAGGAAAATCCTGGGACTGAGGAGCAAAAGGATACTATTGGAGACGATGAAAATCTAATGGTGGATGGAAATATTCAGCCAGAAACTCCAAATAACGGTGACGAATTAGGAGATGATTCAGAAAAAGAATCTACGATAGAAGGAGAAGAAGTCACTGAATCTGAAAAAGAGGAAGGGGCCCAGGAAGGAGAAGAAGGCGAAAAAGACAAAGAAGAGGAAGAAGAAGAGGAAGAAGAAAAAGAAAAGTGTATATGTACTGCGCTATGCACTGCAGAGGAGTTTAATCAAGACTGTCCAGTATGTGGAGAGGATTTTAATAAATGTGCCTTTGAAGAGGAAGAAGAAAAGGAATGCACATGTTCTCTTAAGTGTGAGGACGGGGAAGTAGATTTAAGCTGTGAAGTATGTTCAGAGGACCCAACCTTATGTGAAGGTGAAGAATTACAGTATGCAGCCTTTATACATTATTCCTTAGACGGGGAAGAAAAACGTGGAAAGTATTTAACTTTAGCAGAAGCCCTTGAGGGAGCTGCTGAAATTTCAAGTTTAGTCCATGAAAATGGCGATGGAAATTATACGCCAACAATTGAAATTCAAGACGAGCTTTCAATTCCATCTACCATTACAACTGAAAATTCTACAACCTACACAATCGATATGAATGGACATAGAGTAATACTTGATTCTGGAGCTCATATTGATTTTGGAAGTAGCTCGGTTACTTTAGTAGATTCTGCTAGCACCCCAATTAATTATGGTGGAGATAATGGAAGACCTGCAGGAATTACAGGAGAAAATGGAAATCTATTAACAGGTACAGGCTCCATTACTTTTTCTTCAGGCTACTATAGTATTAACAACGGAAATGTTATTCATGGTTTTTCAAACGCAACTGTGAATGGGGCTATGCTGCTTACATCATCTGGCGCCTTGGCAGAAGACGTATCAAATTTAAACATCAATGGTGGATTTTTTGTATATGATTCTGTGTTTGATGGAGAAGAGGGCAACCTAAATCTTCCAGGGCAGAACGTGCTTGCAGATATGTCACTTACAATTGATGGCTATTCAATTCCTGGTCATGGCCTTTCTACCGCATTATTTAAGGTAACCCTTGGGTTAGTTGGAAATCCAGAATATTACTATACAACCTTTGCAGAGGCTTTTGATGCAGCAAAGAGCCTAAGCTCTTCCAATGATGGAGCAAAGGCAACTCTTACAATTAACGATCAAAGTATAACTAATGTTGCAGTTTCTAGAAATTATGCGCTTACTGGAACTTTAGAGGGCTATAGTCCTGTTGTGGAACTTTATGGAATAAATCTAATTCGTGGAGGACAAACAGAAAGCTCATATGATAATACCTTGTTCTCTGTTAACGCTGGAGAATTAATACTTAATAATTGCAGCGTTTATGGTTTTATTTCAGATAGTCAGGTATCAGTATCATCTATGATTACTGTTGATAATGGGGCTGTATTAACCTTGATTGGAACACCAGAGGTGGGAACTTCAATTACTGGAAATGTTGGCTTGTATGGTGCAACAGCTGGTGATCCATGTGCAGGTGTTTACGTTAGAAATGGTGGCACTATTGGACTTCAAGGTTATGTAACCATAGCAAATAACGTTACATATTCGGAGGATGTTAACGAGCTATCAGAAGTGGTGTCAACAAGAACTAATAAGAATTTATTCTTAGAGGATTCAGCAAGAATCAATCTTAAAGGCGCAATGCTTCGTACAGAAACCTTCTTAATTGGTATTACAACAGGTGCAGAACTTACTGAAGGATTGTCTATTGGATATCTTGAGGATTCTTATAAGGGGCAGCTTACTGCAGCTGGAATAGATATTGTTGATTTGTCATGCTTCTACTCAGATGTCTCTGCAGCTTATTATCTAATATATGATTTTGAGACTAATGTAATTAGCTTAACTAAGGGAAGCGCCTTACTTCCGGAGGCAGGTGTGCTTAGATTAGAGTTTATTATTCTATTAATTGGATTAATTGGTTTTATCCTTAAAAACATTGATAGATTTAAGGAGCGTATAGAAATTGAAAGATACATTTCTATTATGTCTGTTGCTTGCTTAGTGGTAGGTGGAGGTCTAGGTATTTATCACTTCTACAATGAGAATCAGATTGAGGCTATGAATAATGAAATCGTATCTATGATGTCTGCTCAGATGGACAGAGAAAATGCAGGCAATGAGATTAACGTTTTAGATACAGTAAATGTTGCTTCAGATGATGAATCAGACCAAGAGGTTAGTGATTCGCAACAACAAAAGGAATCTTTAGTACCTGAGGATGGAAGAGAATACATTGGTATCATTGAAGTTAAGGAGCTAGGCATTCGTCTTCCAGTTCTTAAGAACTATACAGATGCTGATATGAAAACCACTCCATGTGTTTATTTTGGAACAAGAGAAAATGATAACTTAGTTATTGTTGGTCATAATTATGACAGTCAGTTTGGCAATTTTAATAAGCTTGATTCATCTTTGGAGGTTAACGCAACATTAACTCTTCTTGATGGAACAAAGTATTATTATAAGAGCAAATTATTAGAAAATCTTAACCCTAATCAGATTGATGAAATGCTTTCTGGTGAATGGGATATGACTTTATTTACATGTAGTTATTCAGGAGAAAAGAGAATTGCGTTGAGGTTTGACTTGGTGAGGTAAGACATGCAACTAATGGGAATAGGGATGGATTTGTTCTCAGTCTTAATTACTTTTGTTATCCTGGTGGGCGTTCTTCTTGGTAAAAGAAATGCGATGAATGAATATTTTCCAATTCTTTTACTAATGAACGCCCTAATGGTGTTTGCAGATATGGGAGTTCAGGCTTTTGCTGGGGACCCAGAAAATATTACCTCTTTAAAGGGCGCTTTGATTTTACAGGGGTCTTTAACCTACGTGAGCCTTTCTGGCTTTAATCTATATGTGGATAAGCTTATTACTAGAAAAATGGGAAAACGTCCACTCTTTAGAATCATTCCTTTTGTTATTTGCATTATAATGATTCTATTTTGGATTTCTTCAGCTATTCATGGTTATGCATTTAAGGTTAATAACGATGGAACCTACCAGCAGGGACAGCTGTACTTCTTTGTGGTACTTGTAGCATGCATTATGGCTATCTATATATTTTTTAGAATTCTGGTTAATCATTTGACTAAGGTTTTAGATGGCGCCGTTTGTGTGGCTTTATATCTATTTATAATTGTTCCACTGATTGCGCTGTTTCCAGCTTTGGCTTTTGAATGTTTATCTTTATTCTACAGTGCTGTAACTGTTAGCTATTTGATTATGTTTATTGCTATTCATGTTACTACCGAGCAACATGTGGTTGAACAAAAAATGGATGATACTTTAATGCAGACAGATCTTATTATTTCCGAGCTGCAGCCACATTTTATGTTCAATTCTCTTACAAATATTAAGTATTTAATTAAAAAGAACCCAGACCTTGCAGTAGAGGCTATGGACAAGTTTACAAAGTATCTTAGAAGAAATCTTGATACTGTAGAAAACTCTGATTTAATACCCTTTGCTGAGGAATTGGAACATACAAAGACCTATTTATGGCTAGAACAGCTTCGTTTTGCTGACTTAAAGGTGGAATACAGTATTGATACGGATGAATTTTATATTCCTCCATTATCCTTGCAGCCAATAGTGGAAAACTCCGTAAAACATGGTGTTACTAAAAAGCTGGGTGGCGGTACTGTTAAAATTTTCGTGCGTGAAGAGAAGGATTGTTATAAAATCATAGTAAAGGATGATGGCTTGGGATTTAACGCCGAGGCTTTAAAGAACGAAGATAAAGACAATATTGGTCTAAAGGATATCCGCAAACGATTATATGCCATGAATAAATCCAAGGTTAACATAGCTAGTACAGAGGGAGTTGGTACTACTGTTACGTACAGTATTATGAAGGGGGAGGACTGAGTCCATGGTATTGTTTAATGATGAAAAAAGTAAGGTGGAGCAGGAAGTAGATGCGCTGTTAGAAGAATTAAATGAAATAGAGCGTTCACTTGGAATGGAGGACATTGAATTTCCTGAGTTTAAGCCTATTATTTTACCTTCTATTAAAATTCCAGATATTCCTATGCCCGAAACACCGCTTCTTACAAGAGCTGATATAGCTAAGCTTGATGATGAGCAGTTTGATATGCTTATGACTAAGCTTAGAAAGGTGGAACATCTTGAATCTCAGGTGGAAGCTATGAAGGAGATTATTGATGATCGCCTTAGTGTGGACTTCAGGGCCATGTACGAGAATATTCTTGAGAAGAATAATATCGAAGCCATCAAAACATATCGTAATATTCAAGCTGTAATTATTGAAGAAAATGCCAAGCAGAATCAGGCTTTATTTGGCATTGATAATAAATCAAATTCTTTAAAGAAAAGAATGAATAATGTTTTGTTATTCGCAGTTGTATCATTTGTAGTTTCTATACTTGTTATGTTGATGCAGATATTGCCAGCACTTGGTATAAAGCTATTTTAGGAGACGCCAATGGATGACAAAAGGACCATAACCATTGCTGTTGTTTTGTCAGTAGCAATGGTTTTGATGTTTATTGGGGTAATTATCTTTGTAAGAGTAAAAAAGGCTGATTTAAATCAGGAAGCTTCATCTTCTCAAGAAGGGAAGATTAGTTCTGCTGCAACGATTCAATTAGATGATGAGATATCTTATGAGGCAATAGATGTATCCAACAAAATAGTTACTATTGATGATGTGGCAGATGATGAGGATATTAAAGAACACTCTGTAGAAGTAGAGCAAACTTATATTAATACAACAGAGCTTTTGCCTAGTATTTGGAAGCAAAGAGAAAAAGTTGCCAGGGAAAAAGTTGACATTAGTGGATTTCCCGATAGCTATGCGTTAAATGATATGTACACCCTTCAGCTGGGAAAGGCTGTGGTGGGAGCACCTAAGGAGGTTTATCTATACAATACTGGAATTGAAAAATCATCTGTATATAAGGTAAATC
>JAEEGL010510838.1_pt1 | contig 11478 bp, 10 predicted proteins | sample 9134231 | NCBI WGS metagenome assembly JAEEGL01 (sample SAMN16246548, study PRJNA631951) | gut metagenome | biome: gut microbiome; feature: rumen; material: fiber-attached | host: Bos | place: Iran: Karaj | collected 2018-10
GATTACGAAGAAAAATAATAAATGAATGATAATGTAAAAGTCTAGTTTTACACTAGACTTTTGCTTGTATTAAGGAGACTTATGGAAAAACAAAGAGAAAGAAAAGATATAAAAATAGAAGATACTTGGGATTTGACTTTAATATTTAAAACTGATGAAGAATTTTATAAAGAATTAAAAGAAGTAGAATCTAATATTTCAGTAATTACTAAATATCAAGGTCATATTCTAGATAATAGTAATAGTTTATTATCTTTTCTAAAACAAAGTGATCTTGATGAAAGAAAGTTATATAAATTATATTATTATGCTCATTTAAAACTAGATCAAGATACTAGTAATACAACTTATCAAGAAATGGAAGGTAAAATAACTAACTTATTACAACAATATAGTGTTCTTACTAGTTTCATTATGCCTGAATTAATGCAAGGTGATTATAATAAAGTACTAGAGTATATTAAAGAAAATAAAGAACTTGAAACATATCGATTTAATTTAGAATCTATTTATCGTTATCAAGCTCACTCTTTAAATCATGATGAAGAATTATTATTATCTAAATTATCTAAGAGTTTAGATGTTGCTGAAAAGACTTTTGAAAGTTTAACAGATGCTGATATGAAGTTCCCTGATATTAATGTTGATGGAAAGAACTTGGAATTAACTGAAAGTAACTATAGTACTTATTTAGATAGTGATAATCGAGAAATAAGAAAACAAGCTTTTAATAACTTATTAGGTACTTATGGAAACTATAAAAATACATTAGCTAGTACTTTTAGTGGTAATGTTGAATTACTTACTAGTATGGCTAAAATAAAGAAATTTAATTCTAGTTTAGAAGCTAGTTTATTTCATGATAATATTGATGTATCTGTCTATAACAATTTAATTGATACTATTAATAAACATATGGATGTATTATATCGTTATTATGACTTAAAGAAAGAATGCTTAGGTGTATCTGAATTACATTTATATGATATATATCGTACAATGGTAGCTGATTATAATAAGGAATATACTTTTGATGAAGCGAAAGATACAGTTATTGAAGCTTTAAGTATATTAGGTCCTGATTATATAACGAACTTATCTAAAGCTTTCACGGAACGTTGGATTGATAAATATAATAATAAAGGTAAACGTGGGGGAGCTTACTCTAGTGGATTCTATGATACAAAACCTTATGTATTATTAAACTTTGAAGGTAAGTATAACGATGTAACAACCCTTGCTCATGAATTAGGTCACTCTATGCATACATATTATTCATGTGCTAATCAACCATATCATTTATCAAGTTACAATATCTTTGTTGCTGAAGTTGCTAGTACTGTTAACGAATTAATTCTTGTTCGTCATTTATTAAAGAAAAGTACAGATAAGAATGAAAAATTATTCTTATTAAATAAATTAATGGAACTTTATAAAGCAACTATTTATAGACAAGTTATGTTTGCTGAATTTGAACGTGATATGCATCATGATTTAGAGTCAGGTGAAATACTTACTAATGAATATTTAAGTAGTAAGTATTTAGATCTTGTTAAAAAATATTTTGGTGATGGCGTTATTATTGACGATAATATCAAAAATGAATGGATGAGAATACCTCATTTCTACTATGATTTCTATGTATATAAATATGCCATTGGATTAAGTTGTGCAACTAAGATCGTTAATGATATTGAAGCTGGTAAAGTAGATGACTATTTATCATTCTTAAAAACAGGTGGAAGTATGTATCCAGCGGAAGAACTTAAAGTAGCTAATGTTGATATTAATGATCCTGCTTTATACACTGAAGCTATTAATACATTTGATGGTTATGTTAAAGAATATAAAAAGATAATGAAAGGAGAATAATTATGGCTGACAAAAGAGATTATTATGAAGTCTTAGGTGTTAGTAAAAATGCAAGTGATGATGAAATTAAAAGCGCATTTCGTAAACTTGCTAAAAAATATCATCCTGATATAAATAAAGATCCTGATGCTCCAGAAAAATTTAAAGAAGCTCAAGAAGCTTATGCTGTTTTATCTGATCCTAATAAAAGAAGTCAATATGATCAATTTGGTCATGCCGCATTCTCTGGTGCTAATGGCTTTGGAGGAGCAGGTGGAGCTTATGACTTCTCTGGTTTTGATATTAATTTAGATGATATTTTAGGTAGTATGTTTGGTGGAGGCTTTGGTGGCTTTGGAGGTAATTCTAGAAGTAGAAGTACTCGTAAAGTTCGTGGAGATGATATCTTACGTGGTATTAATCTAACGTTTGAAGAAGCTGTTTATGGTTGTGAAAAAGATTTAAAACTAGAAGTTAGTGAGAATTGTCCTGAATGTGATGGTAAAGGTGGCTTTGATGAAGTTACCTGTTCAAACTGTCATGGTAGTGGAACAGTAACAACTGAACAAAGAACTTTATTTGGAGCTTTTATGTCCAAAACTACTTGTAATGTATGTCATGGTGAAGGTAAAACATTTAAAAGAACATGTAGTAAGTGTCATGGTAATGGAAGAATAGTTCAAAATAAAACCATTACTGTTAAAGTACCTAGTGGAATTGATACTGGTATGAGATTAAGATTATCTGGTAAAGGTGAAGCAGGTCTTAATGGTGGACCTAATGGCGACTTATATCTTGAATTTAATGTAAGTAGTCATAAATATTTCCAAAGAGATAATGATGATATTATTCTTAGTGTTCCACTAAATATATGTGAAGCTGTTCTTGGTTGTAAAAAAGATATTAAAACGCTTTATGGAACAGTTACATTATCCGTTCCAAGTGGTACTAATAACCTTGATAAACAAAGAATAAAAGGTAAAGGTATTAAGAATAGTACAACCGGAAGAACTGGTGATATGTATATTATCTTTAAAGTAATTACACCAACGAAATTAACACGTAAACAAAAAGATTTATTTAGTGAGTTGAATGACACTGATTTATCAAGTAGTGAGATAGATAAATTTAATAAGTTTGTAGAAGAATAGTTATACTATTCTTTTTTTGTAAAATAATAAAACTATGTGTTTAATTCGTTGACAAAAACTTAGATAAATTGTAATATTAATATAGAGGATAGGTTAGAGGGATGATTTTTGACTTTAGCCTTTGATAGTAAAGGAGGAGAGCTTATGGCACTTGATGAAGTAATTAAAGTTGAAAGCACTGAACAATTAGATAGTGATTCAAGAGAAATAATTAATTTATGTCATGCAAATGAAGAACTAATTCAAAGAATCGAAGATGAAGAAGCAAAACTTGAAGGATGGGTTAGTGCAAAGAAAGAAGAATATATTGCAATGCTTAAGAGAATGGCTGCAAAAGAAAGAGAATTAATTGAAATTGCATTATCTTATGGTGAAGTAGGTGTTCAACAAGCCGCAATTTTTGAAGGCACTGAAGAAGCTATTAGCGCACTTGCAAGCAAAATCAATGATGAAATGATGGGTTAATAATCCCTTAATAAATAATTTATATTGGAAGGAGTGATTATAGATGGCAATAGTAGCAAATGCTGAACAATTAGAAGCAGTTGGAACTGATATTGTAAACCTAATTGAAGAAATTAAAGAAAATACTGATAAAATCGGTACTCATATAAATGGAATTAATTCAAACTGGACAGATCAAAACGGGGCAACATTTAGTGATAAATATGAAGAACTAAGAAATGAAATCCCTGGATATCTTGCACAAGGAATGGCGTTCGCAGGATTCTTAAAAGGAGCTGCAAATTATGTTCGTGAAGCAAGAAATTTAAGTAGTAAAGCTGTTAACAGTACAGACGTAGCTGCATAGTAAAATCAAGAGTCAAGTGACTCTTTTTTTTGTTTTTATTTTACAAAATTATTTGTAAAAGCGTTTTTTTTAAGATATAATTAGATTTGAGAATAGAAAGGTAATATGTAAATATTACTTTTTATGTTGTATTGAATATTAAAGGTATGGTGAATATATGGCAAAATACGATGATAGTTCAATTAAGATATTAGAAGGACTAGAAGCAGTTAGAAAAAGACCAGGTATGTATATAGGGTCTACTGATAAAAGAGGATTACATCATCTTGTTTGGGAAATAGTGGATAATAGTATAGATGAAGCTATTAATGGATATGGAGATCGTATTATTATAACCTTACATAAAGATGGTAGTGTATCAATTGAAGACTTTGGTAGAGGTGTACCTGTTGGTATGCATGCAAGTGGTGTATCTACTCCTGAGGTTATTTATACTAAGTTACATGCAGGTGGTAAGTTTGAAACTGATGGATATAAAGTTTCAGGTGGATTACATGGTGTAGGTGCATCTGTTGTTAATGCCTTATCTAAATGGTTAGAAGTAACGATTAAGAGGGATAAAGGGGAATACTTTATTCGTTTTCGTGATGGAGGTAAACTTGATACTAAGTTAACTAAGATTGGAACGACTAATAGAACAGGTACTAAAGTAAGATTTATGCCTGATGATAAGATCTTCTCAAGTACAAGTTTTTCTTTTACAACCATATGTGAAAGAATGCAAGAAAGTGCATTCTTACTTAAAGGACTTAATATTGATATATATGATGAAGAAAGTAATAGAGAAAATCATTATTGCTATAACGATGGAATTAAAGAGTTTGTAACATATCTAAATGAAGATAAGAAAGCCCTTCATGATGTTGTAGGTTTTAGTGGAACTAAAGATGGAATGAATATTGATATTGCTTTCCAGTATACTGATACTTATAATGAGATGATTGAATCATTTGTTAACAATGTTAAAACTGGTGATGGTGGTAGTCATGAAGTAGGTTTTAAAACAGCTTTAACTAAGGTCTTTAATGATTATGCAAAGAAAAATGGTTATTTAAAAAATAAAGATAAGAACTTAGAAGGATCAGATACAAGAGAAGGATTAACGGCTATTATTAGTTTACAAATACCTGAGAACCTACTTCAATTTGAAGGTCAAACAAAAGGTAAATTAGGTACACCACAAGCTCGTACTGCTGTTGAAGCAATTGTAACAGAAAAACTTCAATATTATCTTGAAGAAAATAATCAAATTGCTACTTTAATCATGGATAAAATGGTTAGAAGTAAAATAGCTCGTGAAGCAGCTAGAAAAGCAAGAGATGAAGCAAGAAGTGGTAAGACTAAGAATAAGATTGAAAAGAACTTATCAGGTAAACTAGCTCCAGCTAGTACTAAGAATAGAGAAAAGAATGAATTATACCTAGTCGAGGGTGATTCAGCGGGTGGTAGTGCTAAAAATGGAAGAGATAGAACTTTCCAAGCAATATTACCTCTTCGTGGTAAAGTATTAAATACAGAAAAAGTAAGAGTTGAAGAAATATATAAGAATGAAGAAATTAATACGATGATCCATACTATTGGAGCTGGTGTTGGTAGTGAATTTGAAGTATCTGATATTAACTATGATAAAGTTATTATCATGACCGATGCCGATGATGATGGAGCACATATTCAAATACTTTTAATTACCTTCTTCTATCGTTATATGAGACCACTTATTGAAGAAGGACACTTATATATAGCTTGTCCACCTTTATATAAATTATCTAATAAAAAAGAATTACATTATGCATGGACTGATGAAGAACGTGACGAAATAATGGCTAAACATAAAGGACTTGAGTTATCTCGTTACAAAGGTTTAGGTGAAATGAATGCTGAACAATTATGGGAGACAACAATGAATCCTGATACACGTAGTTTAATAAGAGTTAATATTACTGATGGTATGTTAGCAGAAAAACGTGTTAGTGTATTAATGGGTGATAAAGTTGAACCTAGAAAGGAATGGATTGACGAAAATGTAGTATTTACATTGGAAGACAATTACCAGATAGGTGCATAATATGAGTGAATTATTAAGAATTATTGATACATCTTTAGAAGATGTTATGGGTGATAGATTTGCTCGTTATGCAAAAGCCATCATTCAAGATCGTGCTATCCCTGATGTAAGAGATGGTCTTAAACCAGTTCAAAGAAGAATTTTATATGGTATGTATAAAGATGGTAATACCTATGAAAAGCCAACAAGAAAGTCTGCTAAGACTGTCGGTTTCATCATGGGTAACTTCCATCCACATGGTGATAGTTCAATTTACGATGCCATGGTTCGTATGAGTCAATGGTGGAAACAATCAACTCCATATATTGAAATGCAAGGTAATAATGGTTCTATGGATGGTGATGGCGCTGCTGCTATGCGTTATACTGAAGCGCGTCTTTCGAAGATATCTATTGAACTATTAAAAGATATTGGTAAAGAAACAGTAGCTTGGGCTCCAAACTTTGATGATACGGTTTCAGAGCCAACTGTTTTACCTGCTAAATTTCCTAACTTACTAGTTAATGGTGCTAATGGTATTTCAGCAGGATATGCAACAAATATTCCACCTCATAATTTAGGTGAAGTTTGTGATGCAACAATAAAAAGAATTGATAGTCCAAATTGTCGACTAGATACAATCCTTGAAATAATTAAAGGACCTGATTTTCCTACAGGAGGAATTGTAGAAGGTAAAAAAGGTATTATGGATGCCTTCACAACAGGTCGTGGTAAAGTAATAGTTCGTGCTAAATCAGAGTTTGTAAAAACTAAAGGTACTGAACAAATAGTTATTAGTGAAATACCATTTGATGTGAATAAAGCTATGCTTGTTCACCGCATTGCTGATTTATCTATGGAAAAGAAATTAGATGGAATCGCTGAAGTACGTGATGAATCAGATAGACGTGATCCAGTTAGAATTGTTATTGATCTTAAAAAAGGTGCTAACAAAGAACTAATATTAAATTATTTATATAAAAATAGTGATATGCAAATATCTTATAACTATAATATGGTTGCGATTGTTAACAAAAGACCAATGACACTTGGTATCTTACAAATATTAGATGCTTATATTGCATTCCAAAAAGAAGTTATAACTAGAAGAACTGAGTATGATTTAAATTTTGCTAAAGAAAGAATGCATATTGTTGAAGGTTTAATAAAAGCTATTAGTATTCTTGATGAGATTATTGCAACAATCCGTAAGAGTAAGAATAAAGCTGATGCAAAGGTTAACTTATCAGAAAAATATGGATTTACTGAAAGACAATCTGAATATATTGTAATGTTACAATTATATCGTTTAACTAATCAAGATATTGTTGAATTACAACAAGAATTTGAAAATCTTAAATTAGTTATTGCCGGACTAGAAGCTATTCTTGCTGACCCTGAAAAACTTAAAGGTGTTATGAAAAATGAACTTAAGAAGATTAAACAAGAATATGGAACACCTCGTAAGACCGAAATCAAAGATGAAGTTATGGAAATCTCTATCAATGAAGAAGATATGATTACAAGAGAAGATGTCATTGTTGTGATTACTAAAGATGGTTATGTTAAACGAGTAAGTAAACGTAGCTTCAAAGAAGATGAAGAACCATTACTTAAAGATAATGATTATGTTCTAGGTTTCTATGAACTTAATACTCTAGATACGGTATTATTATTTACAAACCGTGGTAACTTTATTTATGTTCCAGTATATCAAATACCTGAACTTAAATGGAAAGAACTAGGTAAACATATTAGTAACTTAGTTAAACTAGAAGGTAATGAAGAAGTAATATCTTGTATTAAAGTAACTAATTTTGATGATCCAGTAGATATTATGTTTGCTACAAAATTAGGTATGGTTAAACGTACAAGCTTAAAAGAATTTAAATTACTTCGTTATAATAAACCAGTTGGTTGTATGAAACTTAAAGATAATGATAGTGTTGTTGATGTCTTCATATCAAGTGCTAATAATATCTTTATGGCTACTAATAATGGATATGGTTTATGGTATGACATTAATGAAGTACCAATCGTTGGTTTAAAAGCTAGTGGTGTTAAAGGTATTAACTTAAAAGATGATTATGTTGTTAGTGTTAATAACTTTAATGAACTTGATTATTTATCAATTATCTTAGATCGTGGTAATGGAAAACGTGTTAAATTATCAGAGTTTGAAAAGAGTACAAGAGCAAGACGTGGATTAATGTTAGTACGTGATATTAAATCTAATCCATATAAGATTGTTAAAACATTTGGTGTAGATTCACGTGAACATATTGGTATTATTACTGATGAGATTGTTGATATTAAATTAACTGAATTATCAATTGCTGATAGATATTCTACAGGTAACAGTATTACTAAGAAAAAGATTAATAATGCTTTCTTGGTAGCAAACTTAATTAAAAAGAATGATAATAAAAATGTTAATATAGAAAAAGTAGTAGAAAAGCCAAAACCAAGTCTTAAAGAAATAGATGAACGTTTAATGACAATTGACGATTATATTTAAAGGGATTTATTCCCTTTTTTTGTTTCTTATGATAATATTAAAGTGGTGATAAAATGAAAAATAATAAAGGTTTTACCTTAACAGAATTATTAGTAGTAATAGGTATTATTACTTTAATCACAATCATGGTTTTCCCAGCAATTAGTAAAATGTGGAGTAATAACGAGAAAAAGAAATTTGAATCATATGAAAAGATGACAGCGGAGTTTGCAGAGGCTGATCGTCAAAGAGGAACAGTAAGTATTTGTGATTTAGGAAGAACTACGGACTTAGAAGAAGTTAAAAGAGACTGTGTAGGTTATGTAGTAGAGAATAAGGGAGTATACAAAACTTACTTAAATTGTGAGAAGTTTAATTATAAAACAGATGGTTATAATGGAGCTATCTCATCACAAAAATGTAGTTAGTTATAAAAAAGATGAAAAAAATAGTAATTTTTCATCTTTTTTGTTATAATTATTTTGGTGATTTGTATGGGAAAAACAAGAAGTGAATTAAGAGAAATCGCATGTAATGTATTGTATCAAATGTATATATTAGATAATGCTAAATTAGATTATGATATAAATGATTTAATTAAAGAACAAATGGAAATTCAAAATGAATTTGTTTATGAATTAGTTAGTGGTGTTAAAGCTAATCAAAAAGATATATCAAGTCTTGCTAATAAATACTTAGTAGACTGGGAAATCGATAGACTTTCTAAAGTAGATAAAGCTATTTTAAGTGTTGGTATATATGAACTTAAATATACAAAGACACCTAGTATCGTAGCTATTAATGAAGCTATTGAACTAGCTAATAAATATAGTGATCCAAAAGTATCTAAAATGATAAATGCATGTCTTGATAAAATATACCATGAGGAAATAGAAAAAGATGAAGAATGATAAGTATATAACTGTCACTCAATTAACAAAATATATAAAGTATAAATTAGAGAATGATGCTAATTTAGAGACTATTTTTTTACGAGGTGAAATATCTAATTTTAAGGCTCATACTAGGGGCCACTTTTATTTTACTTTAAAGGATGAAAATAGTCGTATTAGTGCTATTATGTTTTCTAGTTCAGCATCTAAGCTTAAATTTGTACCACAAGATGGTATGAAGGTACTTGTTGAATGTCGAATAGGTGTTTATGAAGCAACAGGTAATTATCAAGTTTATGTATCTGATATGATGGAAGATGGCTTAGGAAATCTTTATATAGCATTTCAACAGTTAAAAGAGAAATTAGAAAAAGAAGGTTTATTTAGAACTGAACATAAAAAACCAATACCTAAGATTCCAATGAAAATAGGTATTATAACAGCACCAACAGGAGCTGCCATTCGTGATATTTTATCGACAATTAAAAGAAGATTTCCTTTGGCTGAAACTATTTTATTTCCAGCTTTAGTTCAAGGAGAATTAGCAAAAGATGATATCGTTAAAAAGATTAAAATAGCGAACACTTATAATCTTGATGTTATAATATTAGGTCGTGGTGGTGGATCTATTGAAGACTTATGGCCATTCAATGAAGAGATTGTAGCAAGAGCTATCTATGATAGTGAAATACCAATAATTAGTGGTGTAGGTCATGAAATAGATTTTACAATTTCTGATTTCGTAGCGGACTTACGTGCACCAACCCCAACAGGAGCAGCTGAAATGGCTGTACCAAGTAGGGAAGACTTATTAGTTTATTTTAATCAAATGAATAAACGTAATACAAAAGCAATTTTAAATATCATTGAAAATAATCGACAAATCTTAAAAAGATATCAAGAAAGTTATATCTTAAAGAATCCAATGTCATTATATGAAAAGTTAGAACAAAACTTTGATCATTTATATGAAAGATTAATTATGGTAATAAATAATACTATTACTTTAAATAGTGAAAGACTAAATAAACTAAAAGGTAGTTTTATCTTTAAAAACCCTAAGATGTTATTTATTGATAAAGCTTACAACTACAATGATTTAATTAATAGACTAAAAATATCAATTAATAAAAATATTGATGATAATAAAAATAGATATGTTAACTTACTTAGTAAACTAGAAGTATTAAATCCTATTACGACTTTAAAGAGAGGTTATTCGATTACTAAAGTATCAGATAAACCTATAAAGAGTATTAAAGAAGTTAAAGTTGATTCTTTAATTAATAGTGAACTATATGATGGTGTACTTGTTAGTAAAGTAATTGATATAAAGGAGAATAAAGATGTTAATAGTTAATGGAATGGAAAAACTAAAAGATGAAGAGTTTCTTGATAACGAATTAGATACACTGCAATTTATGATAAATTTATATCATTCATTAGATGAAGTAGAAGTTCTTGGAGATAGATTAAATATTTCTGAATATAAAAATTCAAGTAGTTTTAGTTTGGATAATGGTAAAGAATTAGTTAGAATATATATGGGTGTTGGAAATCTAATGGCAGATAAACTCTATGAACCAATCTTTGTTTATAAGGGTAACTACATATATGTATATAACTTTGATTTAGATACTAAGAAAGCAGTATCTAAAGAAAAATTTGAAAATTGTAATAATTTATGTCTAAGAGAAAGTAAGCAAGACGATTATTATGAATATATGATACTTAATAAAGACAAATATTTAAATATACGAATTAGATTTAAACAAAATAATTTTGATAGAAGTATATTAACTAACTATTTAAAAAATAATGATGATCTTTATGGAATAGATAGTGTTTTACCAAAGGAAGATTTAATAATAGAATATACTACACCATTGAATTCAGAATTATTTATTTATCGTAATAATGAATTAGTAGATGATATTAAAAAAGGAGTATTCCCTGAACAAATGGAAATAGCAAGTGATGAAGCTGAAATTCAGTTATAAAAATAAGAGGTGATAACGATGGCAAAGAAAGATGAAGAAAAGAAAATTAACTTTGAAGAAAATATTAAGGAATTAGAACAAATAGTTCATGATCTAGAAAGTGGTAATGTAGCTCTTGATGATGCATTAGAAAAATTTAATAAAGCTTATGAACTATCAAAAGAATGTGATACTAAATTAAAAGAAGTATCAGAGTCCGTTAATAAAATATTAACAGAAGATGGTAAACTA
>JAEEGL012721064.1_pt1 | contig 11478 bp, 10 predicted proteins | sample 9134231 | NCBI WGS metagenome assembly JAEEGL01 (sample SAMN16246548, study PRJNA631951) | gut metagenome | biome: gut microbiome; feature: rumen; material: fiber-attached | host: Bos | place: Iran: Karaj | collected 2018-10
GTAGTTTTTGCATTACTTATTGTAATGGTTGTTACATTATCTATGTTTGTACTTGTTTCTTGTGGAGACTCACAAGAAAATGATTTGGCGCAGATAAAAGTTAAGTTTGTTGTCGGTGATAAAGTAATTTCAGAAGAAACTTTTACAGAAGGAACTCCTATTCCAAAACCAACATATACAACCTATGGATCTTTAAGAATTGCTAGCTGGAGAGTAGATGGCAAGTCTGTTTTATTCCCATACAAAGCAGGAAAGACTGATTTAACATTTGTTGCTTATACTATAAATACTATAGAAGTTAAATTTATGGTAGATGGCAATGTTTATAAAGAAGATTCATATGATTCTACCGCATTCGTAGATGCACCTGAAAATCCAACATTAAGTGGCTATACATTTAGATATTGGAAAGTTGGAAATGAACATGCATCTTTCCCATATAGTTTAAAGACATTAGAAAACGCTACATCTTTAACATTTGAAGCAGTATTTGATAGAGTTTATACAGCTAAATTTATCGTTGATGGAGAAGTATATTCAACTTCAACTTATAGCGGCGGAGATACAATTCAAATGCCAGAAAGCCCAGTTCTTACACAACAAACATTTATCTACTGGCAAGATGATAACGGCAACAGATTGAATGAAGACACTATTATAAATAGTGATAAGACATATACTGCTTTGTTTGAAGACAATTTCTACACAATTACTTATTACATTGGAGCATCTTCAACACCATATAAAACTCTTTACACATCAGGTAAGATTTTAAATCTACAATATGATGGTAGCGGAGATTTCTATGGATGGTATACTTCTAACAAGTTCTCAACAAAAGTTGACTTCACAAAACAAGTTAATAGTAGTGTTAGCGTATATGGAAAAGTATATACAACAGACTATTCAATTTTGGTTGAATCTAACAACGAAAAAATTGCTTTAGATACAACAGATTTCCAAGAAGAATATACTTTTGATGCAAATTATTCAAAATATATCAATATATCTGTAGCAAACAAGACAGTTACAGCTACATATACATTCAATTGTACAAACGGAAAGAAGGTAACAATATCTTATGATATGTTTGCTGGAACAACTCGTTGTGTATATGGCGCAAACGATTCTGTAGTTACATTAACATTTACAAAATACAACTATATCGCAATCGATTATACTTCGTATTCTACTTCAACAACTACGCCTAATGGATATTATAATTCTGCATTAACGAAGCTTGGATTAATGGTTTCTAAGAAGGCTGGACAACTTGTTCATAAAAGATATAAATCAACAAAGAGTAGCGGTGTCGTTACAGATGGAATCGAAGATCCAACATTTGATGCAACACTTGATGTTTCTCTAGAAGGATCAAAGATTGTTGCAGAAACAGATCTAAAGGCTTATTCAATTAAGATTGTAAAAGATAGCACATCTTTTATCTACTATGCTAAAAACACAAAGAGCATTAAAACTCAAGATTTAACACCTGGAACATATACAGTATTTGCTATATTTGAAAAGAGCATTTCAACTGCTGTAATTCGTATTACAAAGACTTATACAATCACAGTTTCTTAATAATTACGCGCACTTTATTTATATAAATTTAATTATTGTAAATCTTTAATATGTTTGTTATACTATTTTTAGCACATAACAAGGAGATTTATATATGCTTGACAGTATAGAAGTTTTAGAAATTTTCGATACTTTAGATGAGAAAATTGCAAAAAGTACAGACGCATTACTTCATGAATTTAACGAAATGAAGGCTGGTCGTGCTAATCCACATATTCTAGATAAGATTATGGTAGATTACTATGGTACACCAACTCCAATTAAGCAAATCGGTAATGTTACTGTTCCAGAAGCTAGAATGCTTATGATTGCAGTTTGGGATCAAAGCGCACTAAAAGCTGTAGAAAAAGCAATACTTGCAGCAAACATCGGAATTACTCCAACAAATGATGGAAAGAACATTAGATTAATATTCCCAGAATTAACACAAGAAAGAAGAAAGGATTTAGCAAAGCAAGTTAAAGCTGCTGCTGAAAACATTAAGATTCAAATTAGAAACGCAAGACGTGATGCAAACACAGCATTAAAGAATCTAAACAAAGATAAGTTAATTTCTGAAGATGAACAATCTGTTCTTGAAAAAGATGTAGATAAGAATGTTTCTCAAGCTATCGATAAGGTAGATAAATTAACAAAGGAGAAAGAAGACGAAATAATGAGCGTATAAGCTTATCGTTTTCTTCAATATAAGAAAATTTCGACAAGCTGGCGATTTATCACGGCTTGTCATTGCTTTAAGAAGATGGACGAAATCAAGATACCAAAACACATAGCATTTATTATGGACGGCAATGGAAGATGGGCAAAAAAGCGTGCGCTTCCAAGAAAGGCTGGTCATAAAGCAGGGGTTGATGCACTAAAGAAAGTTATAGAAGAGTGCCAAGCTCGTGGTGTTCAAATGTGTTCATTCTATGCTTTTTCTACAGAGAATTGGAAACGTCCTCAAGACGAAATCAATGCGATTTTTAAATTAGTTGAGGATTTTGCAGCTAATGAATTAAAAAAATATGTAGATAAAAACTATAGAGTTATGTGTATGGGAGATTTATCTCTTCTTCCTCAAAAGACTCAAGATTCATTAAAAGAAATTGTAGATAGTGGTAAGAACAATACAGGAATGATTGTAAATATCGCTATAAACTATGGTGGAAGACAAGAAATAGTTAACGCTATAAACTATATACTTCAATCTGGAATCAACAAAGTTGATGAACAAATGGTTTCAGATTGCATCTATACAGCAGGTCTTCCAGATCCAGATATTATTGTTAGAACATCTGGAGAAGAAAGAATTTCTAATTTCATGTTATGGCAATTGGCTTATTCAGAATTATTGTTTATTGATACGCTATGGCCAGACATGGGTAAAAAAGATATTGATTATATAATAAACGAATACTCTAAACGTAATCGTAGATTTGGAGATATAAAATAATGCTAAAAAGAATTTTAACAGCACTAGTTATGATAGTAGTAGTATTTGGCTTTATCTTAGGATTAAGACAAGTGCATCCTGCAATTTTGGCTGGATTTATTGCTTTGATTACTATTGCTGGGGCTTATGAGATGTGCGATGCATTGAAAAAAGCTGAGTATAAGACAATGATGATACTTGACATGATAGCATCTCTTGCAATATGTGTTTTAACATATTTCTTTAGCTATCTTGGATTAGCGTTATCTATTACAGCTTTTGTTATTATCGCATTATCTATATTTACATTTGATCATAAATATGAACTAAAAGATGTCTTTGCAACAATATTTATATTGTTCTATCCAATTTTGCCAATGGCACTTTTAGTTATAATGAATAATTCGCCTCTTGGATTATATGCAATATTACTTACTGTATTTATTCCAGTATTTACAGATACACTTGCATATTTCACAGGAAGATTTTTGGGCAACAAGAAGCTATGTCCAGAGATAAGTCCGAAAAAGACTATTGCTGGAGCAATAGGTGGCGTTATTGGGGCAATTTTGGGCGCACTTTTAGTATTCTTGCTATTTGACGTTCTAAATGTATTTGAATCTTTCAATTATGTAGAATCATTTGCGCTTTCTGATGAATATTGGAAATCTGCTTTGATATACATTGCGCTTGGTATAGTTGCTGGTCCTATTTGTGAAATAGGTGATTTAATTGCATCTTGGATTAAAAGAAAAGCTGGAATTAAAGATTATGGCAATATATTCCCAGGTCATGGTGGATTTATGGATAGATTAGATAGTGTACTTGTAAATATTCCTATCGTTCTATGCTTCATTGAAATTATCACAAGGATTTAAAATGAAAAAGAAAATTATTATACTTGGTTCAACTGGATCTATTGGGACACAAACTCTTGATGTTATAAGAGAGTATAAGGATGATTTTGAAGTAGTTGGACTTGCTTGTAATACAAATATCTTGCTTTTACAAAAACAAATTCAAGAATTTAAACCAAAATATGTAGCTGTTTCTGATGAAAAAGCAGCTAGCCGTTTACCAAAAGGTGATTTTACTTTGTTTGATGGCGATATGGCTATCACAAGTTTATGTACAATCGAGTGTGATATCTTATTGAATTCTTTGGTAGGTATTGAAGGACTTGCTCCAACAATTACCGCAATTAAGTTTGGGACAAACATCGCGCTTGCAAATAAAGAAACACTGGTTACTGGTGGAGATATCGTTATGAATCTTGCAAAAGAAAATAACGTTTCGATTTTACCTGTTGATTCAGAACATTCTGCTATTTGGCAATGTATGGATTTTAACAAAGAAAAGAAAATAGATAAAATCCTTTTAACTGCATCAGGTGGTGCATTTAGAGGAAAAACAAAAGATGAAATCAAATTCCTTAAAGCTTCAGATGCGCTAAAGCATCCAACTTGGAATATGGGAAATAAGGTAACAATAGATAGTGCTACTTTAATGAACAAAGGTCTTGAAGTAATTGAGGCTATGCATCTTTTCAATATGGCCCCAAAGGACATCGAAATTATTGTACATAAGGAAAGTATCATACATAGTATGATTCAATACAAGGATGGCTCTATAATTGGCCAGCTTTCATATCCAGATATGAAGCTTCCAATACAAGTAGCTTTAAATTATCCAAAAAGAGGGGAACATCTATTTACGCCACTATCTTTTAAAGATTTAACTTTGCATTTTGAAGAAGTGGATTTAGATACATTCCCATGTTTAAAGATTGCTCTTGATGTTGCAAATAAGCGTGGTCTTCAACCAACAATTATGAATGCAGCAAATGAAGAATTAGTTCAACTATATCTTCAAGACAAGATAGGATTCTATGATATTTCTAATTACATACAAAAGGCTCTAGATAAATTCTCTGGAGAAGATAAGCTAAGCTTATTTAATATTCAAAGAGTCGATTGGGATGTAAGGGAGTTTATTAAAAAGAGTATATGACATTCTTGCTATCAGTAACATTTGTAGAGGTCTTAAAATGGATTGGCTATGTTTTAGTCGCTCTACTATGTTTGATGGTTATGATAATGATTCACGAAACAGGTCACTATCTAGTTGGAAAGGCATTTCATTTTACAATACTTGAATATTCAATAGGTTTTGGCCCTAAGATTTTCCAAAAGGTTAACGAAAAAACAGGAGAGAAGTTTACTCTTCGTTGGATTCCACTTGGTGGATATTGTCAATTTAAAGACGAAGATGAAGAAGCAACAGATCCTGGTTCATTTAATGCAAAGCCAGTTTGGCAAAGAATATTAGTACTATTTGCTGGCGCTTTTATGAACTTTATTTCTGCAATTGTCTTCGTTATCATATTTTTATGTGCATTTGGAGATTTTGTTCCAAAGGTTTATAAAACATATGATTTTGTGGATCCTCAATATACTCAACAATTAGAAGTTGGGGATGTCATCTACAAAGTAGATGGTAAAAACACATATTCGCTAGCAGATCCAAATAAATTAAAGTATTTATTATCTGGAAAAGAAGATGTTGTATTAACAGTAGATAGAAATGGCGAGATTATGGATATCAATGTCCATATCGCTGAATATCAAGGACAAATCACTACTGATACTGGTGAGGTTATAGATATACATGGAACTGGTATTGGTATGAGTGCATCATATCTTCAACAAAAGGTATCATTCTTTAAAGCAATACCAAGAGCCTTCCAATTTGCATATGAGGAAGTCGCCTTTATCTTTAGAACATTTGGATCAATATTTAGGGGAGCTGCAAAAGTTTCCGAAAATATGGGTGGTACGGTTACGGCTATAACAGTTTTGTCTCAACTTGCTCAAAATGGATTCCAAGCAGTATTTTATGGGCTTTGTGTATTATCTGTATCAATAGGTGTGATGAATTTGTTACCTTTCCCAGCATTGGATGGATGCAGAATTGTATTTTGTATAGTAGAATGGATAAGAAGAAAGCCAAATAATAGAAAAATAGAAGCAATAATAAATTTTGCTGGATTAATTGTATTAATCTTGCTCGCGATAACTTTAGATTTATTGCATTTTCTGGGGTAGATATGAGTATTAAAAAAGTAAAAGTTGGAAATCTAACAATTGGGGATAAGGATATCATTGTTCAATCAATGACTAATACTAAAACATCAGATGTTGATGCTACAATTGCACAAATTCTTTCTTTAGAAAAGTGTGGTTGTGAATTAGTTAGATGTACTGTTCCAACAAAAGATGATGCATATGCATTAAAAGAAATTGTTAAAGCAGTTCATATTCCAGTTGTTGCAGATATTCATTTTTCATCTGAACTTGCAATACTTGCAGCAGATAATGGTGCAGCAAAAATTAGAATCAACCCAGGAAATATTGGATCTTTAGATAAAGTGAAATATTTGGCTCAATATCTAAAAGAAAGACAAATCCCTATACGTATTGGCGTAAATGGTGGTTCTTTAGATAAAAAATATAAGCATTTGAATCAAGTAGACGGCATGGTTGAAAGTGTTTTAGAACACGTTCATCTTTTAGAAGATAACAATTTTGATGACATAGTCATCTCTTGCAAATCTTCAAATGTATTCAACATGATAAAAGCATATAGAAAAATACATGAATTATTACCATATCCATTACATATTGGAGTAACTGAAGCTGGAACATATACTCAAGGCTTAATTAAAAATTCAATTGGTATTGGTGGGCTATTAGTTGATGGCATAGGAGATACAATAAGAGTTTCTTTAACAGATACTCCAGAAAAAGAAATCTATGCAGCACAAAATATCCTAAAGGCTTGCAATTTATACAATAAACCATATTGTGAGGTTGTATCTTGTCCAACATGTGGAAGAACAGAAATTAAGGTTCAAGAATATGCTGATGCAATAGCTGATTATTGTAAAGATATAAATAAGAACATAAAAATTGCCGTTATGGGATGTATTGTTAACGGTATTGGAGAAAGTGAAGGGTCTGATTTTGGTGTTGCTGGCGGAAAGGATAAATCCGTTATATTTAAAGATGGTAAACAACTTGAAGTTGTATCAAATGATAAGATTTTAGATAAATTAAAGGAGCTTGTAGATAATTTCAATGGATAAATTCCTTATTGAATTTAACGAAGTAACTAACAATAAATTTAGTTATTTAAGAATAGACGACGTTGTGCCTGTTAAGAATGAAGAAACAAATACAGTTTCTTTATCTATAACGTTTGTCGTTCCATATGATATCTACAACGATCCAGAAAAATTTAACATGGACGTAAAAGCAGAAATTGAAAACGCTACAATGTCTTTACTTCCTAAAAATGTAAATTGTCATTTTAAATATGACAAGATCATGGTTATCCCTCAAGTTGTTACAAGATTTGTAACCGATTTTATTAGAGATAATTATCAAAAATTATTCAATGGTAAATATTTAGCAAAAGATATTCAAGTAACTGTTTCTTCAAACGATGTAAATATTGTAATACCTGTAGATGAAACAATTTATAGTTTTTGTGAAAATAAAGGAGTAGGCGATAAGCTTATTGAGTATTTAAACTCAAAATATAGCGCAAATAACGTTGTAAAGTTCAAGTCAATGAAAATGCCCGAAACAGAAGAATTTAAATTAAATCACGCCACAAAATTCGTTGACGATGGTTTGATTATTTGTAAAAAGAATTTGGTAATTGTAGGTGGCCCAATCGCTGATCCTCCAATTGCTATTCAAAAATATAAAAAACCAGTTGCAGAAGCTACAATTTGCGGTGAAGTTATTAGCATTGAAAAGAAGAATTATACAAGTAAAAAAACAGGCAAACAAAAGATATTCTATGCTATAAGCATAAAAGATCCATTGGGAGCTGTTATGCCATGTGTATTTTTTGTTAAAAATCCAAGAGCTAAAAAGTCTCAAGCAGACAATATAAAAGTTGGCAATCAAGTTATTGCAAACGGGGAACTTGTAACATCAAATTACAATGGCGCTTTGAATATGTTTATAACAAATGTTATGTCATGCTTTATAGATTATGATGGAACAAAGCAAAAATTTGCATACATTAAAAAGCTTACTCAAAAAGCAGTTATTCCAACTCCAAAGCCATATACAAAAAAAGAAGAAGAAAAACCTTTAACACTTTTTGATGAAGTTCCATATATTTGTCCATATCTAAGGAATAATGAATTCACAATATTTGACTTAGAAACAACAGGACTTATTTCAAAAGAATTTATGCCAAAGATAGTAGAAATTGGAGCTGCAAGAATAAAAAATGGAGAAATTGTATCTACATTTGAAACACTTGTAGATCCGCAAGAGCATATTCCAGAAGATGCCTCAAGGGTTAACCATATCTACGATAATATGATTGATGAAGCACCAATTATTGCTGATGCAATAGGACCATTTTTGAAATATGCATTGGGCTCTATTTTAGTTGGACATAATGCAATTAATTTTGATGCAAAAATTGTTGAATATTATGCAAAAGAAAATGGATATACATTTGATTTTGAAGTTTTAGATACAAATAAACTTGCACTTGAAGCTGGAATTACAAATAAATATATGTCTTTAGCAAATCTATGCAAAGCTTTCAATATTGTAAATGATAATCCTCATAGAGCTTTAGGGGATGTTATAGCTACAGCAAAAGCCTTTATTGAACTTGCAAATAAATTGAGATTAGAATAATTATTTCAATAAATTTTTATCTGCGCCTTTTACTAAAAATTCCCAAAGTAGAGAATCGTCTGGCAAAATAGATTCATCTAAATATCCACAATATTGTAGTTTTTCGTACAATTCTTTTCCATATGGATTTTTAGAATCTTTAAGCATTTTTTCAAGATATGTATGGTATAAAAGTGGCTCATATAGGTGAGTTGTATCTAAAAGATAATTTGCAGATACTCTATATGGTTTAATATATTTATCTTCGCCTGCACATACGTTATTCCACATCTCTAGAGTTTCTTCAACACTTGTTCCACGAGTTAGAGAATCTCTTATTAATCTTCTCATGAATCTTAATAATTTTGCAGGTATTATAGTCGTTCCGTTTATTTGGAAATTTGAATACACGCAGATGTAAACTCTATAAAATAGAGAAGACTCCATTTTTAGAAGTTTTGGATTAAGCGCGTGAGTACCTTCAATGACGATTACATCTTGGTCGGTTACTTCAATATGATTAACTTCCTTTTTTCTTGTTCCTGTTTCAAAATCAAAGATAGGAAGATCTGTTTCATAGCTTGTTATTAAATCTTGGATACATGAATTAAACTTTTCTAAATCAAGGATATCAAAGTTTTCAAAATCGTATTTTCCATCAGGAAGGATAGGGGTTTGATCTCTATTGATATAAAAATCGTCTAAAGATATCGCAACGCATCCTTTTCCTAATTCATTAAGGGCAGCTTCTAGCTTTTTTGAGGTTGTAGTTTTCCCGGATGAAGAAGGCCCCGCAAGTAAAACAAATCTTTTTGAACCATAGATAATTGAATTTGCAATTACATCAATTTCATCTTCATATTTTCTAGAAGAAAACCTAATAAGTTTATCTAACTCATATTGTGCTTGCTCGTTGATTCTTTGTAAATCAAGTTGTGTTTTTGTTACGCCCGTAATGTTTTCCATTTCTACCTCACGAAAATAGTATAACATACTATAACTTAATTTTACATAAAGATTTATTATCCCTAAATTAGCACAAAATTATTTTTCTTTACAATTATCACCAAATTGCGCTAAAATATTCTTATCGTAAAAAGTTATTTTATAAACGGAGGATTAGTTATGGCTAAATGTAAAGTTTGCGGAAGCGATTTAGTTAAGAAGAAGACAAAGTCTGGAGAAGTTGTATTATACTGCCCAGATTGCAAAAAGATTTACAGATTAAAAGCAAAGGCTGAAGAAGCAGCAAAGAAGGTAGAGGAAGAGGAAGAAGAAGAGGAAGAAGAAACTCCTGTTGTAGCTCCAAAGAAAATACCTGCTAAGAAGGCTCCAGTCGTTGAAGAAGAAGACGAAGATGAAGAAGAAGAGGAAGAAGTTGCAGCTCCAGCTCCAAAAGCAGCTCCAATTCCAGTAGTTGCTAAGGAAGAACCAAAGGCAGCTCCAGCTGTAGACAACAAATCTTTAGAATCAATTGCTGATTCTTTAGCAGAAATCAATGCTTCATTGAAGGGATTACTAAAGATCTTCAACAACATCTATAAGTCTTAATAAATAAATATATTATATAAAACGCTTTACTTTTAAATATTTATTGCGTAATATAATAGTAGTTTTAAGATTGAATAACTTAAAAGCGGCTTGAAAAAAGTCGCTTTTAGTTTTGAAAGGAGGCTATATGTCACAAATTACTGATAAAGTTGCAGAATTTGTAAGACCAATTATCGAAAATAATGGTATGGAACTTGTTGATGTTGAATTCAAAAAGCAATATGGACAAGATACTTTAACTGTTTTTGTAGATAAAGAAGGTGGTATGGATTTAATCGCTTGCGAAAAAATTCACAACGCAATTTCTGATCCACTAGACGAATTAGATCCAACAAATGGTAAGGCATATGTTTTAAATGTTTCTTCTCCAGGATTGGATAGACCATTCAAAACACAAAGAGATTATGAAAAGCATTTAAATCAAGATGTTGAAATCTCTCTATATGCACCAATTGAAAAACTTAAGAAATTTGAAGCTAAACTTTTAGCATACAATGTTGATTCTATCGACGTTGAATACAAAGGTAAAAAAATAAACATAGATATTAAAAACATAGCTTTAATCCATGAAGCTATAAAATTTTAGGAGGACAAAATGGCAAACAAGAAAGAGGCTACTACAAAGAAAGCAAGTAGCGCAAAGAAAGAAATTACAAGCAAAGACTTTTTCGAAGCATTAGACGGACTAGAAGCTGCTACAAAAATCACTAAAGAACAATTTATTGAATATTTAGCTGCTGGTATTTCATCTGCTTATAAGAAAGAATGTGGTGAAGCTCGTAATATTCTTATTCAATTAAACCCTGAAAAATGCACAATCAGAGTTACAGCTTACAAGAAAATTGTTGAAGAAGTAGAAGATCCAGAGAAGGAAATCTCTCTAGAAGATGCTTTAGAAATCAATCCAAAAGCTCAAATCGGTGGTGTTATTTCAGAAGATTTGAAACCAAAGGAATTCTCAAGAATTGCAGCTCAAACTGCAAAGCAAGTTATCACTCAAAAGTTAAATGATGCTACAAAGAGTATCGTTTTCGAAGAAATGTCTAAAAAAGAGGGTGAAATCGTATCTTGCCAAATCAGAAGAATTGAAGGTGACAATATTTACGTAGATATTTCAGGTTCTACTATGGAAGGTTTAATGTTAAAGGGCGATCAAGTTCCAACAGAAGAATATTCAGTAGGCCAAAGATTAAAAGTATATGTTCGTAAGATTTCTACAGA
>JAEEGL012878339.1_pt1 | contig 11478 bp, 10 predicted proteins | sample 9134231 | NCBI WGS metagenome assembly JAEEGL01 (sample SAMN16246548, study PRJNA631951) | gut metagenome | biome: gut microbiome; feature: rumen; material: fiber-attached | host: Bos | place: Iran: Karaj | collected 2018-10
CCCTGCTGACGCTTGTAGCGGGCATAGATATCACTGGCGATATAGCCAAGGGGATGGCCTACGTGAAGTCCTGCTCCACTGGGATAAGGGAACATGTTGAGCACATAGAATTTCTTCTTTTTCTCGTCCTCCACTACGCGGTAGGTACCATTCTCCACCCATCGCTTCTGCCATTTTTGTTCGATTTCTCTGAAATTGTAATCCATTGTATCTTCGTATTTAATTGTTTCCGTACATTATACTTGCGGCTGCAAAGGTACAAATAAATTCTGAATATGCAATGATTTTTTGTCTTTTCGTACAAAAAATCCGATTTTCCCGCCTTTCATCAGCTGATTTTCAGGCACAGCATCGTCATGTCGTCGCTGGGTTCGGCATCACCGATAAAGACAGCGACGGCATCATTCATCTGGTTGATGGTCTGCTGGCAGCTTTCAGAAGCGTGGGTATGGAAGAAGTTGATCAGGCGATCGTCGCCAAACTGCTCTTGTAAACTGTTTTCAGCTTCGTTGAGGCCATCGGTATAGAGGAAGAAGGTGCGCCCACGAAGACTATCGATCTTTTCTCCGATAAATTTCAGATTAGGCCACAAGCCTACTGGGGCATTCGATTCCATATCGAGGAAGCGGGGCCGGCTGGGGCCGTCAGGTGTCAGAGGCGGATCGATGATGACAGGCGGGTTATGGCCTGCATTGCAATATTTCATCTCTCCCGTCGTGAGGTCGATCTCAGCGATGAACATCGTGACAAACATACCGCTCTCATTATCCGCAGACAGCGTTTCATTCAGTCTGGCAGCGATATGTTCTGGTGGGAATCCCTCCTTGGCGTCGTTATGGAACAAGTTCACCGCTACGGCCATTGTCATTGAGGCCGGCACACCTTTTCCGCTGACGTCGCCAATACAGAGGAAGAGTTTATTGTCCTGCATGAAGAAGTCGTAGAGGTCGCCGCCCACCTCCTTCGCTGGCTTCATCGAGGCATAGAGGTCGATGCCGGAATGCTGTGTGAAAATGTCAAAATTTCTCGGCACCATACTCATCTGGATATCACGGGCAATACGCAGCTCACTCTCGATGCGCTCCTTGACTTTCGTTGTCTCTTCCAGCTGGTCGTAGGCATTCTCCAGTTTCTCGTAGGCGGTTTCCATCGCTTTCTCATGCCTTTTGTGACGGTGAAGAATAAAGCCAAGTGAGGCGATGATGATGGCGGCCACTAAGCTAAGCATATACATAAACACATGGTGGGTGCGTTCCGACTGCTTCTGTGCCTCTATCTTCGATTCCCATTCGCTGAGCTGCAAGTCCTTGTTGTATTTGTCAAGGCTGTCGTTCTTCAGTTTCACGGCAACATTCTGCAGCTCGATGTCGCGATTTTCCAGTTCGATGCGCTGGTTCTCGAGCGACAGGTTCAGGGCTTCCTCCTCCAGTCGTTTCTGGTCAAGTTCGTCGCTGATATGTTTTAGTTCGAGAGCCTGATTGGCCAGACGGAGATCCTTTGCCTCATTCTCTGAACGGGCTAAGTCCAGCTGTAGGGAGTGCTCTGCCGCCAACTGTCGCACCTCAAGGGCTGACAACGAATCTGATATTTTTTTGTATTGGACGAACGTTTTGTATGCCGCCAAATAATCACCGAGCAAACCATAGGCAGAAGCCATAAAGTTCAGTCTGACTTGCTTGCTTTTAATGGTCTTTGCTATCTCTAATGCCTTCTGATTATCTTTCTCTATTCTGGCATGATAGAACTCTACGATTCTGGTGATGTCATTTTCCTGCATTTTGTCATCGGAAGATTTCCACTCTTGATAGGCTTTCTCGAACTCCTCCTCATTGTTGGAGCCGTTTGTCAGATGCAGTTTACCCAAAGCAATACAGACATAGGCATTCAGATTCTGACGATGTACTAGCTGCAAGTTAGGCTCCTGAAGTCCTTCTTTTGCCAGTTCAAGTGTCTTATGGTAGTCTTTCTTATTATAGTAGATGCGGCACAGGCCGAGATAGTTGGCAGCAGCACTCTCCTTGGGGAAGAAACGGTGCAGGTAGTCGATACATTCGTAAAGGCCCTTTTCTGCCAGTTGTGGCTGATTCATGCTGCTCAGGATCGTCACGTTGGCACTCGTCGCAGAATAGAGACCGAACTTGCTGTCTTCCTTTTCCGCATAGGTTTTAATCTCTTTCACCATATCGAGACCTTTGCTGCGATCGATCTTGCGGAAGGTATAGAGGGCTTTGTTGCACCAACCTTTGTAGAATGCCTGTTCGTCGCTCGTCTTTTTAGCCAGTTCCATCAGACGGTCTGTGGTCGCCATGAACTTCGCGATACTGTCCGTATTATACAGACGGTACATCGTGGCTCTCAGTTCCTCGATGTCCTTCTTCTCCTGCTGTGCTGCCGCAGACAGCGACAAGAGGAGAAACAGCAGATATATCATCCCTCTTCTCATGTGCCGGACTTCAGCTTGTGTTGCAAACTGCGCTACAAAGGTAAGAATAATAACTGAAACTCCAAAGCAAATTATTATTTTTTGGTAATTTTATTTTGGTAATTTGATAATAATTGCTATCTTTGCACACAAAACCAGACAGTTATGAGTATAAGTATCAATCTGATCTTGCTATTAGCAATAGTTCTGATATTTGCTGTTTTCCTGTATCTCTCACACAGACGACTGAAAAGAACGAATGCGATGCTTGAGACCAGTTATAATATTCTGGAGATGAGCAATAACGAGTTGTTGGAGGCAAACCACGAACTGATTAAGGCGAATGCCCGTGCTGAGGAGTCATCAAAGATGAAGACCAATTTTATCCAGCAGATATCTCATGAGATACGTACGCCGCTGAATATCCTGAGTGGTTTTACGCAGCTTATCACTTCACCTGATATCGAGTTAGAGAAAGAGGAGATGGCTGAGATAAATAAAGGTATCGTGGAGAATACGGAACGTATTACCCGTCTTGTCAACAAGATGCTGGAGCTCAGCGATGCCAACAGTTGTGCGGTCATTGAGCGAAACGATGTCGTGCCAGCACTTCAGATTGCTGTTGAGGCTATTGATGCAATAGGTTTTGGTAATCCTCAAGGATTCGACTTTGACTTTCAGTTTTCGCCAGAGGCAGAGACGGTCACTTTGCAAACAAACCTCCGTTCAGCTGTACGAGCGCTGACGCTGATACTTGGCAATGCTAGTAAATTCGCTGCAAAAGAGAGACCGCTGAAGATCGCGCTTCGTTTGTCGGTTGTCGATGATAAAGTGGAATATTCGGTTGAGGATAATGGTATTGGAGTTCCGTCAGAGGAGTCAGAGCATATCTTCGAAGAGTTCGTTCAGCTCGATGAGTTCTACGAAGGCACAGGCATCGGTCTGACCGTAGCTCGCAGCATCGCCCGTCGTCTGGGTGGTGATATCGTGCTTGATACAACCTACACTCCAGGTGCAAGATTTGTATTTTCTTTGCCAAAATAGTTTAAAAATCTTGCCGGTATCGGCAAAAATATGTATCTTTGCAGCAGAAATTGGCACTAAAACTTGCCGATAGACAGAAAGATGGCGTATATATCAGTTATTCAGTTTGCAGAGAAGTATGGCATTTCTGAGCGTACAGCAAGAAACTATTGTGCTCAGGGAAAGATAGAGGGTGCATTCCTGACAGGAAAGACTTGGAACATTCCTGCAGATGCTATTTTGCCCAAACGTGTATCAGCAAAGGAGAAGATATCCCCTCTGCTGAAAGCCTTGAGGGAGCAGAAGGCATCGAAGCTGAAGGGCAGCATCTATCATCGCACTCAAATCGATTTGACTTATAACTCCAATCATATTGAGGGCAGCAAGCTGACTCATGATCAGACGCGATATATCTTCGAGACCAATACGATAGGCATTACGGATAGCGCCGTGAATGTAGACGATATCGTAGAGACTGTTAATCACTTCCGTTGTATTGACTTTATCATAGACCATACGGAGGAACGATTGTCGGAGGCTTTTATCAAGCAACTCCATTTGTTGTTGAAGACAGGAACATCGGATAGTCGCAAGGATTGGTTTGTAGTAGGCGACTATAAGCGTTTGCCTAATGAAGTTGGAGGTCAGGAAACTTGTCCTCCAGAGGAAGTGCATAAGCGAATGAAGGCTTTGCTGACGGATTATAATCACAATCGCCAGAAATCATTTGAGGATATTCTTGATTTCCATGTTCGTTTCGAGCAAATCCATCCTTTTCAAGATGGAAATGGCCGTGTTGGTCGCTTGTTGATGTTCAAGGAATGCTTAGCCAACGATATCGTTCCCTTTATCATCACAGACGAACTAAAGATGTTCTACTATCGGGGTCTCAGAGAATGGGGCCACATAAACGGCTATCTGACTGATACCTGCCTCACAGCCCAAGACCAATACAAGGATCTGCTCAGATACTTCAAAATCGCTTATTAAGGCGAGCCGTATTTTTCCCTAGTAAGGCAGCATTCTCTCCCTAATTGAGTGCCATAATAGTCCTTGGATTTGTTAAGAAATATATCATTCTTTTCTTTTTCTTATGAATAGCTCATAAAAAGGTACTATAAATAGAAAAACTTGCAACTATTAATTCCCGCAATTGCTACATTTAATGCTAGCAATTTTTTACTTTAGACCCCTATTTCCCTACATCTCACATAAGCCAACTGAAATGTCCGAAATTAATCACAAGTACACAAAGGGACAGGAACCTTGTACACACTGTGTACTTTGTGACATGTGATTTTGTGACATTAAGCACCTTCCACAAAAACAACGGCAAAATCTTCCTATAGTATACTATATTATATAATATATAATAATATAATACATTTATATAATAATATAATACAATTCTAATGACTTCCTGACTTTGTGAAACTCCTTAATGTCACAAAGTCAAAAGTCACAAAGTCCAGAATGGGCGCGAAGTTCCTGACTCCGCGCCCCCAAAACATAGTTATCGTGCCTTGATGCTACCAGCAGATTTTAATTCATTTTACAATTACTTTGTGCAAAGTTCCATCACTCTTTTTGATGATGTTAATACCTTTTCTTGGAAATATTGTCTGTTGTCCATCAAGACCGTAATAGTTAATAGTTACACTATCATTTTTTATTGTATTTACATTTGAGGCTTCCACTTCCTTAATATCAAAGAACAATTCCCACTCTGGATGTAGCCAATAAATATCTCCCGAACCTTTAGGAACATATAAAGTGCAAGCTTTTCTATTTATTCCACTTAATGATGTACTACTTACGGTGGGAGGTGTAGGATTCCAAGAATAAAGCGTTTTAATATTGTTACAACCAATAAAAGCATCGTTGCCAATGTTCGTTATCTTCTCGCCCAATCTAACCTCCTTTAAAGAGGAACAATTGGCAAAAGTCTCTGAATATATGTAACTTACATTATTCCCGATATTTATAGAAGCAACTGCGCTACAGCCATAAAAAGCTTTTGAACCAATGGATTTAACAGTCGAAGGAATTTCTATGTCTTTAAGACTTCCACAATTACTGAATGCCTCACTACCTATATCCTCTAATCGATTCGGCATTTTCAATTCTAACAGATTTCCACAGTCAGCAAAAGCATTATCCCCTATGAAACTTATACTATTCGGCAAGGTCACTGTGTTTAAACCTATACATCCTTTGAATTGCCCTCGAACAATCTTTGATACATTCTCGCTTATTGTTAAATCTTGTAATTTCGTCAAATCCATAAAAGTTCCATAGCGATTAGATATATTTCTTCCGCAATACAATTTTTTGATTGGACTATTCCCGAAGAAACCAAAGCCTTGTGTATATGAAGTTGACCATGCTCCACTTAGTTCTATCTCGTTTTCTGAGTCTTTAAAAATCACGGTTTCTAGTGACATGGAATTTAAAAAATTTTTATTTCCAATCCACTCCACCTTAGAACCAATAGTCAGCGAAGACAATGAATTACATTCTGTAAATACATAACTATCAATCTTTGTTGCTTGACCATCTATTGTGAGAATCTTCAAAGCGCCGTTATTACCAAAAATGTAATAGCTATCATAGCTTGAAAGGGATGTTTTAAAATCTCTATTCAATTCCAAATAAGAAATAGAGTTGTTCGAAAATGCAGTCTTGTCTATGTAAATGGACTCTTTGCTTTCCTTGAAAACAACCTTTTTGATACCACTGTTGCTAAAAGCGTTTTCGTCAATGCCGGTAAAACTTCCAGAAATGGTTATTTCTTGCAATTTTGTGCATCCGTCAAACGCATTACGCTTTATTCTTGTTCCACTTTCGGGAAGATGCAAAACAATTAAATTAGTTATATCCTTAAAAAAATAATCTCCTATTTCATTGGAAGATGTCGTATAATCATCTATATAAGAAGAACCTCCATTTACGATATTGGATTGGCTTAGGTCAAGTTCCTCAAGGCTTACCATTTTCCTTATGGCCAAAATATCAGTTCCATTTATATCTCCAATAATTTTCAATCTCTTTACTTTCTCCAAATTATTTCGTCCAATTTGACTTAGCAATGTACCACTTGATGTCATCGTAATTGTATAATCATTCTCTCCAGACATGTTCCTGTCTATAGCATAAACTACATTACACAGATGCGAATGAAATGAAAGTGGTTTAATTTTCATTTCTTGATTTTCTTCTGTCAGGATTTCAGATTCTCCATTTATTAGCACATACAATTCTGGAGAGCTATTAGGGGTACGACGTATGACGGCTTTTTCTTCACAAGGTACCAATACCAAATTACTATTATCTCCATTTATCGTTAAATCTCTATGGTAATCATTTTTTATTCCAACAAATAACTTCTTGTCGTTTCCTCGCAAAAAGATATGGTTACTATTTTCCCATACGTTGCTTTCTCTTAAGTGTTGGTATGCAGGTTGAGGTACCACAATGCTATCTATTTTAGATAATAAATCAGCATCGAATGGAGGTTCTCCGTTTAAAAAGGCCTCGCTACCTACTAACTCCAAGAAATCTAAGTATGTAATGAAGCCTTTCCCAATTGTCGTATTTGCATTCAAAATTAATCTTTTTACATTTTCACAGCCAGAGAAAGCCTCGCTACCTATTTCTTCGATATCTTTAGGTAACATCAATGAACTTAAACCACTACAGTCCTTAAAAGCGTCAGAACCAACCCTTTTTAAAGTTTCTGGAATTCTTATTGAAGATAAATTTTTATTATTTTTGAATGCCCCGTTAGCTATGGCTAATGTTCCATCTGCCAGTTCTATATGAGTATCTTTAGGCATAGAACCTTTATATCTATATGCAACTTTTCCTGCATATACTAATCCATCAGGTTGATTTTTATACCAAGTTGTATAAAAAGTATCATTATTAGAACCAAATGCATACTCTCCGATGCTAACGACAGATTCGGGAATATTGATATCACTTAAAGAAGGACAGCCAGAAAAAGCGTTACTACCAATAATTTTTACTGTATTTGGAATCGTGATAGTAGTAAGGCCGAAATGCCTTTCATTACTATACAAAACATCAAACGCTCCGCTGGCGATGGCGAGTGTACCTTCTTTTATGTTAATTTGTGTAGTGTCGTCAGGCATTTTTCCTTTATATTTGTATGCAACTTTTCCAATATAAATTAATCCGTCCTGTTGATCCTCATACCATTTGGTTCCAGTAAAAGCCCCCCCTATATCTATCACAGATTCAGGCAGATTGATTGATTCTAGCTTTTCACAGCCTCCGAAGGCCCCACCTTCTATTTTTACAAGTGATTCAGGAAAGTGGACGGTTTGTAAATTTTTACAACCAAAAAAAGCATTATCTTCAATTGTCTTAACGGAAGAAGTAATGTGAATCTCTGTAAGTGCAGAACATTCATAAAACATTTTGCTTTTAATCGTTTGTAGATTTTCAGAGAGAGTTACAGATTGTAATCTGGAGCATCCGCGAAAAATTTCTTTGCCAATATATCGTACACTATTTGGTATTACAATAGATTCCAAACGAGTTTCTTCATAAAAAGCTCGTTCACGTATTTTTGTTACTTTGTAACTTCTTCCTTTATATTCAACAGCTTCTGGTATTACAATTTTTTCTGTGTAATCATTGGCTACCGAATAATTTGTAACTTCTAGCTCTTGGTTCCCGTTAATAAAATTGTAATAAATAATTTTGCCGTCTTCATTTTCTACTGCGATGTCGTATGCAAACGCCTTAACTCCAACCATACTCATGAGAGCGGTGAGTAAAAATGTGAGTTCAAATTGTTTCATAATTCTATTTGTTTAAAAATATTTGTGATCATATTTACTATACCTAATTCTATACATCCTCTCGCATTGAAATTCGTAGGATGATATTTGGGATTCTCGAAATCTGTGATAAGCACCATACCTTTATGCTCTACAACATTTCCGTGAGCTATTGAATTTCGCAAGTGTGCAAGGAATGATAGCAACAAATTCCCTTTACTTTTTGTAAAATATACTTCGTTTATTAGTGATTTAAAATTAATACCAGTAAGTTCGGATGAAGTTTGGGAATGAAAAATGATAGATTTTCCTATTTGTTCTATTCCTGATAGTTCAGGATGATCTCCTAATAAAGCTTTAGTACTTTTATATTTTCCAATACCACTTTCTTCATATGCTACTAAGTATTTATATAACTGAAAGATTTGATCTTTACTGAAGCCATTAATAATTTCGTTTTTCATACATGATCTTTTATAAATATTGTGGATCTAAATAATGCACTTTACCCGTTTCCTCGTCCTCAATAACGAACATACATTTTTTCAGTTCGCCATCAAGTATTTCGCTATTCCTAAAGAGAATAATACTTTTTTTAATTCTTGTTCCATAAGCAGTTCTTCTATGCTTATAGCGACCCAGATTCAGCGGTTAGTAATGTTAAACGGAAAGACGTGGGTGCTCTACTTCGCCTATCCCGCATCTGGGCTCTCGCATTGCCTTGCACTAGGATAAGCAACTCGATAGCCCACGCCGAGATATATTGAAGCTATTCTAAGAATAGTGTACAATACACCCAATGTGAACGCTCCGGTTGCGTATCTTCAAGTGCTTGAATTTGCGAGATTCAGATGCTGAAGATAACGTTCGTAAACGTCCTTTTACCAATAAGTTCTGACCCGCTTACCCTTTCGGGCTATACGAGTCAATTGCAAAGATAGTAAAAAGTTGAATAAGTTGTAAGGAACTTGCTTGTTATTTAAGATTTAATAAGAAATGTATTTTGTACACTTTACGACAACAACAGACGGGAACCTTGTGCACACAATTTAGGTTTCAATAGCATTAGTAAGTAACTCTTCAATAACAGTTTTGAGTTTTGGCAGATCATCATTGATGGTTGATACGATTACGACCTCATCAACGTTGCTATATTCGTGAGAGATGATGTTTCGAGGGCGCAGAATCTGACCCCTCTGCGCCCATATTATTATACTCCCACATAATCTAATGGGTTACGTTTGATAACTAGCGGATAGCGCTCTGGATGACGGAGGCTTTCGATTTCGAGATCAACATCGAGGTCAGGCCATTCAATAGCTACTGAGCCGGACATTTGAACGTTCAGTACACTACGGATAGGGGCATCCTGCATCCAAGGGATACGGTTGTAGGACAAGAAATAATCATGTCCTAATACAGACAGCATAATACCATCTGCATTAATCATTAACACGCTTACCGATGTGCTCTTTGAATTGTTCCTTGAATCTGTCTGCATTTTTTTCAATTATCTTTTTTATTTTGCTCAGTCTTTCGTCTGGGATTCCGTTGTTTTCTGCCAATTCCACTTGTGGCTCTAACCAATATTTGGCCTCATGCCCATCGTGAATAACATGGATGTGCATCCGCTCCTCTTCATTGGAGTAAATCTTGAAAGTATATTCACTCTCCCGTCGGAATACTGGACTCATAACTTAATTATCGTGGGCAAAGATAAGGATAATTTTTGATAAAAGCAAAAAAAATCGAAAAAAGTTGTTCTATTGGCTTATAAATACTTTCTGAAATATGCAAATAATCTGAAAAAGAATCTATATTTCTTGTTGGTATCGCCAAAAAATGCTATCTTTGCAGCCAAATCGGAACGTAAATCAGCCGATGACGTAACCAATCATTTCAAGGATATGAATCTGAACGAGAAATTTGTAATTACCATCAATCGTGAGTTAGGCTCTGGCGGCAGGACTATCGGTGAGGAACTGGCTAAGCGTCTCAACGTGCCTTTCTATGACAAGGCCCTTATTCAGGGACTGAAGGAGAAATACGAGCTGACCACAGAGGAGATTGAGCGTCTGAAGGGTCAGAAGCACAACTGGTGGGCTGACTTCAAGCGCAGTCTGAAGATTATGCCCAACTATGCTGCTCCACAAATTATCTCTGCCAAGGACGCCATACCTGACTTCCTGATAACAGACGACATCTTTCATTCAGAAACGGAAATCCTGAAGGGAATAGCCGAAGACGACTCGTGTGTGATAGCCGGACGCAGCGGATTCTATGTCTTCCGCGATCACCCCAACCACCTGAGCATCCTCATACAGGCGAAGATGGAGAATCGTATCAGCCGACTTGTGGAGAAGCGCGGCATCACGCGTGAGGAGGCACAGAAGATAATAAATGAGGTGGATAAGGGACGCGAGAACTATGTGAAGAAATACACAGGCAGATCGCGCTACGATACCCGCAATTACGACATCGTTCTGAATGCCGATGAGCATACTCGCGACGAGATAGTAGACCTCATTCTGGGGTACATCAGGAAAAGCTAATGTTATTTTTCCTAAATAATTTGGTTATTCGACAATAAATGTATATCTTTGCAGTCTGAATTTTATTCATTACTTTATAAAACAAAACTTAAAATGAACAACGTACCTGTTATTAAGATCGGAATCGTCGCCGTATCTCGCGACTGTTTCCCCGAGTCATTGGCAGTTAACCGTCGTAAGGCCGTTATCGCTGAGTATGAAAAGAAGTTTGGTAAGGAAGGCATCTACGAGTGTCCTATCTGTATCGTTGAGAGTGAGATCCACGCTAAGCAGGCGCTCGAGGATATCAAGAAGGCTGGCTGTAACGCCCTCTGTGTATATCTGGGCAACTTCGGTCCTGAGATTTCTGAGACCATGCTGGCCGACTGGTTCAAGGGCCCAGCTATGTTCGGTGCTGCTGCTTAGGATACTCAGAAGGACCTGATCGACGGTCGTGGCGATGCTTACTGCGGTATGCTGAACGCCAGCCAGGCTCTGAGCCTGCGCAAGACTCGCGCTTACATCCCTGAGGAGCCTGTAGGCGACGCTGCCCAGTGCGCTGAGATGATCCATGAGTTCCTGCCCATCGCACGTGCTATCGTAGGTCTGCAGAACCTGAAGATCATCAGCTTCGGTCCCCGTCCTAACAACTTCCTCGCTTGTAACGCTCCTATCCGTGCCCTCTATGATCTCG
>JAEEGL013549815.1_pt1 | contig 11478 bp, 5 predicted proteins | sample 9134231 | NCBI WGS metagenome assembly JAEEGL01 (sample SAMN16246548, study PRJNA631951) | gut metagenome | biome: gut microbiome; feature: rumen; material: fiber-attached | host: Bos | place: Iran: Karaj | collected 2018-10
ATGCGTCCCTCAGGATGTACCACCGCTCCTTCGAGATCTTCCAGACGGACCGGATGGACTATTATCTCCTCCACTCCCTCAGCGGAGAAGGCGACTTCAAGCGCCGCTTCCTCGACAACGGGATGATCGACTTCCTGGTGGCCGAGCGCGAGGCCGGCCGCATCCGCAACCTGGGCTTCTCCTTCCACGGCCCGGTCGCCGGATTCGACTATATGATGTCGCTGCATGAGAAATACCACTGGGACTTCGTCCAGATCCAGATGAACTACGTGGACTGGAACCACGCCCAGGGCCGCAACGTCAACGCCAGCTACCTCTACGACGAGTTGCAGAAGCGGGGCATCCCCGTGGTCATCATGGAGCCCCTGCTCGGCGGACGTCTGAGCAATGTCCCCGACCCGGTCGCCGTGCGGCTCAAGGAATATGCCCCCGGCAAGAGCATCGCCTCCTGGGCTTTCCGCTTCTGCGGAACGCATCCCGGGGTGCTCACCGCCCTCAGCGGCATGACCTACATGGAGCACCTCAGCGACAACTGCGACACCTTCTGTCATTTCAAGCCCCTGACGGAGGAGGAGCTCGCCCTGCTCGAGGAAATGGCCTTGATGATCCGGGACTTCCCGCTGATCGACTGCACGGCCTGCAACTACTGCATGCCCTGCCCCTACGGCATCGACATCCCCGGCATCTTCCTCAGCTACAACCAGGCCGTCAACTCCGGACTGGTGGCCGAGAGCGCGGAGCAATCGGACTTCAAGCGGCTCAAACGCCGCTATCTCGCCCTCTACGACAAATCCGTGGAAACCATCCGCCAGGCGGACCATTGCATCAACTGCGGCCAGTGCCAGCCCCATTGCCCGCAGAACATCCGCATCCCGCGCGAGATGATCCGCATCGACGCCTACGTGGAAAAACTGAAACAAGAAACCCTCTAAACCATCCATGAGACATATTTCCCTGATGGCAGGCATAATGCTTGCAGTTCTTTCGTGCACAATGGAAAACCCGCTATTGACAGAATCCAAGCTCCCCTATGGAGCACCCCCTTTCGACAAGATCCGCAACGAGCACTACATGCCGGCCTTCGAGCAGGGCATCGCCCGGGCGAAGGCCGAGATCGACGCAATCGTCGCCAACCCGGCGGCACCCACGTTCGAAAATACCATCGAGGCGCTCGAGAACGCCGGGCAGGCCCTGGACCGCATCAGCGGCATCTTCTACAACCTGCTGGAGGCCGATACCGACGATGAAATGCAGCAGATCGCCGAGGACATCTCTCCCAAGATGACCGAATACGAGATGTACGTCTCCCTCAACGAGCCGCTCTTCCGGCGCATCAAGGCCGTCTGGGAGCAGCGCGACTCGCTCGGCCTCGACCCGGACCAATACAAGCTGCTGGTCGATACCTACCAGGACTTCGCGCGCAGCGGCGCCAACCTCTCCCCCGCCGACAAAGAGACCTACGGCAAGTATGAGGAGGAACTCTCGCTCCTCGAACTGGAATACGGCAAGCACGTCCTCGCGGCCACCAACGCCTTCACGCTCCACCTCACGGAGGAGGCGCAGCTTGCGGGACTGCCCGGCTTCGTCCGAGAATCCGCCGCCGAGGCGGCGAAAGAGAAAGGCCTCGAGGGCTGGGTGTTCGACCTGTCCTACCCCAGCTACGGGCCCTTCATGAAGTACAGCACGGACCGGGAACTCAAGCGCCAAATGTACATGGCCTACAACACCAAGGCCGTCGGGGGCGAGAACGACAACCGGGACATTGTCCGCAAGATCGTGGACCTGCGCATCAAGATCGCCCGCATCCTGGGCTACGAAACCTATGCCGACTATGCCACCGAGGACCGGATGGCGAAAACCCCGGCCGCGGTGAACGCCCTGATCGACAAGCTGATGGCTCCCTCGCTGCCGGCCGCCCGGCAGGAAGTCGCCGGAATCCTTGCTTTCGCCCGCGAGAACGGCTTCGAAGACGAGGTCCTGCAGCCCTGGGACTTCAGCTACTGGTCGGAGCGCTACAAGGATGCGCACTATGCCCTCAACGATACCCTGCTCAAGCCCTATTTCCGGCTCGAGGACTGCATCGACGCCGTCTTCGGCCTGGCCGGCAAACTGTACGGCCTGCGCTTCGAAGAGCGGAGCGACATTCCCGGCTACCACAAGGACGTCAAGGTCTTCGACGTCAAGGACGAAGACGGGAAGCACCTGGCCCTCTTCTACGCCGACTTCTTCCCGCGCGCGAGCAAGCGCGGCGGGGCCTGGATGACGGAATTCCGCGGACAGAGCATCGTGGACGGCGTCGAGCGCCGGCCCTTCATCAGCCTGGTGACCAACTTCACCAAGCCCACGGCGCAGAGCCCGTCGCTGCTGACGCACGACGAGCTGACCACGCTCCTGCACGAGTTCGGCCATTCCCTGCACGGGATGATGGCGGAAGGCCGCTACGAGTCCCAGACCGGCACCAACGTGGCCCGCGACTTCGTCGAACTGCCTTCGCAGATCATGGAGAACTGGGCCTACGAGCCGGAGTTCCTCCAAGGATTCGCCCGGCATTACCAGACCGGCGCGCCCCTGCCCGGCGAACTGATCGCCAAGGTCGAGGCCGCCAAGAATTACCTGGCCGCCTACAGCCAGGTGCGCCAGCTGCAATTCGGCATCCTGGACATGGCCTGGCACAGCCGGACGTCCCTGCCGGAGGCCGATGTCCCAAGCTTCGAGAAGGCCGTACTCGCGCCGGCCGCCGTGATGCCCGACGTCCCGGAATGCTGCATTTCCACCTCGTTCAGCCACATTTTCGCCGGCGGTTACAGCGCCGGTTACTACTCTTACAAATGGGCCGAAGTGCTCGAAGCCGACGCCTTCTCGCTCTTCCAGGAAAAGGGCATCTTCAACCGCGAAGTCGCCCGCTCCTTCCGGGACAACATCCTGTCGAAGGGCAGCACCGAGGACGAAGCCGTCCTCTACCGCCGCTTCCGCGGCCATGACCCGCAGCCCGAAGCGCTGCTGCACAAATTAGGAATCCCTGAAACTGAATCACTATGAAACGACTGAATCCCCTGCTGCGCATCCTCGCCGGATGCCTGCTCGCCGTCCTGCTTTTCTCCTGCACGGAAAAAGTCAAGACCGAAGAAGAAATCCAACAAGAACAATTCGAGCGCACCCGTACCGGCGTCAATTATTTCGGTGCCAACTGCATGTCGCTCTGGTACCTCTGGGCCGACGAAATCTCCTCCGGCCTCGATCTCTGGCTCAGCCGGGATCTCCTGGCCGACCCGGTCAGGAAGGTCCTCAAGCTCCGCTACAAGCAGGGAGGCAAGGAGATCGACCGCTGGACCGAGATGACGGATGACTTCGATTCCTTCACCGCCAGCGTGGGAGGCGTCTCCACGACCTACGGTTGCGACATCACGCTGAAGATGCTGGATGACGACCATGTCTGTGCGATCGTCACGGTCGTCTACGCCGGCAGTCCGGCCGCGGCGGCCGGTATGAAGCGGGGCGACATCATCGTCCGGATCGGCGGCAAGGAGATGACCCCGGCCAACTACTACCGGATGGTCACCCAGGATTTCCTGTACAGTCCCGAGTGCCGGCTGACCCTCCGGAACGGGAATGAGGTCTCGATGAAAGCCGTCAACATGTACGAGAATCCCGTCGTATACCACTCCGTTTTCCCCGTCGGCGGGAAGAAAGTCGGCTACCTGGTCTTTACCAGTTTCACCTACCGGGCGATCGAGGACCTCGTGGATGTCTGCGAAGGGTTCAAGGCAGCCGGCATCTCGGAACTCATCCTCGACCTGCGGTACAACGGCGGCGGCTACGTGATCACGGAAGAAGCCCTGGCCTCGATGCTGGCCCCGCAGGAAGCTGTCCGGAGCGGCGCGCTCTTCGAGCAGGAGATCTACAACGACGCGCTCACGGAGTATTACATCCAAGAATACGGTAAAGATGCCCTCAAGACCTTCTTCAAGACCAAATTCTCCTGGAATGAAGACGGCAGCTTCCTGCCGGAGGAATGCGACACCCGCTCCGGCCACCTGGACCTGAACCGGATCTACGCCATCATCGACGAAGGCAGCGCATCCGCCTCGGAGAGCCTCCTGGTCGGGCTGATGCCCTATGTGGATATCACCCTGATCGGACAGCAAAGCCACGGCAAGTTCTGCACCGGCATCATGTACGGCGCCGAGGAGTGGTACAATGATTACAAGGATGACCTGAAACCGGACCTGTACGCCTACAGGAAGGACGTCAGGAACTGGGGACTCTATGTCATGATCGGCCGGTATGCCGACAAGAACGGCCAATGCCCCGCCATGCCCGACGGGCTCAAGCCCGACTATGAAGTGGAAGACCAGCCCGAACTGGGATATGATTTCGGCGACGAACGGGACCCGATGCTGCGTCAGGCGCTGATCCTCGCCGGCCGCACGGACCTGAAGACCGCTTCCACCCGCGCTGCGGAAGCGTCCGCCCCGGCCAAGATGCCGCTCCAGGTCTCCAAACCTTCCTTCGGCAAACGGATCCGGACACGCTGACGCGTCCTGCCAAAAAAGGGCTGGCCCAATCGGGTCAGCCCTTTATTGTTACATCAAAGAATAGCTAATCTTCCGGGACGAAGGCATCGTAGCCATAGGCCAACATCTTCCATCCGGCGGCCTCCTGGCTTCTCCAGATGGTCATGAAGAGCCAAGCTCCCTCATCCGAATCATAATAGCCGCGGTAGGAAGGATCATCCGCATGGTCCGTCCCCTGATCCGCATCCCAGTCATAGGCACGGATAGGTTTTCCATCATACAAACCAACTTGGTTGGAATACGTGAACGATTCGTCAGTTTCGTTGTAGGTGAGAAGCAACTCGCTGTTGTCGGCATAAGGTGCGATCTTGTATTTACCCGGATGGGCCTCATCCTTGTAGATCACAGCTGCATGGTTTTCGAACAACGGGCTTCCTCCGTAATAATAGAAACCATACACCATCGTTCCCTTCAGCCATTCCTTCCAATCCGGAGGAATGACGATAGACGGCTTGCACTGCTCCTCCGTGAGGGCAGACTTGGTGTTGTCTGCAACATCCCACCAAACGCGGGACGTGGTCTTGTCGCCGTCACTGAGATCACTGAGCACGGCATCAACGTTCTCCTTGTTGTACGCAACATCCGTATCGGTATAGAACGTCATTCTGTAGGCATATTGCGTGACACCCTTGCTGATGGCAGCCGGACCGACCGGCATCTTGGGGATGTCCAGACGCCTCCAGTCAGACCAGGCCTCGACACCGTCAGAGAGATAGGAAGCGATCCAACGCTGAATGGCAATCTGCTCCAAACCCTTGGAAGCATCGTAGGCGACATCGCTGCTTGCGATGTAATCGTCCACATCTTCAGCACCCCACTGCGCGAAGGAAGCGGAGATACCAGCTTCATACAACGTCTTGGCATCGGCAGAGATCCATCCCCTGAGAGCGGCTTCTGCCTCAGTCAGCAGGACACGGGCAGCCGGGATGACCGGAATGGTCGCGTCCATGGCCAGCATCTTGCTATTGACGGAGGAGCAGCAGTCTTCGAAAGCAGAGACCTCAGGATTGGACGAGAGACCAAACGGAACACCGTAGAAAGAGGAATACTCGTCACGAGGGAAAACGCTCTCCTTGCGCGTGCCCTTGTACCCTTCAATGTCAAAATACTTGAACATACGGGGATCCTGCAGTTCCTTCATCTTCTCTACGATGATAAAGTTCGGAACGATGTTGCCGGTGCCGGAACTGGCCGGGGTCCAGTAATACAGCATGTTCCAATGCTGATCGTCGTAGGTGAAGTTGAAGCCATCGTCCACGGAGGTCATACCGCCGTCAGAATAAGCCTTGGCGAAACGGGCCTTGCCGGTAGCAGGATCCACGTCGCAAAGCTTGATGGCCAGAAGCATCCGCAAGGAAGCGTTCAGCTTCTTCCACTTTTCAATGTCACCGGCATAAACGACATCGTAGGCCGGGTTGAGCGAACCCTCTGTATTGAACTGCTTGTAGGACTCGTTCAGCATGTCATCCAGCTGGGTATATACCTGCTTCTGGGTGTCATACTTGGGCTTCCAGATGTCATCACTCTTGCCCTTGAACGCCTCGGACATCACAATGGGGCCAATCATGTCCGTCAGGAACATATAGTAGAACGCTGACAAGGTCTTGGACGCAGCAATCTGGTTAGAAGCTGTACCGAAATTGGCAACGTTGGTCAAATTGACCTGCTCAGGATCCTCATTCATTTTGATAATCATGTCCAGGTTCTTGAGCGCATAGAGATAGATGCTTCCAATACGGGTGTACTGGGTCGTGGTCCTAAGCTGTCCGTACTGGTTGTTCAAAGATTCCGACAGATAGCCGTTCCACAACTGCTGCCAAGGATCATATCCATTGGTCGCATCACCGAGGACCGTCCAAGGAATGTAATTGCATGCTAATGTGAACAAATAGCTGGTATAGGCCGTAGACGGCTTGTTCGGATCCACGTTGATGTCTCCGAAATCCCTCGGAGTGAAAACATCACAGGAAGTGACAAGCATCAACGAGAGGAAAGCCGCAGCGATTGCACTGAATAATCTTTTCATAATGGTATCCTCCTTTTGTTAGAAAGTGACATTGAGAGTCAGACCGAAGGAACGGGTGGACAGGGCCTGTCCGCCTTCCAGATAGTTGGATTCTGCACCCGAAATCTCAGAAGGATCGATGTTCGGGCAGGCAGAGTAGATGAGCCAGGGGTTCGTCGCAACCAGGGCGAGACTCGCATCGGAAATGCCGATATTGAGCTTCTGCAAGAAACTGCGATTGAAGTTGTAACGCAAGGATACCTCACGAAGCTTGACATAAGTCCTGGAATAGATATAGGAATCAAGATCATAGGTGGACTTGTCATGATACCAGTTATAGGCATCGGCATATCCGGACTTGGGATTGCCGTCTTCATCAACGCCCTCGATATAAACACCACCACCACAAGGGACAGGTTCACGGACATTGACACCCTTCGGGTTGAGAGCAACCGTGCTCATAGCCAGGCCGGAGCCTTCTCCCCACATGTTGGTCCAAGAGACCAGATGGCCACCGACCACATAATCCAAAGAAGCACCCAGCGTAAAGTTCTTGACCCTCAGGCTGGTCGAGAAACCACCGGTCAACTTGGGCTGGACATTGCCAAGTTCACCCGATTCCTCTTCGTCGATGAGCGGCATGACCTCGCCATAAGTATCGTTGCCGTCTTGAAGGATGTACTTCCCATCAGCATTCCGAGCGAAACGAGCCCCAGTAGTTAAGACACCGATCGGACGGCCCTCAATCGCTTTCTCATAGAACCGATAAGAGAAACCGGACCAATAAATCGTATACATGTGCTGATCAAGGGCGGGCGCCAACTCAATCAAAGTATTCTGGTTGTGAGCGACATTGGCAGAGAGTGTCCATTCGACGTCCTTGGTCCGGATGGGAGACCCACCGAGGAGGACCTCGATGCCCTGGTTACGTACAAGGCCCGCATTGATCAGACGATAGGCATAGCCAGTCTGAGGCAGCACATCCGCTTGAATGATGTTGTTGCGGCTGTCTTTCCGATACAGGTTGACATCGCCCCAAAAACGGTTCTGGAAGAGTTTGAACTCAGTACCCACTTCATACGACGTGGAGATGGTAGGCTTGACTTCCGGGTTCTTCAATGTACTCTCCTCATACATAGCAGGAACATTGTGGACCTTGCTGCCAACGGCATAAGACGGAAGGATCTGGTAGGCATCGATCGTGGAACCCACTTGGGCAACGGATCCGCGGACTTTCCAGAAATTCAGCCAGGGAGCATTGATCAGCTTGCTGAGCATGAAGGAAAGGGAGCCTCCGCCATAGAGGTAGCCATTGTTGTCAGCCGGCAGGCGGGAATCCAAGTCATAGCGGATGGAACCGTCCACAAAGACGAAATCGTCCCAGCCGATCGTGGCGTTCGCAAAAGCGGAACGGGTCTTGAAATGCTGATCCTGATTCTTCGTGACATAAGTACTTGCAGAAGCATCCAGATTGTAGAAACCCGGCACGGTGAGACCACCGTTCGTGTAACTGTTGAGGTAGTGATAGTGATACTGGCGAGCCTCAAGGAAGGCAGCCGCCTCAACGGAAAGCCGGTTGTCGACAAACTGGTCGCCCCAGGTCACATAACCCTGACCCGTGAAGTCATCATCCTGAACCTGATAAACACGATAGAAAGGCTCATTACCCTCACCCTTGAAATTGAATCCACGCTTCTCTTCATACCTGCGGGCGTTGATATAGTTGTTGGCCCGGAAACCGATCCTCACGTTGGCAGGAAGCGTCGCATAGATATCCGATGCAATAATATGGTAATTATTGGTGGACTCGTTGTTGTACAGATCCAACGTCGCATACGGATTGTTATGATAGTTCGGCTCAAAATTGGAATAGGACTTGATGTTCCAGGTCGTATACCAGTCTGAATCCGGGGTCACATAGTCCATATAGTCCTTCAGGTTAATGTTGGTCTGTCCCCACTGCTGGAAGTCGCAGACAACATTACCTACAGCACTGTAACCCTCGATCGCGCCATTGTGGTTGCGACGGTAGCGATAACGGTAACTCACGTCAGCCGTCAACCACTTGTTGGGCTTGATTGTGGTGGCGATACTCAGGGAACGGCGCACGGCATCCGAGTTAAGCATCACACCCGTACGGTCGACATTGGTGAAGGCGACGCGGGCGCTCAGGCCCTTCGTAGCCTTGGAGAAAGCGATGTTGGTCGTGTTGGTCCAGCCCACGCGGGTCAGATCCCTCAAATTCAAGGCAGCCTGCCAAGGCTCCGCCTTGCCGTATTTGGGCGAGTTGGTATACCAGGAAACGGCAGGACGCACCATGGTCTTGCCATCATAGCGGGGGCCCCAGTTCTCATCGTGGAGATAGTCCATGATGTAGGTCCCATCAGACAGATTCATCTCATTCTCTGTGAGCAGGTACTCGGCGGAAGTGTAATCGTGGGCTTCGGCGCCAAGTTCGTAAGCACGCTTCGTGACGTCGGCAGCCAAGGATCCACCACCATAGAGATTATTCAACTTCATGTGCTCATAGTACACTTCGGCAGCCGTCGTGTGGGAGAATTCGACTACGGAACGGCCTTCCTGGGCTTTTTTGGTCGTCACGATAACGGCGCCGTTGGCACCGCGTGAACCGTACAGGGCGGTAGCGGAGGGGCCTTTCAGGACATTGATGCTCTCGACATCATCCATGTTGATGGCGGAAGCAGAAGCAATCACGCCGTCGATGACATAAATGGGAGCATTACCTCTCGCGTCATCATAGGAAGTTGCACCACGCAGGACGATGGAACCTTCATCGAAGGTCGTACCGGCACCGGTCCACAACTGTGCACCGGCAATCTTACCGGCCAGGGAGTTACCCATTTCGGAGCTGTGGGTCATAGTCAGCTGGTCATCGGACAAAGTCTGGGCCGAATAACCGATCGCTTTCTGTTTACGGGTCAAGCCCTGGGCGGTGACGACGACCTCATCCAGGAACTCTGCATCGGGCTCCAGGGCGATGTCGATGGCCGAACGGCCGTTGACAGCCACTTCCTGAGTCTTGTAACCCATGTCGCTGACGACCAGGATACCCTGACGGTCGGCGACGAGCGTGTATGCACCGTCGGTTGCGGTCAGCGCATACGATGTCGGATTGCCTTTGAGGACGACCGCGGCTCCGGCAAGCGGCTCACCGTTGGATGCGTCCTTGACGACGCCCTTCACAGTGACGCTCTGCGCGAAAGCACTCGCGGAAGCGATCATCAGCAAACACGCCATGAAAAGTCTTGCTTTTTTCATAAGCATGAAAAGGTTAAATGGAACATAAGATTAGTAATAAGTATTTTCAAACTGGTAAACGGTCGTTTCCCGTTTAAAACATTTCTCGCAAAGATGGAAAACAAATTTCGGATTTGCAAATCTGTAATATCGCTGAAAGAGTGACACTTGAGGCCGTTTTTTAGGTTTTTTTATTGTTATTATTCGTGGCTTTATGTATATTCACTTACACTTTCAAAAAATATAACCCCCTTCGCTTAAAAACTAAAAGCGAAAAACTTTTTAAAGAATTTGGATTAGGAGAAATGGCTAATCCTGCGCACCTCCGGCCAGATCGAGGATCTCTGCGGTAATCTTGGCCTGGCGGGACTTGTTGTACTCCAGGGAGAGCTCCTGGAGCAGGTCCTCGGCATTGTCGGAAGCTGTCTGCATGGCCACGGTACGCGCGGCATGCTCGGCGGCAGAAGCGTCCAGCAAGACCGTATAAACCTTAAGTTTTAGCAGTTTGGGGAGCAGGACGCCGAGCAGTTCCTCCTTATCCGGCTCGATGATGAATTCGTCATCCGAGGGCTCCCCTTCCGCCGGGACGACGGCCTCCATCGGGAGGTAGGTCTCGCAGACACTCCTGTGGACGGCGGTGCTGACGAAGTGGTTGTAGATCAAATCGACGTGGTCGGTGCGTCCTTCCCGGAAATCCGCCACGAGCCGGTCGCTCAGTTCGGCCGCCGCCTCGTAGGACGGCTTGGCGGATAGATCCGTGAAGTCCTCGGGGGACGGATAGCCGGCCTTGCGCATGGCTTCGGCCATCTTGCGGCCGACGGACAGGATCGTGATCTCTTCCACCCCTTCCCGCTTCAAGGCGTCCAGGCGTAGGCGGGCCTCCCGGATCGCATTGGCGTTAAAGCCGCCGCAGAGCGACGAATTGGAGGCGATGCAGACCAGCGTCACACGTCTGGGCGGGCGCCGCTCGGACAGGTCGGACTCCAGGCGGGCCTGCCGGAGCAGCTCGTCCAGCGTACGCTTCAGCGACTGCTCGTAGGGCAGCATCCCCTCGATCGCCGACTGCGCCTTGTGAAGCTTGGCCGAAGCGACCATCTTCATCGCCGTGGTGATCTTGAGGGTGCTCTTGACGGAGCCGATCCGACCCTTGATTTCCTTGAGCGTCGCCATAGCCTGCCTACATGGATGCGAGGACGGCCGCGGCCGTGGATTCGATGATACCCGTCAGGCTGTCATCCAGCTTGCCGGCAGCCAGGGCGTCGAGGACGTCGGAGTGGGAAGCGTGCATGCGGTCCAGGAAGAGGTCCTGGAACTCGCGGACGCGGTCGATCGCGATGTCCTTCATCAGGGCATGCGTACCGCAGTACAAGATCGCGACCTGGTCGCCGACCGGCATCGGGCTGTACTGGGGCTGGATCAGGAGCTGGTTGTTCTTGCGCCCCTTGTCGAGGGTCATCGCCGTGATGGCGTCCATGTCGGAACTGAACTTGGAGAAGGACTCCAGCTCCTCGTACTGGGCCTGGTCGATCTTGAGGCGGCCGGCTACCTTCTTCATGCTCTTGACCTGCGCGCTGCCGCCGACACGCGACACGGAGATGCCGACGTTGATGGCCGGGCGATGGCCCTGGTTGAAGAGCGCGG
>JAEEGL013659931.1_pt1 | contig 11478 bp, 9 predicted proteins | sample 9134231 | NCBI WGS metagenome assembly JAEEGL01 (sample SAMN16246548, study PRJNA631951) | gut metagenome | biome: gut microbiome; feature: rumen; material: fiber-attached | host: Bos | place: Iran: Karaj | collected 2018-10
CCCTGCCTAGCGTGGAGAGCCAGATCCGAGGAGTTGAGGAAAAACAGCGTGAACTGCTGCGGTTGGCAGCGCACCCCGGGGCCGGAGAGGAATACGATGAGGAACTTGGACGGCTCCATAAGGAGAAGAACCGCCTCATGAATATCCGGGAGGAACTGCTCCATTCTCAAAAAGGCCAGTCCGAATTCGAACGGCGCATGGACAGGATCAGTGATGCGCTGACACAGATGGGCGGGAATATCACGGAATACGATGACGTCCGGGTCAGGCAATTGGTCAGTCACATCAAAGCAATGGATAAGAATACGCTGCTGGTCTGCTGCAAGGATGGGACAAAGGAGCTGCAGACGAAATAGCCGGAGAATTGCTAAGATAGAAACTGCAGGTTGCAGTCATTGAATATGAGCGGCGGTTATTTAAGATTGCAAGACTGCAACGGATTTCACCGCCCCGAATTTGCAAGCTTAGAACAAATGGCTTGAACATATCTACAGCAGCCAAACCTACGGTGGAAATTGTGATAACCGGACACAGCACTTGAGACTACATCAAGATTCAGTGTGCTGATGGCCTGATTTGAGACGCTGGAATTGTGCGGCAGAAGACTATAGGTCCCCGTTCGTGTCGAAAACAGATATAACTTAACTCACAGTTAATATCCTGCCGAAAATTAAACTACAGGTTTATTGAAGCCAGATACAATAGCAAGTATACTGTTCACGGGGGAATATTGAAGTGCATGTATCTGGAGGAGTTGCCTTGGAAACGGAATTGTGTAATGGCCAGCTTAAACGATACAGCAGTGTAAGTGCGACAAAAGTTGATTGGCTGTGGTATCCATATATTCCATTTGGGAAGATCACGCTTCTTCAAGGTAACCCCGGATGCGGAAAATCCACACTGATGATGAGCATTATTTCCGCTGTCTCGAATGGCGGTACTTCTCCGGATGGCAGTAAGTTTAAAAGACCGATGCACGTCATTTATCAGTGCTCAGAGGATGGTACCGCAGACACGATCAAGCCGAGTTTGAATGCTGCCGGTGCAAATTGCAGGAATGTCGCTTTTTTGGATGAGGAAAAGGGTTTGATCACACTTGGCGATGAGAAAATCCGGCAAGCAGTTGAGTGCTTCTAGGCAAAACTCTTGGTCATTGATCCGGTACAGGCGTATCTCGGTGATGCAGATATTTCAAATGCAACCGGCATGCGGAAGATGCTCCGTCAGCTTGCAATATGGGCTTCCCGTTTCAAGTGCGCAGTTGTGTTGATCGGGCATTTGAACAAAAAGGAAGGTTCAAAAGAACTGTATAGAAGCCTGGGCAGTATCGACATCATTGCTGCTGCCAGAAGCGTAATTCAGATATCGTCAAAAGACGACGGTTCAGATACTAAGGTCTTGCAGCACATTAAGAGCAGCCTTGCTCCGAGAGGGAAAGATGCGTTTTTCGTGATCGATGCCCAGGGCCGTATAAAGTGGCTGGATCATGGTGAAACTTCCGCCTCAATGAACTATGATAGTCATTCTTTCCCGATAAGCAAACACATGCAGGCTGTAGAGATGATTGCAGAGGAGCTCTCATCAGGACCTCTTCGGGCCTCCGACGTACATAACAAGTTGGCAAGGTGGAACATCAGCGAGCGTACGCTCCAGACCATAAAGAAGGAATTGAGTATAAAATCTGTACGAAAGGATGGCGTTTGGTATTGGGCTTTGCCATCCGTAATAAGCGAATGATGGATATGGAATCCCCACCGTTACTTGTATGTGATAAGGGATTCAGCGCCATTATCAGAGGGTGCGGCATAATAGGCTACACAATACCCTCCTGACGGTCACGGAACTTTTAGATAATCTGTATAGATATTCTGGAGCTGTTATGGTAAAATAACAAAGTAGGTTTCAAGAATGCTGATATGAGGAGCTACCCAATGAAAATTCGGCGGCTGGATTTGCAAGATTTTATGCTCTTCCATAAAATCGATTTGAACTTTTCACCCAACATCAACATTATTTGCGGAGAAAACAGCACGGGAAAAACGGCACTAATCAAACTGCTTTATTCCTGTGTGAAGAGTTGCGAGACCTTGAAGAATTCAAAGGTAGATATTACAAAGGAAGGAATAGAAAGCGTACTGGTTTCCAAATTCCAGGGCATATTCCGTCCGGACAAAGGGAGCATAGGGCGTTTAGTCTATCGTAGACAAGGCAGCAGTAGGGCGGAGGTTTCCGTGCGTTTTAATAATGACGCTTTGATTGAATTCGGATTCGGTAATAGGCAAGAAAAACACTTCGATATCAAATCCTTCACATTGCCCTCAACCGCAGTGAACGCCGTCTATATACCGCCAAAAGAGATTATCTCTACCACAGAGAATTTTGTCTCACTTTATGCGGATTATCATATTGCCTTTGAAGAAACCTATTACGATTTGGCTCGACTTTTGGAGCGTCCACTGAAAAGAGGCTCTAATACGTCTGAACAAAATGCCGTTTTGAAGAGTTTTGGAAAAATTATTGACGGCAATATCATTCAAAAGGATAAAGTGTTCTACCTCCAGGTAAAAGAATCCGGAGAGTTTGAAATGGGGCTTGTCTCCGAAGGCTACAGGAAAATTGCCACTATCATGTATCTCATTCTATCTGGTAGCCTTTCGAAGAATGCTATTCTGTTTTGGGACGAACCGGAAACTAACATGAATCCCAAAATGATTCAGCCTATGGTTGACGCCATCATTGAATTGGCTAAACTAGGCGTTCAAGTCTTTGTCACGACCCATAATTACTTCATCCAGCAATGTTTTAACTTAGCGGCAATGTATCCTGCCAAAGACTCTCCATCGCTGAAATACAACTTTATTTCCTTGTATAAAACAGATTCTGGCGTGGAAACCGAATCTGCAAGTAGTTCAACAGAATTATCTCACAACGCAATCATGGAAGAATTTGACCAGCTCTACGATAGAGAACAGGGGCTGATATATGAACATTGAAGAGAGCAACCTGACCTTTAAGTTTTCAGAACAGATGGTCGTTTCCAAATTTGATGATTCCGCTTTTTACCGCCAAACTTATAACAAACAGCCAAGCTGCAAGGGCGTCGATATAATAGCTGATTCAAGCGAGATGATTCAGCTGATTGAGGTGAAGAATTGCACTGGCCATGAGTCTGAGAATATGTGGAGAACCAGCGTGAACAATAGTAAGCTGTCTTCAGCACCATCGACTCTTGATGCCGATGATCGCGACAGTTTAGACATTGAGCTTGCGAAAAAAGTTGCGTCAACGATTTCTTGCCTGTATGGAGCGTGGACAAAATCTCAGCAATCAGTTTCTGCACAGGAGTTCCTGCCCCTATGGAAGGGAGCCTGCAGCGACAAGATTCCGATTTCAGAGAAGACAATCATGATTATGCTTTTTCTGGAGGGAAACTTCGACAATCCAAAGTCAAAAACACGGAGCAAAAAAATGATCATGAAACGCCTACAAGATAGCGTAAATGCAAAACTATCTTGGCTGAATTGTAGAGTTTCAGTGGTAGACTCTGATACATATAATCCGAAGTGTTTTGCAGTTTTATAGTGAATCACCCTATGTGATCCGAACCCATTGGGCTTGGACAGCATAGGGTGACTTGTTCTTTCTCAACTCCTATGTGGGTTTAGATGAGTGGTTGTGAAGTACATACGGGAGAGGGACAAAATTACCATCGAAGTCTCCGCACATATGAATGATCTGTGAGAATCCGACGATTTGATCTACGATGCGCATTGATCAGCTTGAAAATTGAGGAAGAATTGACGGATGAGTTCATCGACAGCGTCCACGAATGCATAGGGGATGCAGCAATTTCCTTCTGTTCCGGATGCCATTGCCATCACCTTTCCAATCCTTTTGCCATAGTTTATTAGAAATCTGCAGAAAAAACAAAGCGGCAAAGGGATCCTTCCGCAACATTGATTCACTTTTAATCAATATCTTCCAGTTCATGTGCACCCTAATGTTGTTTTTCTGTTGGTGACCTGGTATTATTAGACTATCAGAGGGGCTATCTATGCTATTGCATGATTCCTATTACATGGGATTTACTGACTAATTAATCCATGTTCCTTCATGGAAGTCTGATGATTCGGACTGTGTTGTTGTTTTTCAGATCTCTCTGTTGCACTTGAGTATTGATATTCATTAGAGTGAATGACCATTCATAATTCTGCATAAAGGCATAAAAAGAGAACAAGGCAGTTACACCTTGTTCGTCTTCGATTGCTTTATAGATTTATGCTGTTTTCTCCTTGAACATCAGCAGTTTATCACGATAATACTCATACTGCCGTTGCCTTAATTCTATCTCTTTGGGCAGTCCTTGTGATAGGTCATTACAATAACTATCGAAACTGTCTAACACCTTGACAATTCTCTCCTGTTCTGTAAATGAAGGAATTGGTATCTGTTGTATCCGCATTTTCGACCAATGCCGAGAATAACCCACTTCCATTCTAATGCTACTCATACAATAATAAAGGTATTTGGGTATTATACCTTTATTTGCTCTAATTACTTTTACCCCATCTGCACCTTGAACAAATGGGAAATCAGCATATTTTACAACACAAGTATGGTCGCCAAAAATAATATATTCGGCTTGCGGAAAAGCTCCTTCTTCATTTGTATATCCACCTATATAGTCTTGCCCTTGGTCAATAATTGGATATTTCCCATTATTTAGGTATTCATTTGATTTAACCTTTATCATAGGTTGAACGATATAGGACACTTCTTCAACTGCTTTATAATCTGCTACTTGTGAATAAAGCATATTATCCCTATACCATTCATATTGCTTTCTCCTACCCTCTAATTCGGTTTGTAATTCGGTTGTCAACTCGGTAAAGGTATCAAGTATCCTAACGATTTCTTCCTGAATGGCAAGAGGGGGAATGGGTATAAGCATATTCTCAATACTGCCTGCTTTGATATACCCTTGACTTGAGGTATTCTTCTTCGTGATTATTTCTTCTCGTTTTGATAGAAAATAATGATAGTAAAATCTTGTGAGGACTATATCGGTATTCATTCTTACAAGATAGATATTCTGACCGTAAAAGTGTCTATCAGTATTGACAATGCTTATTTCTCCTATTGTTCCTATCATTGTAATTAGCACATCACCCTTTTGAATAGGTCTATTCTTTGAAATATCACGATAGTCTTCTTCGGATATATAATCTACATTTTCAAAGTCTATTATTCCTTGCTTTATGTTCTTTGAGGTTATATACGGAATACCACTATCAATATAATGAGGGGTTGACGGCATTAGCCAAAAACTTGTTTTTACCACTTCTTTAACCGTCCGATACTCTACCCCATAGGCACAATACTTCTGTATCAAATCGTTTATTCTACTCATTCTTGTATCTCCTAACTATCTAAAATACCCTTCATATCAAAAGGCATAGATTTGAATTTGAAATCGTGGATATATGTTCTATCCGCTTGCCTACTCAAAAGGTTAAGTATTTCTGTATTCTGCTGTTCTGTTTCAAAATCCTTGTGCTTTTCTTTCCAATAGAATAGAGCAAGGTAAAGGTCTACATACTTGCTTGCCACTTCTCTATACTTCTTGAAAAATCTGCTAATGTTACTGTGATAACCGTTGATATGCCCAAGACTAAATCCGTTGCTCTTATGCTTACCGCTTGGGATTTGACGGAGTGGTATTTTATGCCTATTCGCAACGGTCTTATAAGCTCTATGACTATCTGTTACAAGGATAGTTTCGTTTGTCAGGTGGGGTACAAGATTATCCTCTATATGTCTTGGCTCAATTCTGCCTACACATACAGGTTTCAAGAAATGATTACTATGCTTATCTACACAAGATAAAATACATACTTGCTGATTGCTAATACCCCTCTTTTTCTTCTGCTGTTCGTCAAGGGTCTTCAGCACTTCAAACACTTTGGGCTTTTCCATCTTGTTTAACGCAAGTGATAACAGATAAGGGTATTTGACCTCTTTATCTGTGAAGAACTGCTTTAATTCTTCGTTGCATTCTTTCTCGTCTTCTTCCAACTTATCGACAATCTTTATTGCCGTAGGTAAATCACTATCTAAATAGTTCTTCATATATTCGTATCTTTCCTCTCTGCTACAATGCAGATAAGGCATTCTCCCTAACTTCTCAATGAAGAACGATGGGTCTTTCTCTCCCTTGAATGACAAGGGAAGATAATACTCATCTCCCTCTGCAATACTTGGGAAATCGTCTGTATTATTTACAAGTTGCATAAGAACGGAACAGATACGATGTCTGTTATACAGAGCAGTATTAGAAGATATATGTAAATCACGAACAATCTCACGAATAGTTGAGCCATTCAAAGTCTTTTCAATCAGTTTCTTCCACGTTTCAATGGGTAGTTTAGACCTATACATAACTGTACCAATGGTATCTCCAAAGGACTTTTGGCAATCCCTACATAAGTATCTACTTCTACCTTTTTTACTACCATTTCCAACAGTATTAGTTGAGCCACAATGAGGGCAAACCACCTTTTTTGTATCAGGATTGATACCCCTATTCTTGGAACATTTATTCAAAAAATCTTCTTCCTCAACTGCAAGAGCATAGGTTTTCTGGCTTGATTTATCCAAACTGACCTCTTTATTTTGCAAGGTCATAATCAAGCTGAACACTTCATCTTTACTCATTTTTGTGGTCTGTATAAAGTCTTGTATCTGTTTAATGTCGGACATAGAAAAAGCCCCCTACAATTATTTCTATGTCCTAAATTAGAAATAACTGTAGGGGAATATTCATTTATGCAGTTAATTTTTTTCGTCAATACTCAAGTGCAACAGAGAGTTTCAGATAACCCCTCTGCCTTTTGCTTGAGGTGATTACGCATGGAGAACTCTTTGAAAAAGAAGTTGGAACGGAACATTTGGAGAACAAGAAAGTGTCGCATAAATGCATCAGAACGGATGCTATCCAACGCAAAGTACATCGAGGCATTGAATATCTATTATTCCATCTTTGTGATAATTGTATCATTGATTTCCTTGACCAAGCATGATAACACGCTCTCAATTATAAGCCTATCATGTTCTATTGCGCTAACGATATCCATTGTGTACGCGAATGCAACCGGGTACAGGGAGCGGTATTCTTCGTTAAAACAGAACTATATTGAACTGCAATTGCTGTTAGATCAATTGTCCTGTATCGCTGACGACGACGAGGATGGCATTCAAATTATCAGTAATAAATATGCGGAACTCTTAAAAGTCTCTGAAAACCATATTCCTCTTGATTATTATAAACTAAAGAAATCAAGCACTGACGATGACTTAAAACTATCCCCGTCGGAAAAATGGTCGTTTTACCTCCTTTATTTTTGTAATGGCTTGTGGAAGATCGCATTGGTTTTGCTTCCTATCATTGTCATTATTCTCTATTATGTTTGGAGAAATCGATAATGAACGCAGCGAGATATTTCCGACGTTACTTTTCGCCTAAACAGCTTCGGAATATTTATAGAGAAAAGATTCGATATAAGGCTACCGTCGGCATGGATAGAATAACTCCTCAAGCATTTGAAACGGCACTAGAGAACAACATTCAACTCATCTCCCGAAAAGTATTGTCCGGAAAGTACAGATTCACTCGATACAGGGAGGTCTTGATCAGCAAAGGTCGAGGCAAGGAACCGCGGGTTATATCAATTCCCACAATTCGCGATAAATTAGCCTTAGCAGCATGTCATCGTTTTTTGCAAGATACCTACGGTTCCCAGATTCAAACACCTCTACTCCATACTATCGTTAGCGACATTTCAAAAGCCGTGTTATCTGGTGAATACACGGGGTTTGTTAAGATAGACATTACCCGTTTTTACTCATCGATTGACCACCAGATTCTTCTAAAGAAGTTAAAACGCAAGGTTCGAAAGCCTGAAGCCATATACTTTATTCAGGAGGCAATTGCTACAGAAACTATTGCGCAAAATGGTTCCGCTCAGGAAAGAAAGCCGAACACTTGTGGTGTTCCAGAAGGCTTGTCTATTTCCAATATCTTAGCAGATATCTTTCTGACGGGGCTTGAAGCGAAAGTCACCCAGTGCTTTGATGTTAGATTCTATAGGTATGTAGATGATATTCTTATTCTGTGTGACGCTTCTATGTCAGAATCTATTAAGAATCATTGCATAAACCTGCTGCAATCCGACTATTCTTTAAAAGTAAACGAAAACAAAACTATGGCGGGTAGTATTGCAAAAGGCGTTCCGTTCTTGGGATATGTGTTTTATGACGAAAACATAGGAATACGCGATGCAGCAGTGAAAAAGCTTGAGGCATCACTGGAAGACCTTTTTCGCCTATGCAAGAAAGGTGCGATATCAACGCCCGTATTCACTTGGCGTCTTAAACTGAAAATCGCCGGATGTATTCTGGATTCCAAAAAATATGGGTGGCTATGCTATTATTCTCAATTGACAGATCAACGCATTCTGTTTCACCTTGATTGGCTGATTGATCAATTGTTTGACCGATTTGATCTTTATAGGCCAGAGGATATGAAGCGATTTGTCAGAACGTATTATGAGATAACCAGAAACGTCAGCAATTCTAAATATCTGATTAATGTTGACAGGTATACTATAGAAGACAAAATACATGTGTTATCCGATATCTATAGGCAAAAAGGCTTTGACATTAACGATGCCGTAAATATTGATTTTTTGTTCAAAAAGACCATGTTTAAGGAGATTCAAAAGCTGGAGAATGACATTCAGAACTTCTCCTAATAGTAATAGTACGGGCGAACGGGTTTTTATATGTTGCACGATGATGACAAGCTTGCCTACACCGACCAGCCGTTCAGCGTCTGTGATTAGTTCGGCATCTGTTTCTATAGGAAAGAATATGACACACAGCAAAGGTGGAGGTGCATTGGCGCATCCAGAGATTGCATTGATGTTCCGGGCGTGGTTGTTTACGGAGTTCATGCTGGTGAGTAGTATCAAGGGTATCAGCATGAAATATGATATATCAAAGATAGGAATATAGACTGCTGCAATTGTGGGAGGTAAAAGGATGTTTCCAAGTCTCAACAATAGCGAGTTGGAGCGAATCTCGAATATTTTGGGAGATACAAACACGGGATTTACAGGTACGGAAATAGGCCGTTTGTTAGAATTGTGTTCTATTCCTGATATTCAACCTAAGATGACAAAGCGCACTCGTTTGTTCAACGCGTTTGCAGCTCGTTGCAATCGTGATAAGAGCTCTAATTGTGTATATCAGTTTATTCAGGAAGCGCTTATGCCGTCAAGATGGTTAGATGCACCTAAAGCCAAAGATGAGATGCGGAAATGTATTAATGAGGTGTTGTCCCTTAAGGGAATTCAGATTACCGATGAAAATCAATTCATTCCTGTGGTGGCCGCTAAAACAGTTTCTGAGGCAAAAGCTCGAGCTACGAATCTTCAAAAAAGACTGTATGAAATTCACGCACATAGTCGGGTGACAAGATGTTGCAACGAGGAGTTGTTGGCAAACGACTATTTCCATGCAGTTCAAGAAGCGGCAAAAAGCTTGACTGATAGAATATCGGAAGAAACCGGAATAGCTCTTGATGGCACACCACTTATTGAACGTGCATTCAGTACGTCAGCGCCTGCAGTAGTCATTAATACTCTTCGAACATCAAGTGAGCAGAATGAACACCGTGGTATCAAAGAAATGATTCTTGGAATCAATTATGCAGTTAGAAATGTTACGGCACACGAGATGCGTATAAAATGGGATATAAACGAAATGGATGCGGTTAATATTCTGAGCATTATTTCTGCAATGCACAAAATACTAGATAATTGCTACTTTATTCATCAGGACAACGATTAGAAGGCGCATATCACAATAAAGGAGGCAGATATCATTCATGAGCGAAGTCTCTTACAATTATTCAGTACATAAAGATTGAATTGGCGGAAATATGGAGATGAGATGTAAAAAGCGTGGTATCGTGATGACAAACGGTGTGAACCGCAAGAATCATTTGTTTCCAACTAAATTGCTGTTTGAAGGATACGCGCAGAGTTGGAGATGCGGTACACCAAGTTATCTGAATCATGACGGCACGAAACTTGTAGCGTGGAATTATCTTACTGGTGTTTACATGGAACCAGGCATGGCATACGTTACAAATGAACTCCAGCTCCCGGAGACACAGGAAGAAAATAAAGAGCTACAGCAAATGAATATAGCGTATATAAATAAGCACTACTATTTTGAGAGAAGAGGCTCTTTCGATAAACTAAAAAAAATACTGGGAAACGCTCTTTCAGAAAATGCCAGACCTGCACCAATCTCGAGCGTCGCTTATTGCGATGACGGAGTTTTGCTGCGAACATTTCCTGATTTGCGCGAATCACTCGACAGCGATGGTTTGATTGGGTTGGAGCATCTTACGCCTATTTATCCTGGCATTTATGAGAGAGATGGTTTATTGCTTTATGCGCACAAGTTTTTTCGCAGAAGTTGCTCGTTGATCAACTCACTCAACGATGAATTTCTTTTAAGGTTGCAAGACTTGCCAAAACAGGGCGTTGCGGTGCGCATAGCGTTAGATTTTAATCTTATTGGACTTGCTGGTACAGCTAATAGCGAACAAGAATATGCTTACTGGTGGGGACCAAAATTTGATGATGACCTTGCATCAATCCCGGATGGTGTAACTCGTCACAACAATGAGAATTATGATAATCTGTATTCCAACCTTTGCTTCACTGAATTTGATTGGCACAATCAAAATGACTATCGTTCCTTTGAATGCGAAGAAATTGTAGATCGGCCAACAATCCCTGAGGAAGAAGGACTTCTGTATGGTTGCAGATATGTCCACAGCATGCTTGATCCAACCACGGGGCTACCCATTCATCTTGATGGTGCAATTCGGGCCTATACCGATGCTGAGATTCTTGAACGTATGGATACGCCCATTGATAAGATAGGCCGAAGCGGAAACTATACGAAGTTATGGCGAATCGATCATGCGATTGCTGTTACTCTTTGGAAAGAACTTATTACGCATTATTATCGCGATAATATTCTTGTTGGGGAATACTTTTCTGGCACGGATGATACACTTGATGAGATACGAGCGGAACAAAAAGAACGATTGGAGAAACCAGATTCAATCAAAGCATATATTCCTGTAAATATGGAGCGTGGCGATGGTATCCGTGTTTTTTGGCGCTATATGCCCATGCCTTCCGAGACACAGGAAGAGAATGTTACTGTACGTTCTACAATGTTACTTAGATTTGACGACAAAGAATGTCCTGTGGTGGATTCTGAAACGATTACTGTTTGTAAGATGCTGGAGCAAAAAGGGCTCAGTGTTTGTTTCCCAAGCGAGGAATTAGTTGCTCATGAGGATCTGGTGAATAACTTCCCGATATTCATTTGCCA
>JAEEGL013796664.1_pt1 | contig 11478 bp, 9 predicted proteins | sample 9134231 | NCBI WGS metagenome assembly JAEEGL01 (sample SAMN16246548, study PRJNA631951) | gut metagenome | biome: gut microbiome; feature: rumen; material: fiber-attached | host: Bos | place: Iran: Karaj | collected 2018-10
TCCTCGGGCGTGGAGATAAACTCCATTCCGAGGACGGTACTCAAATTGGGCTTGGCATTAATAATCTCGTTAATTCTCTCTACGTCCATTTTTCACTATTCACTTTTCACTTAAACAGTGAATATTCAGGACCCTCCCATGCAAGGGCACTGGCACCTAACACGTCACGTTCCCTGTCATCCAACTTTGAGACAAATATCTTGACTCTGCCCCGCATATTACCAAACACTTGCTGTTCAAATACTTCACGAGTAGGCTCCAAAAGCCACTTGCCAGCATGTGAGATACCGCCCGTCAAGATGATGGCCTGCGGATTGATAATACTTGCATAGTTTGCCAAACCGATACCAAAGACTTGTCCTGTACGACGGTACACCTCTATCGCCATTGCATCACCTTTGTCACAACACTCGGTAATCGTACGGGGCGACAATTTCTCAAGACTACGCATCAAAGAAGGTTCATCAGACTCTTCCATCAATTCACGGGCCGTCTGTACGATACCCTTTGCACCAACATAAGCTTCAAGGCATCCTTTCTTTCCGCATCCACAGAGTCGCCCTTCTTTTTCAATACAGGTATGACCGAACTCACCGGCAAAGCCTTCATGGCCCAAATGCTCATATCCTCTGGAGAAGAAGCAACTGCCTAGTCCTACGCCCAGATTGATGATGATAAAATCTTTCATACCATGAGCAGACCCAAAAGCATGTTCTCCTAAGGCAGACACATGGGCATCATTGGCCACAGCGACAGCTAGTCCCAGTCGGTCACGGATCATGGCTGCCAAGGGTACCACACCCTTCCATGGCAGGTTGGGGGCATTCACGATACAACCGGTGATAGAACTGGCACTAGGACAACTGATACCTATTGAACGAATAGTCTCATATCCACCGTTCGCCTCAACCATCATGATGATTCTCTCACTCAAGACCGTCACAAAGTTGTTGATATCATCACAATCTTCCGTTGCGAAACTATCTTCCGCTATGATATTCCCACGAATATCAACAATCGCGTAGGTTGTCAACTCATTACTGATATCAACACCTACAACTCTCGTTTTAATGTTCTCTTCTTCCATGAAATAAGAATAACAATTGATTTTTATCTATTTAAACAGCGAATACTCTTTTACCTCCCAGGCTAGGGCACTGGCTCCCAACGCATCACGCTCACTATTGTTCAATGGTGAAATGAGTATTTTAACCTTGCCTTTCAGATTCTGGAATATATTTGCCTCAAAAGACTCCCTTAGCACATCCATAATCCATTTGCTAAAGAGCGTCATATCACCCGTCATGATAATGGCTTCCGGATCAAGCAGTGACGCATAGGTTGCCAAGGCACTTCCCAGGAAACGACCTGTCTGCTGAAAAGTCTCAAGGGCTACTTCATCACCTTGTTCACAAGCATCTGCGATGACTTGTGGAGTTATTTCCTCCACTTCCTGTAAGATACTTTTCTTTCCTGTTGTCCGAATAATCTCCTTAGCCGTCTTCGCCATACCACGGGCGGAGGCATATTCCTCCAAACAGCCACGATGACCACAGTTGCACTGTCGTCCGTTTTCATCAATACAGATATGGCCGAACTCTCCGGCAAAGCCCTCTGTCCCTAAATAGGGATGACCGTCTATGAAAATACAACTCCCCAATCCGCCATGGCTGAATGAGATTACAATGAAATTCCGGAAACCATGAGCTGTACCAAAAGCTTTCTCACCGACAGCCGTCACATGGGCGTCATTACCCAGAGCAACAGCCAATCCCATCCGGTCGCGCAACATGGCTGCCAAAGGTACATGTCCTTTCCATGGCATATTAGAAGCGTTCTCCATACTGCCCGTAACAAAATTACCACTGGGAGCACTCACACCTACCGAACGGACACTTTCATAGCCGCCATTTTGCTCGACAAGTGCGATAATTTTCTCGCTAAGTACAGTGACATATTCATTCACGTTAGGATAATCAGAAGTCCGGAAGCTCTCTTTGGCGAGAATTCCACCTTGAATATCCACAACAGCGTAGGTCGTTTGCTCCGTATTGATGTCAACGCCTATCACGTGTCTTTTAACTACATTCTCACTCATAAATTATCATATTTATAAAAATAGAGAATATTCCTTCACTTGCCAGGCAAGAACACTGGCACCCAGTACATTGAGATCCTTTTCATCACAGAGAGAAGTCAGAATCTTGACCTTACCTTTCATATTATGGAACACATGTTCCTCAAAAGCCTTATCCGCAGGTTCCAGCAACCATTTGCCAGCCTTAGAGACCGTCCCTGCCAGGATGATGGCCTCAGGATTCACCATTGAAGCATAATTGGCAAGGCCAATTCCTAATGCATGTCCTGTCCGGCGCATGACTTCTATGGCAAGTTCATCACCTTGGTTACAGAATTCTATAATCAGTTTTACGGTTAACTGTTGGACTTGCCTCATCACAGAAGGCGTGTCACATTCTTCCATCACCTCTCTTGCAGTCAGGAGAACACCCTTTGCTGCCGTATAAGCCTCCAGACAGCCCTGTTTTCCACAGCCGCACTGACGACCTCCGGGAATATAGGTAGTATGCCCTATCTCACCGGCAAAGCCGTTCGATCCCTGATAGACTATTCCATTACTGAACAAGCAACTTCCCATTCCACTGCCTAGGGTCACCAAGATAAAATCCTTCATGCCATGAGCTGCACCAAAGGCATGCTCCGCCATGGCTATCACATTCGCATTATTATCAACAGCAACTGCTAGTCCTAAACGGTCACGCAACATCGCTGACAAGGGGACGATACCTTTCCAGGGGAAATTCGGAGAATTCTCAATACACCCCGTACGGAAATTACCGCTCGGAGCACTGATACCTATAGAACGGACACTCTCAAATCCGCCATTTGCCTCCATCAAGATTACTATGGAATCTGCCAGTTTGGTAATAAATTCACTGATATTAGGATAATCAGTCGTCACAAACTCATCACGGGCCAATAGTTCTCCTCGTATGTTGACAATGGCGTACATCGTCTTGTCAATACGGATATCCACCCCTATGACATTTGTCTTTAAATTATTGTCTATCATTATTAAGCGTTAGTATTAATTTCGCAAATATAGGAAGAATTCCTCATCTAACCAAATAATGTCCGTTTTTTTAGCAATTATTTAACGTCGCAATAAGAATGAATGATAAAAAAACATAAAATGGAAGATGTCTCAAATAATTTTCGTAACTTTGCTGAATAAAATCCTGCGAAAGTAGGCCACACTTAGGAAAAACTCAAATAAAATTTGGTTTTTCACTCAGTTTGCACTACCTTTGCAACCATATATGTATAATAGAAAAACAATATGAATGTTTTAGAACTCAGTGAACAAGAGATTGGCAGGCGCGAGAGTCTGCAGGAGTTACGCGAGATGGGCATCAATCCCTACCCTGCCGCAGAATACCCGACAAACGCATTTTCTACCGACATACGTGACAACTTCCGTGATGAAGACGAGCCCCGACAGGTTTGTATTGCCGGTCGTATGATGAGTCGCCGTGTCATGGGAAAGGCCAGTTTTGCGGAAATTCAGGATAGCAAAGGACGAATCCAAGTATATATCTCCCGTGACGACCTCTGTCCGGGAGAAGACAAAGACCTCTATAATAAAGTCTTTAAGCGTTTACTAGACATCGGCGACTTCATCGGTGTCAAGGGATTTGTATTCCGTACACAGACCGGTGAGATTTCCGTCCATGCCCAAGAGCTGACCTTATTGTCAAAGGCATTGAAACCACTCCCTATTGTAAAATATAAAGACGGTGTGGCTTACGACAAATTCGAGGACCCGGAGCTCCGTTATCGCCAACGCTATGTTGATCTAGTAGTGAACGAGGGTGTCAAGGACACCTTCCTACAGAGGGCAACTGTCATCAGGACACTCCGGAGAGTGTTGGATGAAGCCGGGTATACCGAGGTGGAAACTCCCACCCTGCAGATGATTGCCGGTGGTGCCTCCGCACGTCCGTTCATCACCCATTTCAATGCCCTCGACCAGGATATGTATATGCGTATCGCCACCGAGCTTTATCTGAAGCGACTCATCGTGGGCGGTTTCGAGGGAGTCTATGAGATTGGCAAGAACTTCCGTAACGAGGGAATGGACCGTAACCATAACCCGGAGTTCACCTGCATGGAACTCTATGTCCAGTATAAGGACTACAACTGGATGATGTCATTCACCGAAAAGCTACTCGAGACCATTTGTATCGCTGTGAACGGCAAGCCCGAGCGTGAGATTGACGGTAACATAGTATCGTTCAAAGCTCCATATCGCCGTCTGCCTATCCTCGAGGCTATCCAAGAGAAGACCGGCTTCGACTGCAATGGCAAGACAGAGGAAGAAATCCGTGCCTTCTGCAAGGAAAAAGGGATGGAGGTGGACGAGACCATGGGCAAGGGAAAGTTGATTGACGAGCTCTTCGGAGAGTTCTGTGAGGGCACCTTTATCCAACCGACCTTCATCACTGACTATCCCGTGGAGATGTCTCCCCTCACCAAGATGCACCGCTCTAAGCCAGGACTCACCGAGCGTTTTGAGTTAATGGTGAATGGAAAGGAGTTGGCTAATGCCTACTCGGAGTTAAACGACCCCATCGACCAGGAGGAGCGTTTCATTGAACAGATGAAACTTGCCGACAAAGGAGACGACGAGGCGATGATTATCGACCAAGACTTCCTGCGTGCACTGCAGTATGGCATGCCGCCTACCAGCGGTATCGGTATTGGTATTGACCGCCTCGTGATGTTGATGACCGGCAAGACCTTCATCCAGGAGGTACTGTTCTTCCCACAGATGAAACCTGAGAAAAAGATTCCCCAGAGTACTGTTGCCGAGTGGACTGAAATTGGTGTTTCCGAGGAATGGGTACCAGTCCTTCGCAAAGCAGGCTTCAACCTCATCTCCAACATTGCCTCAGAGAAGGCTCAGGGATTACAACAGAAAATCGGCGATATCGTCAAGAAATACAAGCTCGAACTTCAAAAGCCAAGCGTAGATGAAGTTCAGCAATGGATTGAGGCTGCAAACAAATAGTCAAATTATAATTGTCCAATAGTCAAATGTACGACTGCGGAAAAATAGCCATCATCGGAGGCGGTAGTTGGGCTACCGCCATCGCTAAGATTGTGGTGGGACATACCCGTCACGTCGGATGGTATATGCGTCGCGACGACCGTATTGAGGACTTCAAGCGTCTGGGCCATAACCCTGCCTATCTGATGAGTGTCCATTTCAATACGGAAGAGATTTTCTTCTCCTCAGACCTCAACAAGATTGTACAGATGTACGACACGCTGGTGTTTGTCACACCCTCTCCCTATCTGAAGAGTCACCTGAAGAAACTGAAGACCCGTATCCGCGACAAGTTCATCATTACTGCCATTAAAGGAATCGTCCCTGACGAGAATCTTGTCTGTTCTGAATATTTCCACCAAGTATATGATGTTCCCTATGATAACCTTGCCTGCATAGGAGGTCCCTCCCATGCAGAAGAAGTTGCTTTGGAGCGTCTCAGTTATCTGACGGTGGGATGTGCCGACAGAGAAAAGGCACAGGCTTTTGCCGACATCATGACCAGTGACTATATCAAGACAAAGACATCTACCGATGTGATTGGTATTGAATACTCCTCTGTCCTGAAAAATGTCTATGCCATAGCCGCAGGTATCTGTAACGGACTCAAGTTCGGTGATAACTTCCAGGCCGTTCTGATGGCAAATGCCGTACAGGAGATGGCACGATTCCTGAAAGTGGTGCACCCCATAGAGCGTAACATCGTAGACAGTGTCTATCTGGGCGACCTCCTCGTGACGGGTTATTCCAATTTCTCTCGCAACCGTACCTTTGGAACGATGATCGGCAAAGGCTATTCCGTCAAATCGGCACAGATAGAGATGGAGATGATAGCAGAAGGCTATTTCGGTACCAAGTGCATGAAGGAAATCAACCGTCATTGTCATGTTAACATGCCGATTCTCGATGCAGTCTACAACATCCTGTATGAACGTATCTCCCCACAGATTGAAATCAAACTACTAACAGATTCATTTAGATAATAAACAATTATGAAGAACATTAAACTTGACATTTCAAAGGCTGCTTGTTTCCTTGAGGCAGGAGCCGTAAAGGCTTTCGAGCCTAAAGTGAAAGCAGCCCAAGAGGCTTTGGAAAATGGCACATGCCCTGGTAATGATTTCTTAGGATGGTTACATCTGCCCACAGAGATTACTCCAGCTTTCCTCAACGAGATTGAAGCTACCGCCAAAGTGCTGCGCGACAACTGCGAGGCTATCGTCGTAGCAGGTATCGGAGGCTCGTACTTAGGCGCCCGTGCCGTCATCGAGGCATTGAGTAACTCTTTTGGCTGGCTGATTCAGGATCAGAAAAACCCCACTATCCTCTTTGCCGGTAACAACATCGGTGAGGACTATCTGTTTGAACTGACAGAATACCTGAAAGACAAGAAGTTCGGTGTCATCAACATCTCGAAATCAGGAACGACAACAGAGACAGCCCTGACCTTCCGTCTGCTGAAAAAGCAGTGTGAAGCTCAGCGGGGTAAGGAAGAAGCTAAGAAAGTGATTGTGGCCGTGACGGATGCCAAGCGCGGTGCTGCCCGTACATGCGCCGACAAGGAAGGTTACAAGAGCTTCATCATCCCCGACAATGTAGGCGGCCGTTTCTCAGTACTGACTCCTGTAGGACTATTGCCCATCGCCTGTGCAGGTTTTGATATCAAGGCTCTGGTACAAGGCGCTCAGGATATGGAGAAAGCATGTGGCAAGGACGTTGCCTTCGACGAGAATCCCGCAGCCCAATATGCTGCCGTTCGTAACGCACTCTATGGCAAGGGCAAGAAGATTGAGATCATGGTGAACTACCAGCCCAAGTTACATTTCGTCAGCGAGTGGTGGAAACAGCTCTACGGAGAATCTGAGGGTAAGGACAAGAAGGGTATCTTCCCTGCCAGTGTTGACTTCACGACCGATCTGCACTCAATGGGTCAGTGGATTCAGGACGGTGAGCGCACCATCTTTGAAACGGTCATCTCTATCGAGGAGCCTGAGAAGAAATTGCTGTTCCCTGAGGATGAGGAGAATCTGGACGGTCTGAATTTCCTTGCAGGCAAGCGTGTCGACGAGGTGAACAAGATGGCTGAACTGGGTACACGTCTGGCTCATGTTGACGGTGGTGTGCCCAATATCCGTATCAGCGTACCGAAGTTAAACGAATATTATATCGGACAACTCATCTACTTCTTCGAGATTGGTTGCGGTATCAGCGGAAATGTCTTAGGTGTGAACCCCTTCAACCAACCAGGTGTCGAGGCATACAAGAAGAATATGTTCGCCCTGCTTGACAAACCCGGCTATGAAGCTGATTCAAAGGCTATCAAGGAGCGTTTGGCAAAAGAGCAATAATCTAGATCATCTAGAATATCTAGAATATCTAGAATAATGAAAGAAGCAATTCAGCAATATTTAGAGAAGCACGGCTTCGGACAATTCTGTCCGAAAGCCGTGCTTTTCGACATGGATGGTGTTATCTATAACTCCATGCCCAATCATGCCACGTCATGGCATCAGTCGATGAAGGACTTCGGACTGGACATGCCCTACAAGGGAGCCTATCAGTATGAGGGTATGCGAGGCGTGGAGACCATCAAGGTGCTGGCCAGAGCACAATGGAACAGGGAATTATCCGACGAGGAGGCCGGCACGATGTATGCCCACAAGGCAGAGTTGTTTGCCCTTCAGTGCAAGCAGACCCCAGCACAGATCATGCCTGGCATCAAGACATTGATGCAGTATATCAAAGATAATAAATGGAAAATCTGTGTGGTGACAGGCAGTGCACAACACGCATTACTCGACAAGTTGTTGATAGATTTCGATGGCTTACTACACAAGGACCTGATTGTGACCGCCTTCGACGTAAAACACGGCAAACCCAATCCCGAACCTTACTTAATAGGTATGCGGAAATGTGGTGTGGAACCTTGGGAAACGATGGTCGTCGAGAACGCCCCCTTAGGGGTACGAGCCGCTGTAGCTGCCCATTGCTTCACAATCGCCGTGAACACGGGTCCTCTACCCGATGAAATGCTGCAAAAAGAAGGTGCTAATCTTGTTCTTCCTCGGATGACGGTTCTTGCTGAGGAGTTTCACCAGTGGTATCCATCTGCGTGTCACGCTGAATAGTGATTTGCCCCATACGTGACAGTCGTACTATCAAGGGAATGTATTCATCGGTCTGGGGATGACAGACACTGGCAGCAAACTCCAGCCAGTCACCGTCAACCTTGTCATAGACTAATCCTTCCAGTATTCCCGTTTTACGATAGTCATCATCCAGATAACTGTTAAAGTCTTTCTTTGTGAACTGGTGACGGTAAAAGACGGAGCCGTCCTCACGGGAAACAACTAATGCTATCACATTATCCACAAACTTCTGTCCTGTCTCGTCACTCACCATGGGCAGGGAATCACTGGGATGACGGTCTATGGCAATGCGATAGGTACGTCCTATCCACCCGACTTCCTTGCTATCGGAATAAGATTGCAGGCGAACAGGCTCCTGTGGCTTAGGCTGTTCTACACGCTCAGTGATGATATCATCACTCTTTTTCTTTTCACTACATGCCATCAGTGTCAATACCAGACAGCAAACCATGAATACCTTGAATCTGTTCGTTTTCATCTTTCCCGTTTTTGTATGATGATGCAAAGATAATCATTTTCTCTTATATATCCTAACTTTTCAACGATTTTTCATCCAACGGATGCCCTCCCCTATCCATAGCACAAGGGAGGTAGAGACTACTATCACAAACCAGTCTCTGATACCCAATGGTGTCACATTGAACATCTTTCCACCAAGGGTGACAATAATAATCTGGCCGAAGAAGATGAGTTGAACGATAAACAGGAAACCACGACAACCCTTTACCTTCAACGCACTCTCACTAGTGGCAAAAGCACGGGCGTTAAACATATTCCAGAACTGCAGCATGACGAAGATCGTGAAGAACATACTCTTCTCGTGATCGCTCCAGCCCTGATGGGCGAAATAATAGAACAAGGCGATGAGGATGACAAAAAAGAGGATACCTACCGTCAGGAAGTTCCATGCCATCTGACTATTGATGATGAAGGCACGACGGTCGCGTGGCTTCTCCTGCATCACAGCGGATGATGGTGGCAGAGAAGCCAATGCCATCGCCGCAAAGGTATCCATGATGAGGTTGACCCATAACATCTGCGTGACAGTCAGTGGAACCTCCGTACCCATGAAGGCACCAAACAAGACGACCAGACATGCCGCTACATTAACCGTCAACTGAAACAGGATGAAACGCTGGATATTCCGATAGAGCGAGCGTCCCCACATCACTGCCCTGCCGATACTGCTAAACGAGTTGTCGATGATCGTGATGTCAGATGCTTCCTTCGCTACAGACGTGCCATCGCCCATCGACAGTCCTACGTGCGCAGCTTTCAGGGCTGGTGCATCATTCGTGCCATCGCCTGTCACAGCGACGACCTGTCCCAACGACTGCAGAGCTTCAACGAGTCGTTTCTTATCCATCGGACGGGCACGGGCTATCACTTTCAGGCTCATCACCCGTTCTCTTAGTTCTTCGTCCGACAACGCTGCAAAGGCAGGACCAGTGATCATCTGATCTTCCGTATCCTCATTCGTCCATAGTCCTACCTGACGCGCTATCTCCTTGGCCGTGGCCGGGGTATCGCCAGTGACAATCTTCACCATGATACCTGCATCGAGACATTCGCGGACAGCCGCTGGTACATCGGGACGTACAGGATCTGAGATGGCGACGATGCCAAGGAAGGTCATCGCATGACTTACGATCTGACCGTCAACGACAGGTTGTGCGTTGTCATCCAATGCCTGATAGGCAAAACCAAGTGTCCGCATACCTTGTTGCTGATAGGTCGTCAACTGGTTGGTATAGTTCTTACTGCGTTCTTCCGTAACATTGCATAAACCCATGACGATCTCAGGCGCTCCTTTGACATAGAGATATCTGCCGACATCCGTCCTAACGGTGACAGCCATCATCTTCCGCTCTGTAGAGAAAGGCAGTTCTGTTTCAACGATCACCTGTTCTCTTATCGCACGATAGTCGATGCCTTGGTCATGCAACCACAACAATAACGCCCCCTCCGTAGGGTTGCCTAACACCATCGGGGCACCTGCAGACGATTTCCCTAACGTGGCGGTAGTATTCACGGCAATACCTTCTATCACTCTGTCATGCAACGACGCATCATCGAACACTGCCTCATAGACATGCATCTGGTTTTGCGTGAGCGTTCCTGTCTTATCCGTACAGATAACAGTAGCGGCTCCCATCGTTTCGCAGGCATGCATCTTACGCACGAGATTACTGGTCTTGAGCATCCGACGCATGCTATAGGCAAGACTCAGCGTCACAGCCATCGGCAAACCTTCCGGCACTGCCACGACGATCAACGTGACAGCAATCATAATGGTCTGGAGGAGATAGGTGATGAAATGAATCCATTCGAAGTCATAGTTGACAAAGAACATCAGCACACGCCCCAGGATAACCAACAAGGCTACACTATAACTGACCTTCGTCACCAAGCCACCCAGTCTTTCCAGTTGTTCGTTAAGAGGCGTCTTCACGCTGTCGTCTATCTGTGCTGCCTGATATACCTTTCCGTTCTCCGTGGCATCGCCAACGGCAAAGACCTTATATACCCCATGTCCTTCCATCACCTTCGTACCACGCAACAGATGGTTGGTAGGGAAGGTGGCATCGGCATCGAAGTCAGACACTTCCGTACTCTTATAACAAACGGGTTCGCCTGTCAGAGTCGACTCATCCACATGCATCGACACGGTCTCAAGCAATTCTCCGTCGGCTGGTATCTCATCACCTGTGGTCACCATTACAATATCGCCGACCACTACATCACACTTCGGAATCTTCTGGGTCGTACCCTCGCGAATCACTATCACGGGTTCTTCATCATTCACCTGATTCAGGATGGCAAACTCCCTGTCGGCCTTCACCTCGAAGATAAATGCCATTCCTGTTGCCAACATGATAGCAACGAAGATGCCTACAGGTTCGAAGAAGACCGCTGCACTTTCATTTAATAGAAGGTTTTCATAAACGGAGATACCGATAGACAGGAATCCTGCTACCAGCAAGATTACGATAAACGGGTCGGAAAACTTCGTCAGAAAGCGCTTCCACAAAGGTATACGCTCAGGTTCTGAGAGTACGTTAGCACCATATTGCGTCCTACTCTCCAGAACTTCTTTGACAGACAATCCTATATATTGTTGCTTCATAACAGTGTGCGAAGGTACGAATAAAAAATGAAATAGCGGCACACCTGCCCCTATAAAAAAAGTTTAATGAAAGA
>JAEEGL014069958.1_pt1 | contig 11478 bp, 8 predicted proteins | sample 9134231 | NCBI WGS metagenome assembly JAEEGL01 (sample SAMN16246548, study PRJNA631951) | gut metagenome | biome: gut microbiome; feature: rumen; material: fiber-attached | host: Bos | place: Iran: Karaj | collected 2018-10
CTTCGTCATCGCGAATGTCTGCTAACCAATTTCTAAATGAGAGAAGTGGTTTAAGATAATCATAAAAACCAGTGCCTATAAAGCCTGATAATGATTTGTCCTTAGAAACAACTGTACAAACCCAGCAACCCATACGTGTGTTTCCACACGAATTTGTTGATGTTTTATCACTTTGTGACAAAAATAAAGGACATTCTCCACCACCTGATTCCTCATAAAAGGCAAATAAGCGTTTATTGTCGCTTCCCCAAGGTGATTCATAGCCGGCTAAATATGTAAAAACATCTTTTGTTTCAAGGTGGCGTATTGGAGCAAAAATATAAGCGTTAACCATTGTTGTATGTTTCATCAATGATTCACCTTCAATTGTATGTGTTTTAAGTACTCTATCTCTTGTACCAGATTCGCCATCCCTAACACCTAGTACCATGATGACTTCGCCATTTTTATCTATGCATTTTTTTACGAAGTCATTTGCTGGTTCAATCTTTAATCTATCTGTGCACCATCTAAACATTGTATTTGGTGTTGGGTATCCTCTTCCAATAACGTTAACCCAGAATGTTCTATCGATCGATGGTCTTAAAATTAAAGCTTCAATAGGAAGATTCATTTCTTTTGATTTTGCATTAATGAGTTTAATGTTTTCTTCAATAATTTCTTTTACAAGAGGATTTTCAATCATTGTATCTGAAGAGAAAATATATACTCTTCTATTCAATTGATATCCTTCTTTTTTTAGCTCGCTGATCGCTCTAAAAACCAGCTGAGCAGTGCATGAGGAATCCTTTCCACCGCTATATCCAATCAGCCAAGGAAAACTCTCTTTTTTTGATAAGTATTGGTTTTTAATTTTAGTGACAGCAAAATCTATGCGTTCCGATATTTCCTTGTTTATACTAGGGGCCATTATTGTTTGCTCCTTTCTAAAGCTATTTTTTCACTTTCTGTCATTGGTAAATTTATAAGTGATTTAATTCTTAAAAAGGTAAGATTTATTCCTGAATCAGTACGATTGATTCGCCTATTCTGTTTAATAGCACACCCTAACCAGCATTTATTGTTATTTCTAGACCAGTCTATTTTCTTTAAATTTGGTAAGTAGTTTTCCATCTTATATTCTTTATGGTTAAAGAAAAAATCAGCCAAAAGACCTAAAGCAAGAATAGTGATACCTTGAGTGATAATATAATTTTCGCGCAATTCTTTTTTGGTTATATCTCTTCTCTCTAAGTCGCACCATTCATTAATATTTTGCACAACTAGATTCCAATATTTTGAAAGATAATTAATGGTTTCCTCGTTATTTAGCGATGCCACTTCGAAGCTCTTCACAACTTTTTTATTTGCGTTTACAAAATTGTTTAAGGTAAAAAGCATTTGAGAAAACTTGCCCAAATTATCTTTTTCTTTATCAGTATATTTGTTTAAAAAATCAACATTTTTCAAAACTTGTTTTGTAATAATGGAACTTTGATCTTTTGAATCATATAAGGCATTTAATGATTTTGATGTTGTAACCGCATGTTTGTTTAAATCAGTAAACATTTGTTGGCTTCGAGCCAACCCTTTATCCAAGAACATAACAACAGGAATTGTTTCAGAAGATAATGATGGATCTTCATTCAACGCTTCCACAATAGCTGCTCTACGATGTTGGCCATCATTAATCAGAAAAACAGCATCAAGTGATATGGAAAGAATACCCAAATCATCAAAACCATCAGCAGGTTTAAAACTATAATTGCCATCAAAAGAAGCACATAGAGCAGAAAAAACATATGAATCGCGATTAGAAAGAATGTAGTCGCGAATCTCAGGTATTCTTGACATATTTAAACGTCTTTGAGCTCTATATTCTGGTTCAGCATTTGCTACATCTAATGGAAATAATTTAAAAAGGATACCAAGAGGAACCATGCATATATAATATGCATCCTTAGCTTGATATCCTTTTACTGCTGGAAAATTATAAGTAAAGTTATTCATTTTAACACCTACGTAAGTACCTACTTAAGTATATATAATGCGCAGGTATTAATCAATATAATTATGCGTTCAATTCTTCTAAAGTAATTCCATTAAATATTTCATCAAAATTCTTTAATTCTAGGCTGCTAAAATAATTATTTAATTCGTTAACAAGAACTATGTTATTAATGTTTTCTGAAGAATCAATTTTATTAAATATTTCACTAATTCCGTAGTTTGCAAATCCTATCAAAAATGCTGCAGGAGATAATTTTGGTAAAGAGTATTCAGGATCAAAAGCGAGTCTAATTCTATCATCATTAGATAAATTAATGGTCTTCGATGTCAAAACAGCATTTTGAAGCATGAAATCCATAAGATCTCTAAGATCTTGATTTGCTAAATTTGATATTGTATTACGACCGATTGTACGAGCTTGATTAGATTGTTCAAACTCTGTAATTGTTTTATCAGACTGTATTCCTATAGCGCACGCAATGACAAAAATGTCAACCAAACGAGCAAAAATGTGCTTGGTATCAATTAGTTCTGTTTCTGCTCTATCCCAAAGAGGGTGTGTCAAAATTAAATCACTATTCAAGTTCATTTTGTTCTTTCTCCTTAATAGCCAAAATCTTTTGAGCGTCTTCTAAAGTGCCTTTTCTAATTCTTGCTGATTTTTGAGTATTATTTTCAATAATGTAAAAATCATAAAGGTTTGTTTCGTTAATTGCACCAGCAATTTTATTGATATCAAGTGTTAATAATATAGTTTGTTTAGAAACTAAAGGAAGGGTCCTAAATATATGATCAGATTGATCATTTCCAGTAAACGCGAATGGAGCATCAATAATAATTGGGTTTTCGTTATTGTCTAGACCGCATTCTTGCAAAGCTTTAACTATACCGATGACGTATGAATATTCATCGATAGCTAATTGACCACCAGTTAAATAGGTTCTTCTTAAAGAGAAATCGTCATTGATAAATTGTATGGCTTTTGGGTCTAAGTCACTTTGGGTAGTTAATCTAGAGAACACATCTCTTACACAATCATTTAAAACATATTTAACTTTTCTTTCTTGCTCATTTTTGAGTCGGATTAATTCCGCCAAAATGATTTTAAATGTTGCGATCTTTTTGTCGTAAACAGCAGCAGCACTATTACTTTTGAGTAAGTTGTTAAGCATGTTTTCTGCTCTGATAAACACTTCATTTTGGAATCTGAAATCTCCATCGAGATTGGATTTATCTTTTTTAATCTGCGCCAGTTCTTTCTCAACTTTTTCTAATTCATCAACAAGCTCTTTGGAACTTTCGAAACGTCTTAGTTCTTCTTTAATCGATTCACTCTCATTTCTTAATTTATTATTGTTTTGTTCAAGCGAAGCGATTTCGGCCATCATACCTTCATAATCATAAATTTTTTCGTTCGATTCACGAATATAGGTACGTGCTTTTGAAACAAATTGACTAAATTGATATGTATAGGAGTTTGGCGGCATTGAATCAATAATATTATTAATGACTTTTTCAGAAGCACTATCTAGTGGTCTACCACAAATACATTGTCTTTTATTTAATACTTCTTTCAAAATTTCTTTGTTCAAAGAGTTAAAGACATTTAATGAGTTTGAAAATTCTTTATTCTTTTCACGCAAAATTGAACTGCATTCATTAGTTCGATTTAATAAAAATATATAGGAATAATTTCTATAAAATAAGGATGTAATATTAATAATAATATCGTTTATCTTTTTTTCGTTCGTTTCTCTTAGCTCTTTGTTGGCTTTGAGCAAATTTTCAAGGGTTGCTTTATTAGATGATTGGCCCAAAATCTTATATATTTCTTTTTGCCTGTTTTCTAATTTTCTTATTTCTTCTGCCTTACTAGTACACAATTTTCTAATTGTTTCTCTTTTCTCATACATGTCTTGGACGTTCTGCTGCATTTCTGCCACATTTTGACCATTATATCCTTTAGGCATTTTAGACGCTCTCTCTAATGCATAAAAGCCAAGAACCGATCTACCGTTTCCTTCTGATCCAATATGAGAAATGGCTCTTTCGTATGCCTCTATGCCAAACAACTGATGAATGGCTTTCTTTAAACCAGAAGAATTTAAGACAATATCTCTTGCTTTTTCTCCATCCAAGAAAAAATATTGGGATAATGCTTCAGGTAAAATTGAATTAATGGCGTTTTGCACACTATCATTACATCTTTCCCAGTTGTCATTATTCAATTGAAGTAGCACTAAATCTGATGAATCTACACGAGATGTTTTGTCAGTTATTCCACACTTAAAAACAATACTTTTTTTAAGACAATACTTTTTTGAATTATGAGTAAAATTAATCTCACCAGAAACTTCTAATAAATCTCCTGGTTTCTTTTCTTTAAATGCTTCTATGTTAAAGAGAGGCATATCATTGGTTGGGCCAAAATCTGTTTCCCCATAAAAAGCCCATCTAAAAAATTGTAAAAAAGATGATTTACCAAAACCAGAATCGCCCCAAATTAAAGTCATTTTATTTCCAGTGTTGAAAGAAATTTCATTGAGTCCATAATAGCATCTGAAGTTTTGAATTTTGATATTACTTATTATCATTTCCAAATTCCTCCTCATATGCTTTTAAAATTTTTGAAACCATTGTCTTATTATCAACGGCAACAATACTGTTGATCGCAGCAGCTTCTAATTCGACAATTTTTTCCATCAATTTTTGTTCTTTTGGAGCTAAATCGCTTTTTTCGTTAATCATCCAAATCCCCTCCATATGCATGATCGTTGTCATACATTATTTCATCTAAAGAAATTGCATACTCTGCAAGTTTTGAGAATAACAAAGGAATCAACTCTTTCTTATTCTTTGCCACTCTGCAATACTCATAAAATCTTCTAAATTCAATAATTGCAAAAGGTCTGTTTAAATATGATGGTAATACTATAACATCATAAATGTTTGCGACATCCTTTTTCGATCCATCTATCGGATTCTTGTAATTACGTAGGATTCTTCCTCTACGTTGAACGAATTCCCTATAATTATCATTGCTAGATAATATCAAAGCATTTTTAATTGAAGGTATATTAATACCTTCATCCAAACATTTAATCGCAACCAAATAATTAATTGTTCCTGTATTGAAATCATTAATTAATTCCATCCTTCTTGATACATTCTCTGTTGCGGTAAATTTGCTCGCTCGTAAATTAGGGTTGGTAGTTATAATTGCGTTATTAATAATTTTCAAAATGTATTCGAGATGTCTTATTTCACTAACGCTATCATTGTTAAATGTTACTTTACCGTCACTACAATAAATGATTGTGTGGTCATTACCATTTATTTGGTAAAAAATATTTTTAATATTTTTCATTTTTTCTTCCGCTAGGGCGATTGTTTTCAAGCGGCCACGGTATCCTATTGCAAATCTTTCTTCATCTACAATTGTTCCAGTGACTGGATCCATAGCAGAAATCATTATTTTTGTATATTTTCCAAATTCAGATTCGTCATGATCGGTGGCGTTTACGAAAATTGGATGATAATAATATTCAACTAAATACTTGTTATGGATAGCTTTTTCGATAGGATAATCTATTACTTTTCCTCCAAACCAATTGAGTAGTTTTTCTGTTTTTTGTTTATCTTTTCCAAATACCGGAGTTGCTGATAATCCTAATTTGTATGGATATTCCACAGAAAGTTCATCAGATAAACAGTTAATGAAATTATGGGCTTCATCTACAATAAGCAGTTTCTTAAATAATACCTGTTTATATAAATTTTGATATTTATTGAGGAAAAAACTATTGATTGTAGTGATAACAATAACTGGTTTATATTGAATTTTTGAATTGATATACGAAGTCAAAACATCTTCATCTGCATTTGTTAATTCTCCGTACACACAGCAAATCTTAGCATTAGGAATAATCGACAGAGCTTCTTCTTTCCATTGTTCAACCAAGTGCTTATAAGGCACTGCTATAACTGTGAAAATTTTGTTTTCTTCTATAAACTCTTTTATTGAAAATAATGATGTATAGGTTTTTCCGGTTCCTGTAGCCATTACAAAAAAGCCTTTGTGACCATTGGCTATCCAATTATTCTTTGCATCTATTTGATATTGCCTATCATCATTTTTCTTATTGCTCCTAGAGTTTGCATCTCCAGATTCGTTTACAACTTTTTCAAAAAGCTTATTTTGAATTGCATCTTCAAAATCATAGACTTGCAATTCGTCAGCATTGTTGTTCCAAATGCTCAAAAATTCATCTGTTTCATCTTTGATCCTGCCTTCGGCATCAAACCAACTCTTAAAAGTTCTGACTTTTTCATAATTAGAGTCATACCCTGGTCCTGTTTCATTTGATGAACCAACAAAAGCTATTTCATTACCTTCGAAATCAGTGAGAACAGCAAGCTTGTCATGATACATTCCTTTATTTTTAAAAACTATTTTAATATCAACAACACCTTCAGCTATTAATGAAGAGAGAATTTTTGCGTTTTCACTGGTGATATTAGAGATCGCTTCTTCAAATTCTTTTAAAAATCTTTCTTCAGCAATGCTTCTCAGCTCATATCCGATTTTAATAGCCTCTTTATCTTCTTCCGTTAGTTTTGGCGAGGTGGCCAACATAATTCGACCGCCATTTCTTGCCAATGTAATTACGCCATCAGTTATAAAATCCAGAGCGGAAGAACTAAAAAAACCGACACTTCTTCTATAAAGTTTTGTACACGAAAGAAGTGGATTTATAATTGAAGAAAAATTAGATTCTCCAACGTTTTTATACGAAATCTGTAAATCAAAATCTTTAAAGTTTTTCATTATATTACTCATATTATATTTCAAATAAGCAGTAAATGTATTTCTTTAATTTATTTTATTTACAAAAATATAATTAATAAATGATCACAAATTAAATTATTGGGTAACTCTAATCCTTACTCTATATGTCATCGGCGATAAGTAATTATTCCTAAAGAAGTTATTTTTATTAACTTCATGAAGCTTATAATTCCTGCCATATTTAAATAAACAGTAGATTTTATGGTTTGGATCAGCTTTAAATTTATCTAATTCATTTTCAGTAATGAAAAATTCAATATATTTGCCATTTTCTTTTGCTGATTTAACTTCTATGTGCGTTTCCACAAAACTCCCATCATCATTAACATCATAAGATTTAATGTCGTAACCAGCAGCAGAGTTCTCTTTTGACTCTTGTTTTACTAGTTCTGCCAATTCTGGGCGACCTAAATTATTTAGTTTATCTCTTTCGTATCTAAGAACAGCTTCTTCCGCCTTGTCACCAGATTTTTGTTTAGCTCTTTGAGCTTTTTCATAATCTTGAACAGCTCTTTGAATGTCTTTTTTAGAAGGGTTCACCGCTTCAGCTTCAAAATAATCATAATTGGCGTGACTGATAATGTTTTTTTCTAAAGATTCTAGGTAGGTTTCTACTATTGGTATATCTGCTTCTGCCCAATCTAATTTCTCAACTTCTTCGGGTGTTGCCCATTTTAGTGCTTTGTGCTCAACATCTTTAATTTCACCAGAAATGTACTTGCATCTATAAACTTTCAAGTTGATATTCTTATCTGGATATTCGTTGTAGTTTTCATCAAGAAGTTCACCGACTTCTATATCAATATTTAATTCTTCTTTAATTTCTCTCGCTAGAGCTTGTTCTGGAGTCTCTTTGCCTTCAATTTTTCCACCAGGAAATTCCCATTTTCCAATTAAAGATCCATATCCGCGTTGGGCACACAACAATTCATTTTTGTTTCTCTTAATTGCTGCTCCAACAACTTGGAGAATTGGCTTTTCTATTGGAGTAACACCACCAAAAGAAAAGCGTTCCATTTCTTCTTTCGTCAAATGTCTAAAAGCAGTTTTAAGCATTAGAGGGAATCTAATTGCTCTAATAGCGTTATTGTTGGTTCCTTTAATAACTTTATATTTTGGTTCTCCAACTAAAACAACTTCGCCAAAAAACTTATACTCGCCTTTTTTAAGAACAACAAAAAGTATCATCTTTTTTCCTTTATTTTTTGCTTCGTAAACCGATTTATTTCTTCCGACTAATGTCTGATCCTTATCAGTCCCTTCGCCAGAATAATACATAATGTCATTTTCAAATAGCTTATCTTCGTATGTGTTTCTACCATAATGATAGGAGATAAGAATAATTAAATTTTGACTATTTATAGGTGTTATTCCTCTTGGGCGAAGAAAAGATCCACCAAAAGCATCAATCAAATCTTTTTGAGTATAAAGTTCACCGATTTTAAAATCTGCCAGTTCCATACTTAGCAGCTTATCAAATAGATGATCAGGGATCAAATTATTTAAATTATGTTTAGAGTTTATTCAAATATGATTTAAAGGATTTCTCATCGAATGCACATATAATGACGCATTCAATGTTCTTGCCTGTAAACGTTTTAATCGCATCCATTGCAATCTTTGATGCTTCTTCTAATGGATAAGCGAAAACGCCTGTGGAAATAGATGGAAAAGCAATGGTTTTTACACCTAATTTATCCGCAATTTGCAAAGATTTTATATAACAAGACCTTAATGTCTCCTCTGGATTTGGGTTAGAGTAATACCTTGGTCCGACTGTATGAATAATATGTTTTTGTTTTAAGTTATAAGCTTTAGTTACTTTTGCGTCGCCCGGTTCACAACCATCTAATGTTCGACATTCTTCTAATAGCTTAGGACCTGCCGCTCTATGGATTGCGCCATCAACTCCGCCACCACCAAGTAGGTCTTCATTAGCTGCGTTAACAATCGCTTCAATTTCACTATCTAATTTAGTTATGTCACCTAAAATAACTTTGATTATCATTAAATGAGATCCATATTATTTTCTTTAATGCGTTTATAACGAATAATCGAAACAGGTAAGAAAACAATAAATATGATAGTGATTATTAAGAATATAATTCCGCCAGCAGTTAAACTATATGCAAATAAAACGATACTTATTATGAAAGCTATAACCGACATGATTCCAAGGAAAATTGGAAGGGCAAGAGAAACAGACTGTGGTTCTTGACTTGTAATATCAAATATTATTGTTTCTGCATATGTGTTGAGATTTACTTTGCATAGTGTCTTTTTAATCAAAGTCACCCCAGCGCCACTAGTGGCATTAATGTTTTTAATATAGTAAGCATATTCATCGTCATAAAGTTGACTGCAATCAATGTTATAAGCAAGTTTAGTATGACCTTCTTCGTTGAATCTAATTGCGTATAATGAATCACAATTCTCGCCATCAGAGGCTTGGAACACTAATTGATTGCTGTTAACAAGAACCACACTTTTAACTTTGCTACAAATTAATTGGTCGTGAGAACCATTCATTCTCACCTTTCTTAAAGAAGACCTATCATCAACGTAATATAGTTCTCCATTTTCCACTTTAATGAATTCATCAATTTGGGTAGCGATTGTTATCACTTTACCTGAGTTGACAAGATTAACCTTACATAAAGCAGTATTATATTTATTTGATCTAATAAAGTATAAATAATCACCAGATATGAAAAGCGCTTTGCTTACATATGAACATATCTCTTTTCTATTCTCGCAATTGTTGTCGAGCATGATTAAATATTTAATATTTTTGTTATCGGATACTAAATAGAACAAAGATCCATTTATCACTGAACAATGACCTTCTATATTGTTTTCGATAATGTATTTCTTTTTTTCATTAAAGTCATATAAGTAAAGTTTTAAGTTGTTGTTATTTGGATTTTTAAGAGTGTAGACTAATTGTCCTTTTTTTAAATCACCAACTAAAACAATATCTTTGCCTTGTCTATTGATAACAAAACATTCTTTTGTCACTAAATCAATTACTGTTGTTTCATTATCCTTAGATGAGTAAAAACCATAATGGTCGATGAATCGATAGAATTCATTCATCTTATTCACTAAAGTTACAAAATTAAATGTAACCAAATCAAAGACACCAATGTTATTTGAATTACCAACAACGAATTTCCCTTCGTCTTCTAATAACAATGTTTTTGCGTTTGGGAAACTCTTTTTTGATTTGAACACTTCTCTTTTTTCTTGTAAGTCATATGCCACTAAATATTGTGAATCAGTTTCAAAGTACAATAATAGATTTCCATAACTCACATATTTTTCTGACAGTCTTGTAGCAAGAACTTTTCTTGCTGTTTCTTTATTTGTGACATCTCTTAATGTTCTTGTGCCTTCTTTTTCTCTTACTAAATACGATTCATTGTCTTGGATAAAAACTTCTTTACTTAAAATACATGCAGAAGAAATCTTGGAGAGTAAAATAGCACTATCCTTATAGTTTCCTAATGTATATAAGGATGGAATAGCGGCATTATATTTTTTCTTCTCAATATTATTTATAGCCTCTTGGTAAAGGTTTTCAGCATCTAATCCTTTTTCTTTGAGCTCTTTAATTATTTGTTTGTTTCTTTCGGATATAAAGGTTTTGACTTCTGGTATATCCATAATTGAATCATGCAAGTTTTCATCAACTTTACACTTTTCTAATTCATTTAGTTTTTCGTTTAAAGGAGTTAGTTCAGTTTTTGAAATTCCATATTTATCCGCATATGACAAGTAATCCTTTGCGGTCTTTAAAACAGATGTATGTTTGTCTTTTAAAATCAAACCAGTTTTTTTGTATGTTTCATACATTCCATATGAATCGATGTTGTCTTTTTTAAATTCTTCAATAATGTTTTTAAAAATTGATGAGCGGTATTGAATCTTTTTAATAAATGGAATTGTGGTTACAAGAAAAGAAGCAACCCATGTTTTATAATTATCCGCGGACGACACCCTCATCTTTTCAACAAGCTCTTCTAACTCATTGATTTTGATTTCAGTGCCATAAGCAAAACCATCCCAATCAAAGGTATCAAAGAAATAATTTATATATGCAAGAGCGGATGATGATGTATCAATTCTATTAGCAATCGATTGTTTTGGACTTCCTCCACCTTGGAAATTAGATGAATCATCATAAGATGTTTCTTCAACAGTGCTAATAGTTAGTGTGTTTCCACAATACATACACATTGTGGTTTTATCACCACTTTTATAATTAACACGCGCCCCACAAGTTGGACATGTTAAAGACGAAAGCACTTCCTTTTTAGTGTTAATAACAATACTCATAGTTTTACCCCTCAATTATTAATATTTGTGATACAAAAATTATAACAAACTAAATGACCATAAATAATCAAATTATTTGCTTCCAAATGCCACTACATGCAACAAGTCATAAACTAACTTATTATCTTTAGGTGTATTTAATTTATTCGTGTAGTTTCCACTATCATCATATGGTTGATGGACCATGGATATCATGGAACCACAACTACATAAACCAGTAAATGAAACATAGTATTCATTTGTGATTGATTTACTAACTATACCTATATGTTGATTGTCTAATATTGCACTACCGATGTTTA
>JAEEGL014447917.1_pt1 | contig 11478 bp, 9 predicted proteins | sample 9134231 | NCBI WGS metagenome assembly JAEEGL01 (sample SAMN16246548, study PRJNA631951) | gut metagenome | biome: gut microbiome; feature: rumen; material: fiber-attached | host: Bos | place: Iran: Karaj | collected 2018-10
AGCAGGCTGAAGCGCCTTTTTGTTATGAGCCACCAGGCGATGACCGTTATAACGACGCCCGCCGCCGCGCCGTAGAGCGCGTAGCCGCCGTCCGTAAGCCGCCATTTGTCCGCGGGTTCTATATAAAGCTGGTCGCATATCGTGACGTACATCAGTCTCGCACCGGCAAAACCGAAAAATATCGCCGCCGGAGTTATATACATAAGCGTGGCAGTGTCATACTTGTGCTTTGACGTGTAGTAAAACGCGTAAAGTATCAAAAGCACGACCGCCGCGGCGACGAACGCCCCGTGAAACGACAAAAGGCCGCTTTTTAATATCTGTATCATAGTTTTTTCTTTCTCTTTTTGATCTTGAATACGAAATCACGCTGTAAGATATAGTTTACGACGAACATGACACCGTCGTATATGAGTTTGATCACGGAATGGACCGTGTCGCCGCCGGGGATATACGCCGTAAGTCTCTGGACGAGCATACCGAGCACGAGAACGACGGTAACAAGGATGAAATACCGCAGGGTTGCGCCGCGCTCGTAGTTCTTGCCGCCGAAAACGGCTTTTCTGTTATAGATATAATTGAACGCAGACGATATGACACGGGCGATACCGAAAGAGAACGCGTATTTTATATTCTCTCCCACGCCGGAAAACGCCAGCGTCATAAGGAGGATGAAGACTACCCAGTCTAAAAGGAAGGACAAAATGCTTCCCGCGGTGTATTTGAGTATGCGCCCGGCTATGCGGAGCCCGTCCCTGAACGCGTTGAAATGGCTGCCCTTGTTTTCGTTCAAATAAATCGTCGCTATCGTGACCTCGTACGGGGCGACGCCCCAGTCGCGCAGCTTCAGGAGCATATTCATCTCGTATTCGTATCTGTCGCCCGGCAGCTCTATCATCTCCGGCAAAAGCGACATCGGGAAACCGCGCAGACCCGTCTGCGTATCGTAAACGGAAATGCCCGTTGCGAGTTTGAATAATATGCGGGTAAACGTATTACCGAACTGCGATCTGAAAGGCACGTCCTTGTCAAATCTCCTGCCGCCTATAATCATATCGTCCGGATGCTCGAAAAGAGCTTCCGTGACCTTTTTTATATCCGGCACCGAATGCTGACCGTCGCAGTCCGCGGTTATGACGCCGCCGGCGTCTTTCAGTTCATCTTTTATGTAGCTCAAACCCGTGCGCAGAGCCGCGCCTTTGCCGCGGTTTACCTCGTGCTTTAAAACCACGCAGCCGAGAGCTTCACATTCGTCAAAGACGTTTTTGAACTCTTCCCCGCCGCCGTCGTCCACGCAGACGATCTTATCGTAGCTTTCGCGCAGTTCCTTTATAAAAGGCACCATCTCGTCAAACACGGGTTTGTACGCCGGTATCAGTATAACGTAATTGTCTGTTTTGAATTCCATTTATCCACCGTTATTTAAAATAGATTATATCGCTTATCTGTCTTTCGCCGCCGCCGGACGGTTCGTTCACTACCTTGCCGTTAAGATAAAGCGTAGCCGAGCCGCCGCCGTCAAGGTTGTACGCGGTCTTGCAGCCGAGAGAAGCGCACGTTGCCGCCAGCTCGTCAAAATTCATGCCGCCCACGGTGTTCCAGCCGCCTATGCCGTTAGGCACGCGCTTTGCGTCCACCACGATTATCATATAATGCAGCTCGTCTATCTGAGCTATGACCGTTCTCGGCTCTCTCGCCCAGTCCTTGCGGCTCAGGTCCGGGGTATTGAGCTCGCTGTTGGAGAGCGCTCTGTAATTTTCCACGAGCGTGGGACCGAAGCACCACGACTGCCACGCGCCGCCGTTGACGAGCGCCTTGCCGTCTTCTTTATCGTTTTTGCAGGTTATCAGATCTCCGTATTTGTTGATATAACACAGATCCCAGTTGTCCGATCTTTTGTTTCTGTAAAGACCGCCCTCGCGGATTATTATGCCGGACGCGCGGTAACCGCAGAAATCTCCGTTGACCGCAAAGCCCGCACCTACGGACTGCGCTATTTTTGAAGTATAGGCTCTGCCGGATATGCTGTTGTTTGCAAAAGCCGTGTGGAAGTCCTTGACGGACTTGATCTTTATATCGCAGATATAATAGCTTATATCTCCGTATCTGACGTTTGATACGCCGATCGACACTCTGTCCGTTTTGTATTCGCCAACGAAGCTCTCGTTTTCGCCGTATTCTCTGCCGTTGTATTCACGGTAGCTCTGCTTGCCGGCCGGATCCTTCGGCTCTACCTTTTCCGTCTCCGTGGCGGGCGGCTCCGTTACAGGTTCCGTAGTTACCGGCTCGGTAGTTACCGGCTCCGTCGTGACCTCTTCCGTGCCGGCTTCCGTCGTGTCCGTATCCGGCTCGGTCTCCTCATAGGTAACGTCGCCCGTTTCAAACTCTATAAGCGTCTGCGCTTCAGTTGCCGGTTCCGTCTCCGGCTCGGCCGTCTCTTCTTCCGTTATTATCTCGTCCGTGTCAATATCGGGCGGGAAATACGGCGCCTCGTCCGCCGCCTTTGACGGCGATGTGCAGAGCAGTCCGATGCCGACTATAAGCAGAGCGCTTATAACGGCTAAGATCCTGAACCCGAGCTTTGACAGCTGCGGCGCCTGCTTGTTTTTCTTTTTCAGTTTTTCTTTGCTGTATTTTTTCATAGTATCATCGTCAGACTGACGTAAAACCTACTTTTCTGTAAACTTTCGATAACGTGCGGCGGGCTAAATACGCCGCTTTTTCCGCGTTCGTTTTCATTATGGATTCAAGATAAGCCTTGTCCGCAAGCAGTTTTTTGTATTCCGCCTGAAGCGGCGCAAGCTCAGCCGCGCACGCCTCGCCGACCGCCGCCTTGAAATCGCCGTAGCCTTTGCCCGCAAATTCCGCTTCTATTTCCGCGTCCGTTTTGCCGGTAAAGCACGAATATATCGTCATAAGGTTTGATATACCCGGCTTGTCGTCGCCGCGGCGGACTACCGTGTCCGAATCCGTGACGGCACGCTTGAATTTGCGTATTATCGTGTCTTTGTCGTCAAGTATACGCACCACCGCGTTTTCGTTCGGGTCGGATTTGGACATTTTCTTCTCCGGCTCCTGAAGCGACTGTATCTTTGCGCCCGTTTTTCTTATGACCGGCTCCGGCACGGTGAAGGTCGGACCGTAAACGGAATTGAAACGGTTTGCGATATCGCGCGTAAGCTCCAGATGCTGTTTCTGATCCTCGCCAATCGGAACGAGATCCGCCTGGTATAAAAGTATATCCGCCGCCATGAGAACGGGATAAGTGAACAGGCCCGCGTTTATATTATCCGCGTTTTTTGCGGACTTATCCTTGAACTGCGTCATGCGTGAAAGCTCGCCGAACATGGTAAAGCAGTCAAGCACCCACGCAAGCTGCGCGTGCGCCGGAACGTGGCTCTGCACGTAAACTATATTCTTTTCCGGGTCAAGTCCGCAGGCGATATAAAGCGCCAGCACCTCGTACGTCCTTCTGCGGAGCTCCGCCGGATCCTGTCTGACCGTTATGGCGTGCTGATCCACTACGCAGTATAAGCACGTGTGATCGTCCGAATACTGCGAGAAATTACGCAGCGCGCCTAAGTAATTGCCTACCGTAAGATTTCCGGACGGCTGAATTCCGGAAAATACCGTTTTTTTCTTTTCGTTTTCCATTTTCTGTATCCTTAATGCAATTCATTTATTGTTTCTTTTAATATCGCGACGCCTTTTATTATCTGTTCGTCCGACGGCGTTGAGTAATTCAGACGGAAGCCCTGCGCGGGGCGGCTCAGATCGCAGCTGAACGTGCTTCCCGGCACGACCGCGAGTTTTTTTGACACGAGTTTTTTTACAAAAGCGTCGTGATCTTCACATCCGTTAAGCGACGCCCAGATGAACAGACCTCCGTTCGGTCTTGTATATTCTATGCGGCCGCCGTCTATTTCATCTAAGCACTTAAGCATAAGCGCGGATTTTTTGCGGTATAGACCGCGGATGTTTTTTATATGCGCGTCAAGATCGAATTCGGTTAAGAACTTGTGACAGACCATCTGGAAAAGCAGATTGGTATGCACGTCGTTCACCTGCTTGCAGACGGCGATCTTTGTCGCTATATCGCCGTGAGCTATAACGTATCCCACGCGCATGCCGGACGATAAGATCTTTGAAAACGAGCTGCAGTACACTACCCTGCCCGTTTTATCCATACTCTTTATCGTCGGCACGTCCTCACCCTCAAACCGCAGCTCTCCGTAAGGATTGTCTTCAAGTATTATCAGATCATATTTTTCCGCTATTTCAAGACAGCGTTTTCTTACTTCAAACGGCATCGTCCTGCCCGTCGGGTTCTGGAACGTCGGTATGAGATAAAGCAGTCTCGGGTTTTTCGCGCTCTTTATAACTTTTTCAAGTTCGTCCGGGTCTATCGAATCGCCGCGCATCGGTACGCCCGCGGTGTGCAAACCGTGAGCGCGGAAGGCGTTCAGCGCGCCTATAAACGTCGGCTCCTCGCATATGACCGTATCACCGCGGCTGCAAAGCACCTTTGCGGTCAGATCTATGCCCTGCTGACCGCCGGAGGTGATTATCGCGGCGTCAAACTCTTCGCCTATGCCGAAGACGCGCTTGTTCCGTGCGAGCACGTCTTCGCGCAGCGGCGTGTAGCCCTCCGTTATGCCGTACTGAAGCGCGGCGTCCGCGTTGTTGTCCAGCACCTCGTCCGTAAAACGTCTGAAATACGAAACGGGGAAGCTCTGCGGCGACGGATTGCCCGCGGCAAACGATATGACGGACGGGTCAGTCAGCGATTTGAATATCTCCCTTATCGCGGACGGCTTTAAGTCTTTTGTATTTTCGGAGAAGATAAATTCCATATAAAAAACTCCGGGATATAAATATACAAAATATATTATAACACAATAATTTTATTTTTCAAGACGATTTTGAAAATTTGAGCGCAATTTTTATCGAAATTTACGGCAAATACGGCAAAATTTTGGAATTATTTTATCTTTTTGTATTGCATAAACTGAAATTCCATTATATAATACATACAGTAAATAAATCGGAGCTTATATGAAACTGTCAGAATACAAAAAACATATTTGCGGTAAGCGCGTATCCGTCATCGGAATGGGCGTGAGCAACGCGCCGCTCGCCGAATTTTTAAGCGGCTGCGGGGCGGTAGTCACCGCGCGCGATAAAAAAACGCCGGGGGAACTTGGCGAAGTTTATGAAAAACTGTCTTCTCTCGGTATAAAATTCGTATGCGGACGGGATTATCTGTCCGGGCTTGACGATGAGGTCATATTCAGAGCGCCGGGCATACGGTACGATATACCGGAGCTTGCGGCGGCGTCCGCGAAAGGCGCGGTCCTTTCAAGCGAAATGGAGCTGTTTTTTGAGCTTTGCCCGTGTGAGATAATCGGCATAACCGGCTCGGACGGCAAAACGACGACTACGACCGTCACCTCGCTGATCTTAAAAAAACAGGCGGAGCTTGACGGCTCGGGCAGGAAAATATGGCTCGGCGGCAACATAGGCACGCCGCTTATCGGACATATTGAAGAGATAAAACCGACCGATCTGTGCGTGGTCGAGCTTTCGTCTTTCCAGCTTCACAGAATGGTACAGTCGCCGCATATCGCCGCGATAACGAACGTAACGCCCAACCACCTGAACTGGCATACGGATATGCAGGAATATATAGACGCGAAAACGAACATTTTCACGCATCAGTCAAAGTCAGACAGAGTCGTTCTGAATTATGAAAACGATATAACAAGGCAGCTTGCGGATAAAGCGCCGGGCAGCGTTTATTTCTTCTCGTCAAAGCGTACGCCGGATGCCGATAACGCCGTGTATGAAGAAAACGGCGTTATATATCTGAAACAGAACGGTACAGTGGAAAAGGTGATAAACACGTCGGACATACGTCTTGTCGGCAGGCACAACGTGGAAAACTATATGACAGCCATAGCGCTGACGGCGGGATACGTATCAAAAGAAGCCGTTTATGAGGTGGCAAAAGAATTCGGCGGCGTCGAACACCGTCTTGAATTCGTGCGCGAACTTGACGGCGTAAAATACTACAACGGATCAATAGACTCCTCGCCCACAAGGACGATAGCCGCGCTGTCGTGCTTTACCACTCCCGTAGTCGTTATTTTGGGCGGCTACGACAAGAATCTTGACTACGAGCCGCTGTGCGAGCCGCTTTTCGCACACGCGCACACGGCGGTTTTGACCGGACAGAACGCAGAAAAGATATTCAAAGCGCTTGAAGCTCACGGTATCCCCGCGGACTTTGAAATAATAAAGGAGCCGGATTTTGAAAAAGCCGTATACGCGGCAAAGGACGCCGCCGACTCCGGCGACGTAGTCATCCTCTCTCCCGCCGCTGCGAGCTTCGACCGTTTCAAGAACTTTGAAGAGCGCGGGAAAATATATAAAGAGATAGTAAAGAAGTTTTGATCTTGGGGACTCCCCCGCCCCCCTTATCCGCCCCCAAACCCCCGCCTTCCCCCCGAAGTTTCGGGGCTTTCGCGACGAAAGCCGCGCGCGTCGGCATCCCCCCACCGCCCGACGCGCCTGATGTTCGCGCCCCTCATTCGTAGAATGACGGGAGGGGGCCGAGGGGTTCCCCGCTGCGAACAGAGTGAGCAACGGGGGTTCCGGAGGGGAAAGAGGGGGTTTGGGGGGTATTGAGGGGTGGGACCACCCAAGAGCGCCGGGTGAGGGGTTCCCGGTTGCGAACAGAGTGAGCAACGGGGGTTCCCGGAACGGCGCACAGATCGTCGGCTACGCCGACACCTTAATTCTGAATTCTTAATTCATAATTCTGAATTTAATATACGAAAGGATATAAAAAATGGCAGACCTATTCGATTTAACGTCGCGGCTGACCTGCGGCTGTTCCGTTTCCGGCTTTGAGCACGGACAACAGGACGCCCTGCAGTACATACGCGACAAATACTTTGACGAAATGCGCCGCGAGCCCGCCGGCAGCTACGTGTTCATACGTCACGCGAAAAAGCCGGGATATCCGCGCATAATGTTCGACGCGCACATGGACGAGGTGGGCATGATGGTGACCGAGATACTTGAAAACGGTTTCTTGCGTTTTACAAATATCGGCGGACTTGACACGCGCATACTTCAGGCGGCGGACGTCACCATCTACGGAAAAGAAACGTTGTACGGCGTTATCGTTTCCACGCCGCCGCATCTTCAGACCGGTGACAGATCGGTTTTGCCTAAAATCGATCAGCTTATGATCGACACGGGCTTATCAAAAGAAAAAGCCGAGGAGCTTATACCTATAGGCACTCCCGTCGGCTACCGCTTCAAGCTGACGAAGCTGCAAAACGGCCGTATCTGCGGCAAGGGCTTTGACGACAAGATCTGCGCCGTTGCCGGTATAGCGGCGATAGAACAGCTCATAAACGAAGGCTACGAAGGCGAGCTGATACTTCTCCTCTCCACGAAAGAAGAGATATCTCGCGCTGTCGTCGCGGCGGTGTACGAGCTGAAGCCCGATTACGCGATAGTCTCCGACGTCTGCTGCGCATGGGTACCGGAGTGCGGCAAGGACGCGAAAAGAAAGACAACTGTCGGCGACGGACCGGAGATCTCGCTTTCAGCCATAACGGACGTCCGTCTTACGAAGCGTCTTATAGAATTCGCAAAGAAAAACAACTATAAGCACACCGTATGCGTTGAGGCGACGAGCACGGGAACGAACGCGAACGACATACCGCTCGTAGGTTTGGGCGTGCCGACGGTCCTGATCTCGATACCGCTTAAAAATATGCACACGTACAGCGAGGTCGTGTCTTTGCAGGACGTAGCGGACACCGCAGCCCTCGCCGCCGGATTTATGAAAGAGCTTGGAGGTGATAACAATGGCTAAAAGTTTAGAACTGCTTGAAAAGCTTTGCCAGGCGTTCGGCCCCACAAGCTGCGAATACGAAGTTGCGGACATAATAGAAGCCGAGATAAAAGGCAAATACGACGAGCATATAACGGACTTCATAGGCGATCACATTTACAAAATAAAAGGCAAAACAAACAAAAAACTGATGCTCTCCGCCCACATGGACGAGGTGGGACTTATGGTCTCCTCCATTGACGAGCACGGATACATCTATTTCCAGCCTGTCGGCGGCTTTGACGTAAAGGTCCTCTGCGGCAGAAAGCTGTTCGTCGGCGATTACGGCAAAGAAAAGATAAACGGTCTGATAGCCTCAAAGGCGATACATCAGCAGTCGTGGGAGGAACGCGGAAAAGCCACGCCCATAGACCATATGTATATCGACATCGGTGCTGTATCAAAAGAGGACGCGGAAAAATACGTATCCGTCGGTGATTACGCGGTATTCGATTCGGATTTTGTAAAATTCGGCGACGGTATGATAAAGGGCAAGGCGATAGACGACAGGCTCGGCTGCGCGATACTCTGCGATATCATAAACTACATACACGAAAACAAAATAAAACCGGACTTTGACCTTTACTTCTGCTTCACCGTGCGTGAAGAGGTCGGGCGCTCCGGCGCGGTGTTAGCCGCGAACCGCATACAGCCGGACATGGCAGTAGTGCTTGAAGCCACGGCGGTAGGCGATATAGCGGGCACAGCGGAACAAAAGCGCGTTGCAAAGACCGGCGAAGGTCCGACTGTTTCGGTTATGGACTACGGCACGGCTTACTTGCCGGAAATGGTGGAGTTTGCAATGGGTTTGGGCAAAAAGCACGGCATTCCCTGCCAGCTTAAAAAATACGTCTCCGGCGGAAACGACGCGGGACATATACACAAAGCCGCAGGCGGCGTCAAGACCGTTGCGCTGTCATGCCCCACAAGATACATCCATTCCGCCTCGTGCGTTATGAACAGCAAAGATTACGATTCCATGTTTGAGCTTGCAAAGCATATAGCGCTGTGCAAGGTCGATGAAACACCGGTTAAATAAAGGAGATTAAGAATATGATAAACGATCTTAAAACCATTATGAAAATTCAGGGCATATCCTCTCGCGAGGGTAAGATCGCCGCGAAACTGAAAGAAATGATAGAGCCGTACGTTGACGAGGCGAGCATCGATCCGCTCGGCAGCGTCATAGCCTTGAAAAAGGGCAAAGGCAAAAACAAAAAGAAAATAATGTTCTGCGCGCACATGGATGAGATAGGCTTTATAGTGACGTACATCCAGGACAACGGTCTTGTCAGAGTTTCCCCCGTGGGCGGAATTAACTACGTTGCGGCGGCATACAACACCGTAAAATTCGAGGGCGGCGCAACGGGAATAATCGTTCCCGAGGGCAGAGTCGAGCCTAAGGATATCGCCCCGGACAAGTTCTATATCGATCTCGGCGTCAGCAAAAAGAGCGAGGCGGAACGCAAAGTAAAGGTCGGCGAGGGCTGCGCCGTTGTGTCCGACTGCGTAAAGCTTTACGGCAAAAAATACGTCGGCAGACCTTTTGACGACAGGATAGGCTGCTACGTTATGATAGAAGCGGCAAAGAAGCTCAAAGAGACAAAAGACGATATCTATTTCGTGTTCTCCGTTCAGGAGGAGGTCGGCTGCCGCGGCTCACACGCCGCTTCGTTCACGGTCCGCCCGGATATCGGCATAGCGTTTGACGTAACGCCGTCCGGCGACGTTGTAAACGCGTCCACGAACCAGACCGTCAAGCTCGGCGGAGGCGCCGCGATAAAGGTAAAAGACAGCTCCGTTATGTGCGATCAGAAGCTCGTATCAAGCCTTATGGAGCTTGCAAAGGAAAACAAAATACCGTATCAGACGGAAGTTCTGACTTACGGCGGCACGGACACCTGCTCGATGCAGACGGTCGCCGGCGGTTCGCGCGCCGGATGTATCTCCATACCCGTGCGTTTCTGCCACTCGCAGAGCGAGATGATAGACATGGGCGACGTTGAAGCCTGCATCGATCTGGCAGTCGCCGCCTGCGCCGCACAGCTATGAGCGAAATAAGCAAAAATACCCTCTCCGCGACACAAAACGCGGAGAGGGAGCTTGCCCCGGTTTTTTCAAGGTTTGACGAAGTCGCACGAATCTGCTCGGAGAAGATAATGGGCGCTTTTGCCGAATTTCGTGTGTCCGAAGCTCATCTTCACGGCACGACCGGCTACGGTTACGACGACAAGGGGCGCGACACGCTGGAGCAGATATACGCACGCGTTTTCGGCTGCGAGGCGGCTCTCGTCCGTCAGCAGATAACGTGCGGCACGCACGCGCTGGCTATCGGACTTTTCGGACTTCTCCGCCCCGGCGACGTGATGCTTTCGGTCACCGGCAAGCCGTACGACACGCTTGACGAGGTGATAGGTTTATCCGGCGGGCCGGGTAACGGTTCTTTAGCTGATTTCGGCGTAAAATACGAACAGATAAATATGACCGAAGACGGAAAACTTGATCTTTCGGCAATTGAAAAGCGGCTGAAATCCGGCGGCGTGAAAATGGTTTTCGTACAGCGGTCAAAAGGCTACGCGGCGGACAGAAGAACGCTTTCGGTCGCCGAGATAAAAGAACTTTCCGCGCTCGTACATTCTGTCAGCTCCGCTTACGTCGTAGTCGACAACTGCTACGGTGAGTTTACGGAGGCGACCGAGCCCGTCGCGGTCGGCGCGGACTTGCAGATAGGCTCGCTTATAAAGAATCCCGGCGGCGGTCTCTGCCGCACGGGCGGTTATCTTGCGGGAACAAAAAAGGCGGTAGAGCTTTGCTCGTACCGTTTCACGTGTCCGGGCATCGGCGCGGAGGTCGGCGCATCGCTATACGAAAACAGAGCGATGTATCAGGGCCTGTTCTTTGCCCCGACCGTAGTCGCCGCGGCGCTCAAATCCGCCGCGCTCGCCGCGTATCTGTTTACGAAAGCCGGATATAAGACTGTACCGGCGTACGACGATGAAAGATACGATATAATTCAGGCAGTAGATTTAGGCTCGGCTGAAAAGATATGCGCTTTCTGCCGCGGCATACAGTCCGGCTCGCCCGTCGATTCATACGTGACGCCGGAGCCGTGGGATATGCCGGGATATAACGACAAGGTCATCATGGCTGCGGGCACGTTCACGTCCGGCGCGTCGATAGAGCTTTCCGCGGACGCACCCATCCGCCCGCCGTACACCGTCTATTTTCAGGGCGGTCTGACGTACGAGACGGGACGCCTCGGCATCATGCGTGCGTACGACGAGGTCATGAGAATTAAGAATTCAGAATGTAGGGGCGATCACTGATCGCCCGCCCTTTTTACCCCAAACCCCACAATTCCCCCGATATATTATCGGGGCTTTTTTGCGGCTTTAGCCGCACGCGAGCATACCCCTGAGGAGGGCTCCCCGGCATGCTATAATATCAAGTGCAACAAAAATAAATATTGACTTCAAGATGTCCAAGGTGTAAAATGAAGTTCCCACACAAACATAATGCACGGAGGACAAAATGAAGCCGTATACTCATTTTACACCAGAAGAACGAAT
>JAEEGL015767234.1_pt1 | contig 11478 bp, 2 predicted proteins | sample 9134231 | NCBI WGS metagenome assembly JAEEGL01 (sample SAMN16246548, study PRJNA631951) | gut metagenome | biome: gut microbiome; feature: rumen; material: fiber-attached | host: Bos | place: Iran: Karaj | collected 2018-10
ACTTGTCGTGGTCGGAAACAGCATTACCAAAAATGGGATTTACGACATATACATTTTCAGTGACTACACTGCCTGGATTACGGGCGATGTTCTGGGAGTTCTCTGTGTTGGTGTCCAATGTCTGGTTACCAGCACCGATGATGTTGCCAAGCAGAGCACAGTTCTTGTAGGTGGTCTTTGCTGCAGTCCAGCCGGCGAAGCCACCTACACGCGCGCAGTCAGCACCACCTTCTGCACCTGGCAGGGTGAAGGTACCTGCATAGATACAGTTCTCCACAGTCTTTTCCAGCGTACCCGTCCAGCCGAAGAAACCACCAGAGGTGTTGTCGCCAACAAGAGTAGAAGTGATGTTAACATCGGAATAGACATTGCGAACCAAAGCCATGCGGGCTTCTGCAGAGAGAGAACCTACACGTGCTCCGTTTGTCTCAAGCGTGCCATGCACAATAAGGTTCTCGATGTTACCTGACATTTCAGGGAAGAGGCCTGCATAGCCGTCCATGTCCGTGAAGTTGATGGTAATGGCGTGACCGTCACCGTTGAAGTTACCGTCAATCCAGTCGCTGGAGTTGAAGACTTGCTGGCCGGGCTCTGTGATGAATTCGATATCGTTCATCAGTTTCATGTTCAGGCGGAAGCCGTTAGCAATACGGTTCCAACCTTCAACTTTGGTGAAGTCCTCTTGCGTGCTAAGCAGAACACACCTCTCGGCCTTGTCAAACTTGCTGGGGTCATCAAACTCGAACATGTGGAAGTTAAAACAACCGCAGGTCGTGCAGATACCGTACTTGTCGTAGGTATGGGCTGTAGGTACTGCATTGCTTGGCGTGTTGCTAAAGGTGAGCTCAGCCTCGCTCTTGCCGTCACATGCGGTGGGGCCAGAAGCATAAACCTGTCCGCTGCCGAATGCTGCGGGAACGGGGAACGGGTCTGTACCAATGTTCTGAACCCAAGCGATACGGCTCTGGTCGTTGTTCAGCTGGTAGCAGATGCGACCATCAGCCAAGTCGTCGTAAGACACAACGGTGGTAGCTACGTTGTCGCCCCACTGCTGGGTGACATAGTTATTGTAGCAAGCACCCTGAGGACGGTTTGCATAAGGATCAGCATTGTACGTCTCCAGGTCAACGACCTTCAGGTTGCCACCGTTACGGGCAATGTTGTTACTGGAGCCATTGGAAACGTCGAGCGTACTACCATCGCTGACGACCAAACAGTTCACGATGTTGGAACGCTTGTCAGCCCAACCAACGACACCAGCGCAATTCTGAGTGGTTTCACCCAGGATGGTAACCTTTGCCAGACAGTTCTCAATGGTTGTACCGCCATAGCCCATAGCAACGATACCGCCGTGAGTGGCATCACCAGCCACAGAACTGTTGATGGTGAGATCAACATAGCAGTCGCGGACGATACCGAAGTTTCGTGCAACGATACCAGCGGCAAACTTGTTGGCCGTAGTAATGGTACCCGTCACTTTCAGGTTCTGGATGATTGCACCAAAGCCTGTGTAGAAGAAGAGAGCCGTATTAGGCTCCTCCGGATACATGTTGATTTTGATGGTGTGTCCCTTGCCATCGAAGGTTCCCTGGTACCTATTGTCATTTGTGCCAATCATGGTACCATCGATGCCCCTGTCAATGTCGGCTGTCAGCTCGGCATTGGCATAGACATTACCATCATTTACGAGAACAGCGAACTCTTCCAAGTCAGCTGCCGTACCAATCTGATAGACTCCATTCACTTCAGAAAGAGCCCATGCAGCTGTGGAGACAACGCTAAACAGCGCAGTCAGACACAGATTCAGTAGTTTTTTTCTCATAGAATGTTTGTTTTGGTTAATAACTAAGATTAATTATAAAATATGGTTGTTTTTAGGTAGTTTTTCTTTATATCGTTTCGCAAAGTTAACTTTTTTTTTCATTTCCGTCAAAATATTTTAACAAATTTCTTTACTCGGTTAGCAGTTTTGACAAAATAGTATTCTTAAAAGGAAAAAAACAACAAAAAAGCCCCGCGAAAATTTCGCGGGGCAATTCTAAGTTCCTTCCCTTCGAGGGGGAAGTCATGAAAACGTCTGTTTTACTGCTGAGCCATGAGGTTCAGGATGGTTACGAAGTCGGCAATGTCAACCTTATTGTCACCGTTGACATCAGCGTCTGGGTTGGAGTCACCTAAGGCCATGATGTTCAGGACAGTCACTGCATCAGCAACGTCAACCTTGCCGTCACCATTCAGGTCACCAGTAGCACCAGAAGCTGTACCAATGCCGTTACCAGGAGTAACGACCTTGTTGTCTGTCCAGCTGGGAATGACATAGCGACTCAGTGTCTTCGAAGCTGTGGCACTGGAAGCAGCGTAGAGGTTGCCTGCATAGTCGAATGCCAAACCAGTGATATTAGTTTCGGTGGTGGTAATGTTGTAAATGGGGTTCAGGAAGATCTTGCCATTCTCCATAGGTACGTAGTTGGTCTCATAGATAACAACCTTGCCACTGCCCTTTGGAATAGCGAGATACTTGCCGTCGGCAGTAACAGCCATCTTACCACTGTTGGTAGAAGTGGTAATGTCACTGTAATCCTCGTGGCCTTCTGCATCATAGTGTTTGATAGCAGGCAGCTCGGCAGACGGAGTGGAACGATACTGGATGTACCAGAGACCACCCTGACCATCCTCGTGGATACCTACATGACCCGGAGCAATAGTATAAACACCATCGAGAGCTGCAACGTAGCCAGAAGGAGCAGCAGCCCATTCTGTAGCAGTACCGAGGTTGTAGAATGCGCAGTTGTAGTCAGTGGTGTTGTAATCACCATTGCTGCGCTGAGCACCGAGGACATACATCTTCAGGTCTTCGCCTGCACCCTCAAGAGCAAGGCCAACAGCCATACGGTTCTGCTCGGCGTCACCAACGTATGTGATACCAGTAGCCTCATCGAGTTCGCCACCTGTGAAGACAGGCTTCCAAGGCTCGTCGAGGTTGTCAGGATTAATCTCCCAAACAGAACTGTTGCTGGTACCAGAAGCACGGCCCACGAAGAGACGTCCGTCCTTAGAGAAGCGGATATCCTTCAAATCGAACTGATAGTCACCAGAGATAGTGATTGGCGTCTCATTAACAATATCGAGTCCTCCGTAGTAAGAGCCAACGGGCTGGAAGGCTGCGTCGAATGCGAAGAGAGCACCAGGAGTGCCTGTTGAGAACATACCATCACGGTCTTCCGTAGGACGAGACTCGGTGATGAGCACCTGGCCGAAGCCCTTGCTTGCTGGATTGTTGTTGACAGTCAAACCATAAGGAGAATTGAAGCTGTAGCTGTCACCATACTTGAGGGCATCGAGAGAGCCCTTGCCAGTAACGGCAACTTCGTAGCTGAGAGCTGTGGGATTAGCGCCAAGGTTGCTTGCGGGAACACTTACGCGGTGTTCACCTGCGGTGCAGACTTCGTTGGACACAGCTGTGTAAACCAGTGTCTCGCCATCGTAGAAGTTAACCGCAACAGATTCTGCCTCTGCATTGAGGGCGTAACTTACGACTACATTGCTGCCAGTCAGGTTAGCCTCAAGGTTGTAAGCGAAGGCATTCAGCTGAGGATTGGGCTTTTCGTTGGTGTACCTGCCACCATAGTAATATACGATACCACCGTCGAAGAGGCGAGGTGCAGCGTCGGCACCGATGGTCTGGAACCAAACAGGATTATCGCTCTGGCTGCCGTTCAGACGGTAAGTGATCTCACCACTTGCCAGCTGCTCTGGAGTAACCTTTGTACCACCTGCATCGCCAAACTGCTCAACATAGAAGACATTGCTAACTGTGCAGTTGTTCGGGTTACGGCTAACTGTGTGACAGCTGCTGGTGCCGACAGTGTGACCCTGAGAAAGAATCAAGGTGTTCTGAACGGTCATCGTAGCGCTTGCCCAACCACAGACATTACCGCAAGAGTTGGTCAACTCACCATAGAGGTGGCTGTTGGCGATACAGTTGTCGACAACTGTGCCGCTTCCGTCATTGAGGCCGATAATACCACCGTGGGTACCGTCACCGTCGATAGAAGAGTAAAGGTCAACTGAGATTTCACAGTTCTCGATGCGTGAGTTGTAGGTGTAACCTACGAGACCACCCATGTACTTACTACCTGTGTAGTATTCACCGTTCACCTTCAGGTTCTTGATGGTTGCGCCATCAATGGTATTGAACAGGCCGCAACGCTCTGCATCGAAGTTGATATAAACATCACCAATGGTGTAGCCCTGGCCGTCGAATGTGCCACGATAGCTGTAATCCCACTGGTTGATGGGCTGCATTGCGATACCCTTCAGGCTGATGTCAGCTGTCAGCTTACCCTTCACGGTGTAATCGATGAAGCTGGAGACAGCGCGGAAAGTAGCAAGCTGCTTGGCTGTGCCAATGAGATAGTAACCTTCTTCGTCTTGAACAGGTACAATCTCAGCGACTGTCGGATTGTTCAGAGCCTGGGGATTCAGAGCCTCCTCTGTGCTGTAAGTACCATTGTTGTAAGCACCGAGCATTTCGTTAGAAACATTGAAGAGCACTTCTGTCTCATCATCGTTGAAGAGGTATTCGCCTGTCTCAACCCATTCGTAAGCACCAGTCTCGACGTCTGTCACTTCTTTTTCTACCAAAGGCAGGTTAGCACTTTCGGCTGCTCCAATATTGGAAGCGAAGTTGTGGAGATAAACGTAAGCCTGCTTGCCAGCATAGATGTTCTCGAAGATTTCGGAGAACTTGGCAGCAAGTGCAGCCTTAGCCTCGATGGTCTCTGCTGATGTAGCAGCAGCCTCGGCAAGGGCTTCCTTCAGAGCAGTGGGGAAGTTAGGAGCACTAGGAGCATTTTCTGGATCATACTCGTATTCGCTGATGGTCTGAGCACGAGCCTTCATGTTCTCGAGCACTACATCCAGAGCTTCGTTGACCTTTTCTTCATCATCACCACAATAGGTTACCTTCAAGGCACCCCAGCCCGTCCAGTCGTTGCTGTACTTCGTGCCTGGGTTCTTGATGCCGATGGTCAGCTTGCCGTCCTCGCCTACATAGGCGATGGTGTAAGCCTGGTAGCGATTTACCTTTGCGGCAAATGCCATACCGGTCTCACCATGAACAGCATAACCCATGAGGTTTGCACCATTGTCGGCTGCCTGATCGTCGCTGGTGGAGAAGTAGTCGTCATAGACAGCGAGGTCGTATGCACTCTTGACGGTTATGTTGCAGTTTACACCGTCTTCTGCTTCATCAACAGGAACAAAGTCCTCGATAACAGTTGGGAAGTAGTTGAAGATGCCGTTGGCATAGATACCGGCAGCATAGTTGGTGCTGTAGCGGTTGTTGCTGGGACGGAAGGCACCGTTGATGCCTACCAGGTAGTAACCGGGCTTCATGTCCTCAACTGTCTGGTACATGTCGCCTGTGACGGCCCAAGCCTCAACGCCGACAAAAGTATTTCCCTTGTCGTCCTTGGTCTGACCATAGCCAGTACACCAGCCGTTGGTCCAGCTCTCCTTCTGCTTGCTGAAGTCGTAGTTGGGAATCAAGCTGCTTACGTCAGTACCTACAGCATAGTCCTCGGCGATGGCAGCAGCGAGCCACTTGGTGACGCGATCTGTCTCTGCTGTAATTTCCTCAGCGGTAGCGACGTGCTCCTCAACGATGTACTCGTAGGTGCCGAGAGGATTGTCCTCGCTGGGTTCGTCTGAATTAGTGAGGTAGTACTCCAGGGATTCGCGAAGTGAACCCTCGAAGTCGGTGTGAGTCTCGAGGTAAGTCTTTGTTTCCTCGCACTTGGCAATGTAAGCCTGATATACCTTTGCGTTTGCGTCAACTACTGCTCTCTTGGCCTTGAGGGCGTCGATAGCGTCAGCAAAATCAAGGATGGTTGTGTTCTCGTCCAATGCATCGAGAAGTTCCTCGTATTCGTCAAGTACTGACTGAGTGGCAATGACTCCTTCGAGAGCATCTTTCTCGTATTCGCTGATTGCTACAGCCGTTTCGGCTATCTCATCTGCGTTGGCAAAAGAGAAATACTGCTCGGCGGCATAGAGAACAGTACCGTGAGAGGGATCGGGGAATGGATACATGTCCTCGCCTATGGTCTGATACCAGTAGGAAGTGCGGAACTGCTCACCGTTAGCTCTCCATGCGAGAGCACCAGATGCGAAGTCCTCGTCGGTTACAAGAGGCACCTGAGTTCCGTACTTGGCATAGCAGTTCGTGAACTTTACATTGTCGGAGCCGTAACGTGCGAAGTAGTGAGCATCGTCCTGGATACCTTCTACAGAACCGACAGCGAAGCAGTTGGTTACCTCAGCATAGCTGCCCAACCAACCAGAGAATGAGCCATTCTCCTTCGGGCCATAGACGTTGCCGACCATACCGCAGTTGTCGATGGTAACGTGGCAAGTAGAGCTCATCACGCAACCGAACACGCCGGAAGCATTGGGGCCGCCGTTTGCTGTTACGTCACCACACATCATGACGCCCTTGATGTTGACGTGACCTGCCCAAGGAGCAGTCATACCAACCAGGCCGACATATCCGCGACCAACGAGTGAGCAGCTCTCATCGAGCACTACATTCTTAATATATACACCTTCTGCAGAACGAGCGTCACCATCGCTGATACCGCCAAAGCCATTAGAAGGCAAGCTGTTCATAACGGCAATGAGACCTACGCCATTGTCGTTGGGATGGTTCACGTTGAGGTTGCTGATGGTGTGGAACTGACCGTCGAAGTTGCCATAGAAGGGAGCACCTTCGGTACCCACATTGGCCCAGCGGTCGCAATAGCCACCCATATCAATGTCGTCGGTCAGACGGGCATTGACACCAAGGTTCTTGGCAGCATAGTTGGTCCACCATACGAGTTCGGCACCGTTGCTGATTTCGAACCAGCCGTCAACAGGCGTCAGGTAGTCTTCCTGCAAGCCGTCGCAGACGCTACAGAAGCCCTCTTCATACTGGTGAGGAGGAATTACAGCAGAGCCAGAAGGCGTGTTGGTATAGACGGTTTCACCCAAAGGCTGACCATCGCAACGATACTCTGAGGCAGAAACATAGACGAGTGCGCCTTCCTTCTTGATAGGCATAGGCATCAAATCCTCGCCAATCTTCTGATAGAAGCGCTCTACGCCACCTTCGTTGCCATTCAGGGCGTATGCAAGGGCACCGTTCTCAATATCCTCAGGATCCTCGATGAGATGGGCCTTTGCGTCATCCTCATAACCATACTCGTTGGCAAAATAGACATTTGTGCAAGTAATGTTGCTGGGATTACGGGAAAGGGTCTTGGAGTCACCGATTGCACCATTGAGCGTTCCGAGGAATGCGCAGTTGGTGTAATAGGTCTGAGCAGAAGACCAGCCGCAGAAGCCGGCAAGACATTCCGTAGTTCCTTCATTACCATTGATGTTACCTGCATAGATGGTGTTCATCACCTGTGTCTTGCTCTCTACAATACCAATCAGACCACCCGTAGTGTTGTCACCAGCGTGGGTTGTGTTGATATCGATGTCGGAGAAGACGTTGATGATATTCACGCGGTCGCGGTAGGTCTGACCAGCAATGGAGCCTGCATACTGTCCACTTGTCTCGAATGTACCATGCATGATGACATTCTCGAACCTTCTTCCTGCAAACTTGGGGAAGAGTGCAACGTTGTTGCCTGTCATTTCGGTCATCTCGATGGTGAGGGTATGTCCGTCACCATTGAAGTTGCCGTCAAACCAGTTGCTGGCATTGAAGATGTAGCGTCCAGGCTCAGCTGTATATGTCAAGTCGTTTGCCAGCTTGATGCTGAAGCGTGCACCATTCGTGATACGGTTCCAACCCTCGGCAATATCGATATCCTCAGGAGTCCTGATGAGGTAGTAGCCGTCCTTCATGTCACGCTCGAGAGCGTTGATTTTGAAGCAGCCGCACTTCTCGCAGATACCGAACTTGTCATAGGTGTGGGCTGCAGTTACTGCATTGCTTGGCGTGTTGCTAAAGGTGAGATCGCCTTCGCTCTTGCCGTCACAATCCGTGGGACCGGAAGCATAGACCTGACCGGTGCCGAATGCAGCAGGAACGGGGAACGGGTCTGTACCAATCTGCTGAACCCAAGCAATGTTGCTCTGGTCGGTGTTCAGCTGATAGCAGATACGACCGTCGGCAAGGTCATCGTATGGAACGATGGTCACGCACTTGGTGTTGCCCCATGCATTGGTTGCATAGTTGTTTGTGCTGGCACCACTAGGACGACTGCCGTAGATGTCAGCAAGGTAGCTGTTCAAGTCCACGGTTTGCAGATTTCCATCGTTACGTCCGATGGTTCCGCTACCGCCGTTGGAGAGGTCGAAGCTGCTGCCGTCATTGATGACAAGACAGTTGATGACATTGGTACGTCCGTCGCACCAACCAACAACACCGCCACTGTTCTGGGTGGTTGCACCATTGATGGTGAACTTAGCCAGACAGTTCTCAATCATAGCACCTTGGTAAGCTACGCCAACAACACCACCGTGGGTGGCATCACCTGCCATAGAGCTAACCACATTGACATCAACGTAGCAGCCCAAGATGGTGCCGCTGCTCCATGCTGCGATACCGCTGGCATACTTCTTCTCTGAAGTAATGGTACCTTGAACCTTCAGGTTCTTGATGAGAGCATTGTCGCCGACATTGCGGAAAATCGCAGTACCGTCGGTATCTCCCGAGAAAATGTTGATCTTGATGGTGTGACCCTGGCCATCGAAGCAACCCTGATAGTCAACTCCGTCGCGACCAATCATGGTGCCATCGGTGCCCTTGTCAATGTCAGCAGTCAATACTGCATTGAGATAGGGCTGGCCCTCACCACCATTCACGAGCTCGGCGAAGGCTTTCAAGTCGTCCGCCGTACCAATCTGATAGACACCATCCACTTCGGAAAGTGCCCATGCAGCTGTGCTGACAACACTCAACAGTGCAGTCAAACACAGATTCAGTAGTCTTTTACTCATAGAATTAGTAATTAAGTTAATAATGTTGGTTAATTGGTTAATTAGAAATTAATTTTAATTAAATAATGTGTCTGCTTTTTGTCATTTTTCATTTTAGCGTCTGACAAATTTAGTTGTTTTTACCTTTGCTTCAAAACATTTTTTCAACTTTCTTTAGTTTTTAGGCCTATTTTTGTAAAAAAAATGAAATTAGGGAGATTATTATGGGTATTCATACAGGGAAAAAGAGAGATAATAAGAGAAAAAGAGAAGACAAGAGAAAGCATTTCCCCTTAAGAGTCAAAAAAAATGTTTCCATCAAGGAAAAAAAGCTTTTCCATCAAGGAAAAAAAGATTCGCTATCGAAGGAAAAAAGATTCGCTATCGAAGGAAAAAAGATTTTCTACCGAAGGATATTTTCTGTTCAGAGACTCAGAACTTATGTTCAAAGACCTTGAACCTATATTCAGAGTCTCGGAACATAAGTTCATGGTCTTTGAATATAAAAAACTCCTCGGAGAAAAAAGATTTTCTCCTAAAGGCAAAAACAAAAAGAGCTAAGGGTAGAAACAAAAAGAGCTAAGGGAAGAAACAAAAAGAGCTAAGGGAAGGAAAAAAGGCCGCTTGGCAACTACGGAAGGAAAGGCGAAATGTCGCGCCCAAAATGGGCGAGTTCGCGAACTACAGAGCTTGTGAGGCTGGCCAACTGTGGGGAGGCAGGAAACAGGACCGTCTCGATACCCGTAAGCTGACGGTTGACGTCGGCCAGCTGCATCTCGAACTCGAAATCGGCTGTGGTGCGGACACCGCGTATAATGGTCGTAATGCCGCGTTCTTTGGCATAGTCAACGGTAAGCCCCGTATAACTCTCCACGATGACACGCGGTTCGTCGGTATAAAGCTTACGGATGGAATTGACGCGCTCCTCGACAGGCATCCAACCCGTTTTGTTTTCGTTATAGCCGACGGCGATGACTATTTCGTCGAAGATTCCCAGCGCACGCTTCACAACATCTGCGTGCCCCAAGGTGAAGGGGTCAAAAGACCCTGGGAAAAGCACCTTCATGCCTGCACCTCCTCTTCTGCCAAATCCTCTTCGATGACAAGGTTGTCGATGATGAAGTTCTGGCGGTCCATCGTATTGTCGCCCATGTAGAAGTCCAAGAGTTCAGCCACCTGGTCGGACTTGTGCAGCATCACCTGGTCGAGGCGGATATCCGGCCCAATGAAGTTGCGGAACTCCTCTGGGCTGATTTCTCCCAGTCCTTTGAAGCGCGTTATCTCAGGCTCCGGCCCCAGGTCTTCGATGGCCTGCAGGCGCTCCTCCTCGGTATAGCAGTATTGTGTGACGAAATCCTTTGAGACACTAAGGTGACGGGGACGCTTGGCATCGCTCAACGCTGCAGAATCCTCTGCATTTTCACGCGCAGCAAGCTCCTTCTCGATTTCCGTCAGCTTGGCCTTACCGATTTTCGTCTTACGGCCACGAACGCGGAAAAGAGGGGTCTGCAGGATAAAGACGTGACCCTTCTTAATCAACTCTGGGAAGAACTTCAGGAAGAAAGTGAGCATCAGCAAACGGATGTGCATGCCGTCGTCATCAGCATCGGTTGCCACGATGACCTTGTTGTAGCGCAAACCGTCCAGGCCGTCTTCAATGTTAAGAGCAGCCTGAAGGAGGTTGAACTCCTCGTTCTCATAAACCACCTTCTTGGTCAGCTTGTAGCAGTTGAGGGGCTTGCCTCGCAGGGAGAATACCGCCTGTGTGTTGACGTCGCGGCTCTTCGTAATGCTGCCGCTGGCAGAATCACCCTCGGTGATGAAGATGCTGCTTTCCTCTTGCAGTTCGCCTTTTGGGTCGGTCAAATGCACGCGGCAATCACGCAGCTTGCGATTGTGCAGGCTTGCCTTCTTCGACATCTCGCGAGCCTTTTTCGCCACGCCTGCCATCTCCTTGCGGAGTTTCTCGCTCTCTGCCACCTTCTGGAGGATAATATCTGCCACATCGGTGTTCTTGTGCAGATAGTTGTCCACCTGCTCCTTGACGAAATCGCCAATGAACTTGTCTATCGAGAGTCCGCCCTCAGGCTCTGTCGTAGTGCTGCCAAGCTTTACCTTTGTCTGGCTTTCGAAGAGCGGCTCCTGGATGTTGATGCTGATGGCAGCAACAATGCCGTTACGGATGTCGGCATACTCGTAGTTCTTGCCGCTATAGTCCTTGATGACCTCAGCGATGTACTTCTTGAAGGCCGCCTGATGTGTGCCACCCAACGTAGTATTCTGTCCGTTGACGAACGAATAGTACTCCTCGCCGTTTTGCTTGGTATGTGTAAAGGCGATTTCAATATCTTCGCCACGAAGGTGCACGATTGGGTAAAGCGGCTCATAGTCCATGCGGTCGGAGAGCAAGTCGCTCAATCCATCGCGAGAGATGATGCGACGTCCGTTGAACATCACAGTCAACCCTGTATTCAGATAGGTGTAGTTGCGAAGCATCGTCTCGAC
>JAEEGL015957060.1_pt1 | contig 11478 bp, 9 predicted proteins | sample 9134231 | NCBI WGS metagenome assembly JAEEGL01 (sample SAMN16246548, study PRJNA631951) | gut metagenome | biome: gut microbiome; feature: rumen; material: fiber-attached | host: Bos | place: Iran: Karaj | collected 2018-10
ACGCTCTCGAACGTCGCGATGGACATTATGTCGGCCACGGGCGGTTCGACGAGCTCGTTGAACGGTTCGTTCTACATGGGCCTCAGTTCCGGAGCGAAGTCGGACGCGTTGAACGCCGCGGACACTGTCGCGATGTACGCCGAAGGGTTGTCGATGATGAAATCGATGACAAACGCGCAAGTCGGCGACAAGACGATGATGGACGCGATGATCCCCGCGATCGACGCGATGAAAGCGACTATCGCCGAGAACGCGGACGCGTCTCTCCACGACGTCTTTCAAAAAGCGGCGGACGCCGCGAAAGCGGGCGCGGAAAAGACGTCCGAATACGTCGCGAAATTTGGTCGCGCGCGCAATCTTGGCGAACGTTCCAAGGGAAGTCAGGACGCCGGCGCGACGAGCCTTGCGCTGATCTTTCAGGCGTTTGCCGACGCTATTGCAGAATGAACTCATGAACTCGCGGCGGCGACGTCCTCCGCAAGTTTTAAAATATTTGATTTAACAAGATTTAGATAGGAACAATAAAACGATGGCTGACAACGAAGGCAACATCGACGCGAAAAATTTTGGAATTGGAATTCCGCAAAAACAAGAAGGTTTCTTCTTAAAGGGCAATGAAAACGCGAGTTATGGTATTAAGTCGCGTCTTTCGCAAGTCTTCAATCAGAAATCGGGTCATACCGTTATGTTGGCGTTTGACCATGGTTTCATCATGGGCCCGACCTCCGGTTTGGAACGTATCGACCTCACGATCAATCCCCTGATTCAGTATAGCGACTGCATTATGTGCACGCGCGGCATATTGCGCGCCGTCGTTCCGCCGACGTGCAACAAGCCGCTCTCGCTGCGTTTTGACGCTGGGACGACGATCCTTACGAGCCTGAACGACGAAACGCTCGAAGATATCGAAGAGGCGATTCGTCTCAACGCGACGTTGCTCGCCGTCATGGTCGCCGTCGGCGATCCGGACCACGAAGGCTCCACAATTCGCAACTTGACCAAAACGGTCGACATGGGTTCCCGTTACGGTATTCCGACGCTCGGCGTTACCGCCGTCGGCAAAGGGTTGGGCCGCGACGCTCGTTACCTCGGTCTTGCGACGCGCGTTTGCGCTGAAAACGGCGCCAACGTCGTCAAAACGTACTACTGCGCCGAAGGGTTTGAGTCGGTCGCCAACTGCTGCCCGGTCCCGATCGTCATCGCCGGCGGCAAGAAATTGCCCGAACGCGACGCGCTTCAACTCGCTTACGACGCGATTAGCAAAGGCGCCGCGGGCGTCGATATGGGCCGCAACATCTTCCAGTCGGATTGCCCCGTCGGAATGCTTCTCGCGGTTCGCGAAGTCGTCCACAACGGCGCTACCGTCGATCAGGCGTTCGACTGCTACGAAACCTACAAGGCTCAAAACAAGTGAGCTTTTTGAACTGATCCAACGCGCGTTTACGCGTTGACAAACAGACGGCGAACGTCGTTCGAGCTGTTCTCGACGACGTTCGCCGTTTTCTTTTGACTAGCGCCTACTAAAAGCGTCGGTCTGCGAGTCGATCGTATAACTAGTTTTTTTGATTCTTTTTTACGCTTATTTTTTCTTTCGTTTGTTTCATGGGCGCGAGTCGGAGTTGACTCTTTTCTGGGACGACGCTGTGAAAATTTCGGAAATTTCACAGTTTTCTGAACAAAAATCGTTTTTTTGTTGACACGGGCCGTCAGTTTGTTTACACTAGGAGAACGTTGACATTATATTGTGCGTTAGTGTAGATTTAAGGAGACGCGCGCTCGCGTCGTCAAAAGCGCGCTTCCTTCTCGCAATGAGGTTTTCGCGTGGAGGATTCGCGATTGTTCTTGTCTTTGGTTGCGCCTGTGCGAGAGACCGTCGAAAGCGATTGTTAATTTTAGCGTCGATTAGTTTATTAGTTTCAAATGTGTTTAGCCGCGTTCTACAGTGAGAGAACGCCCGTTTTTCACGTTATAGAACCATATTATAGGAGTTTTTTATGTTAAGGCGAAAATTCAAGGGCTTTACGCTCGTCGAGCTGTTGGTCGTTATCGCGATCATCGGCATTTTGATTGGTTTGCTTCTTCCCGCCGTCCAGGCGGCTCGCGAGGCGGCTCGTCGTATGCAGTGCACGAACAACGTCAAGCAGTTCTGTTTGGCGATGCACAATTTCCACGACGTCAACGAGACGTTGCCTTCTCAGGGCGCGTGGGGAAACGGCGTTAAAACGGGGCGTTTCAGCGTCCACTATCAGCTTCTTCCGTTCATTGAACAGGCGGCTTTAAAGCAACAGATCGATTCTTCTTCCGGACCGACCCAGCCCTGGCTTCCTTCCGCCGACGGATCGACCGCCTGGCAGATTCGTACGACCAAAGTCACCACGTTCCTTTGTCCTTCCGATTCCTGGAACGGTCAGCTTGTTAAATTAGGCGGCGCTCACAATCACGACGGTCGTCCGACCAACATCGTTTATTCGATGGCCGACTGCGTCGCTCGTCTGGACAACACCAACAACAGTCCCTGGGAAGTCTCGTCCTCCGGCGGCAACACCAATCGCGTTCCCAATACGGGCAACACCGATAGAACCGGCGACTGTACGCATCGTTCGATGTTCTTCTTTTACGAACGTCATCCGCTCTCTTTTGTTACGGACGGCACGAGCAACACGATCCTTTGCTCCGAAGCCTGCGCCGGCAACTACGGACTCAACAAGATCCGCGGCGGGGTTGTGTACTACGCCGGCTTCGACCTGGGAACCTGGGTTGCGCGTCCGAGTCTCTGTATGAACACGAGGAGCGCGGTTGATCCGACGACGTACGATACGAACGTTAACCCGATTGTCCAGCACCCTCGATGCGGCAACTGGTTGGATCGTCTCCCAATTCTTACCGCGTTTACCACGGTTATGCCTCCTAACTCGCCGTCCTGCTTCAAGTACAATCAGGAACAAGGTCAGGTTCACATGCTCGCCGCGACGAGTTATCACTCCGGCGGCGTTAACGCGGGTATGGTCGACGGTTCTGTTCGTTTCATTTCCGACACGATCGACACGAACGGTTTGGCCGATATTCCGACCGGTAAGAACATCACCGGCAGGAGCCCTCTTGGCGTTTGGGGCGCGCTTGGATCTCCGAACGGCGGCGAAACGACGGCGAATTAACGACGTTTGCCTGGCGTTTCAACGCAAAACGTCGGATAGTTAACAACGACGGCGGTCGGAGTTTTTTAGCGTCGACCGCTGTTTTTCTGTTTTTTTGAAAGATACGACATGAAAAATTTTGTAATTTGTCTTCCTTGCGTTTTGATTCTTGCGACTTTTTTCGGATGCGGTCCGAAGAACACGCGTCCCGCCGACCTTCCTGAGGACATGACTCCTTGCACGGTTACGATTACTCAGGAAGGAACTCCCGTCGCGGGCGCGACCGTTGATTTCGAGTATACAACGCCGGTTAAATACCGGACAAGCGGAGTGACGGACGAAAAGGGCGTCGCGACCATGATGACCTACGGATTTGCCGGCGCTCAACAAGGCGAGGCTAAAATCCTCGTTTCGAAACTTGTTACCGAAGGCGCTTCCGAAGCGGAAGAGTATGGCGAAGCGGGCGAAACGGGTAAGGATTTTGATACGATCGATCTGAAATACAAGAAGAAGGACACGACGGACCTTACGATTACGATCGGTAAGGACAACGTCGCGGAAACCTTTGACGTCGGCGCGCCTATTCACGTTTCCGCGAAGTAAAGTCGGCGTTTTGGGGACTCGCAATCGCTCTTAAATCGCGACCTCCGGCAAAGCCGGAGGTTTGCGCCGCCTCCAAGGCGTCTGAGAGATATGCCGACGGCGTGTCGTTTTCAGACTGCATCGGGGGGGGTGCCTCTTTTTTTGCCGTTCATAAACGGCGTTCTGGCGTAGTTGCGTTTTTTGACGTCTTTTCTTGTAAACGGTCTTAGCATTCTGCAACGCTTGTTTAATCGGTGGTTTCGCCCTCTTTCCGTCGGTTCTGAATCTCGTTTTGAACTCAAATGCCCGGTCTTTTTTGTCTATTGTCGCCTCGACTAAATCAAACCGACATATGCCTGCAACGTCTGCGTTCGTTCGGCTCAGAATATCCAGTCTTGTCGACGAGATCCAGTCGGATTATTCCGAATATTTCATCGCGGGGATTTTTCCTAACTTTGGCGCGACTCATGATAAGTCTTGACGCGGCAATCTGCGAGAGTATACTTTAGACAGACGGGGCGGTTTAGGTTGTTTTCGCCTTTTCAGGTCGTTTTTTTACGGGCCGCGCCGTTTTCGTACGATGAAAAATACTGACGAACAATAGAGGATGACGCCATGGCGAATAACGTCGCGGTCGGAGCGATCGAATTATCGAGTATCGGGGTCGGTTATCAAGTTCAGGACGCGTTGATGAAAGCGGCGACGACGACGCTTTTGATCGCGAGGACGATTTGTTCCGGCAAGTATTTGATCGTGTTTTCCGGCAATATCGGAGACGTCGAGTCGGCGATGGAAACCGCGAATAAAGTCGGCGGGACGTCGGTAATCGATTTCCTTACCGTCGCGAACGTCCATCAGGCGGTGTTTCCCGCGATGGCTCAATCGGTTGTTCTTTCTCCGGAAGACGTCGGCGCGCTTGGCGTTATTGAGACGTTTAGCGCCGTTTCGGCATTGGTGGCCGCAGACGTCGCGGGGAAGGCGGCGAACGTGACGCTGTTCCGCCTCAGCCTTGCGATGGCGATGGGCGGCAAGGGGCTTTTACTTATGACGGGGGGCCTGGCGAACGTTGAAGCCGCTGTTGAAGCCGCGAAGGAAGCTCTCAAAGATCGTGGTCTTCTTGCGTCCGCCGTCGTCTTGCCGCGTCCTGAAAAGGAACTGTTTACCGACTACATTTGAGCTGTTTTTCCTTTTTCGTTATTTGAAAACGGACGACGTTTTGAGGCGCCGCCCGTTTTTTTTACGCAGTTCATATTTGTTTGAGAGAAATCAATGAAAATAGTCGTTGTGGGGTCGAAAGGAACGCTGGGGCTGGCGCTTTCTCAGTTCTGGAACGATCCGCGCGTCGCTTCACGGATTGCGGCGAATAGCGGGGGCGAAGGGAAGCCGTCGAACGATCTTGTCGTTCCTTTGAATTTGCCTGATTTCGACGTGTGTTCGCGCATGATCGCCGTCGACACGATCGGGGACGTTCGTCCCGACGTCATTGTGAACGCCAGCGGCGTCAATTTGATCGATTGGCTTGAAACTCGACCGAACACAGCTCGGAATATCCACGGACACGCCGTCTCGAATTTAAAGACGGCGGCGCGTCGCACCGGCGCGCTTTTGGTCCAGTTCGGATGCGGCGAGGCGTTTTACCGCAAGCGTTTGCAGACGGAAGGAACGAACGATCCGGAGGCGATTTCTTACGACGCGCCCGGTTTTTCCGAAGACGATTCTCCTTGTCCGGAAAGCGTTTACGCAAAGACGAAATTAGAGAGCGAACGAATCGCTTTGGAGGCGCCCAAATCGTTAGTTTTACGTTTTTCGTCGCTGTTTGGCGAGACTTCCGAGTATTCGAGCGGCAATCTTGTCGACTCCCTTTTTAAATCGTTGGCGCGCACAAAGAAAATCTCCGTTTTGAACGACCGCGTGATCGAGCCGTTGTGGTCGATCGACGTGCTATGCGCGTTGAAGACGCTTATTGCCGCGGGCGCGCGCGGCGTCTATCATCTTACTGGAAATTCCCGCGCGACTCCCAAAGAAGTCGCGGAATATCTTTTTAAGCGGTGCGGGTTCCGAAATCGCGAAGTCGTCGGCATAAGCGCCGAGGAGTATGGAATAAAAGCGCCGCAATCGGCGTTCACCGTCTTAAGGTCGATCAGGTACGATACCGTCGAGGGCGCGTATAAGATTCCCGATTGGCGGACGGCTTTGGGCGATTATCTCGATTGGCGACAAAGTTACGCGGTTTTTTGAAACGATGGATATGAATCTACAGACGGAGTCGGGCGTCTTTGTCGGACGCGTTCCTCGAATTGTTACAAGACGTTTGGAAATCGCCCCGCTGACCAGAGACGAAGCGCATCTTTATCTGACCGACGTCGCGAAATACGCGCAAAAGCTTGGGTTGAGCGAAACGCCTTGCGAACCGGATCCCGACACGCGCGACGCGCTCAATTGGCTGATCGACGTCGGGCTGAGTTACGATTCCGATTCAATTGCGTACGCTGCGATTTGGGCGATAGTCGAACGTTCCACGCGTCGGCTTGTCGGCAACGCGTCGTTTAAAGGGGCTCCGATCAAGGGCGACGCCGAAATAGGTTATGGAACGGACGAACCGTATCGCGGACAAGGGTTTATGACGGAAGCTGTTCGCGCTTTCGTCGATTGGGGAAGAACGAGACCCGAACTCGAGGGAATTATTGCGGAAACGCTGAAAAACAATCCGGCGTCGCAACGCGTGTTGAAAAACGCCGGCTTTGAACTCTACCCTGAGAAAAAAGGGGAAGAGGATTCCTTCTTTTGGCGCGTCGACGTTTCGTCGTCCCCATATTGAACTTTTTTGGCGTCGCGGTTATAATCACAAGCCGAGTAAGTCGATAAAGCGCGCTTGCCGCGCCGTTTTTAACGGCGTTCACGCGTCAAATTAATAACGAATCATCAGAGGAAGACAGAGCAGTGTCGAAAATTACGCAATCTCCCGCCTGGCAGAATCTTGCGGCGCATAAAAAGGAACTTGAATCGACGACGATGCGCGAATTGTTTGCGAACGATCCGCGCCGTTTCGAGAAATTCTCCATTGAATACGAGGGTATTCTTTTTGACTACTCGAAGAACCGCGTTACCGAAAAAACGGTCGATCTGCTTGTCGCGTTAGCGGAAGAAGCGCAGATCAAAGAAAAAGCGGAGATGATGTTTACCGGTCAGAAAATCAACGTGACCGAAAAACGCTCCGTTTTGCACACCGCTTTGCGCAACCGTTGCAACGCGCCCGTTTACGTCGACGGCAAAGACGTGATGCCCGACGTCAATCGCGTTTTAGATAAGATGAAGTCGTTTAGCGAACGCGTTCGCAACGGCGAATGGCGCGGATATACGGGCAAGGCGATTACCGACGTGGTCAATATTGGAATTGGCGGTTCGGATTTGGGCCCGTGCATGGTCTGCGAGGCGTTGACTCCGTATCAGACGAACATAACGCCTCATTTTGTTTCGAACGTCGACGGGACGCACATTGTTGAAACGCTCAAAAAGCTCGATCCGGAAACGACGCTTTTCATCATCGCTTCCAAGACGTTCACTACGCAGGAGACAATGACGAACGCGGCGTCCGCGAAACGCTGGTTCCTGGAGAAAGCGAAGGACGAATCCGCCGTCGCGAAGCATTTTGTCGCGTTGTCGACAAATCGCGACGACGTCGTCAAATTTGGAATCGACCCCGACAATATGTTCGAGTTTTGGAATTGGGTCGGCGGACGCTATTCTTTGTGGAGCGCGATTGGATTGAGCATCGCGCTTGCCGTCGGGTTCGACAATTTCGAACAGCTTTTGACCGGCGCGCACCAAATGGACGAATATTTCCGCAGCGCTCCGTATCGCGAGAATATACCCGTAATGATGGCTTTGCTTGGCGTCTGGTACAACAACTTCTGGAACGCCGAAACCCAGGCGATTCTCCCTTACGATCAATACATGCGTCGATTCGCGGCGTTCCTGCAACAGGGCGATATGGAAAGCAACGGCAAGGGCGTCGACCGCGAAAATAATCGCGTCGACTATTCGACGGGGCAAATTGTCTGGGGCGAGCCCGGCACAAACGGACAGCACGCTTTTTATCAGCTCATCCATCAGGGAACGAAACTTATTCCATGCGATTTCCTCGCGCCCGTCCAGACGCAGAATCCTATTGGCGACCATCATACGAAATTGATCGCGAACTTCATCGCGCAAACCGAAGCGTTAATGAAAGGGAAGACGGAAGAAGAAGCGTACGCCGAATTGGTGAAATCCGGTCTCGACGACGCGGAAGCGCGCCGCCTGGCGCCTTCTAAAGTGTTCACGGGCAACCGTCCGACGAATTCGATCTTTTTCGAGAAGCTCACGCCGATTATGCTTGGTCGGCTCATTGCGATGTACGAAATGAAGATTTTCGTCCAGGGAATGATTTGGAACGTCAATTCGTTCGACCAGATGGGAGTCGAACTTGGCAAACAACTTGCCAAAGCGGTTTTGCCGGAGTTGACGTCGAACGAACCTGCGACCGCGCACGATTCGTCGACCAACGCGTTGATCGAATTTTTCAAGGCGCGTCAGGCAAAATAGTCGAGGACTTTCGAACGCGTTTTTAACGATACGGCGGGAAGGAACGGTCTGTTGTTTCTTCCCGCCGTTGTTGTTTTAGGTTGTTCAGACAGATTTTGCGGACGACGCGGTCTGTAAACGTATTGCGCGTTATTTCTGTATTTTCTAATACTCTATCTCTAACGACTATTCGGTTTAGCGTTTGGAAAAAAATGCATATTTCTATTCGCTTTATGTAGCGAACTTTGGCAGGGGGTTCTATAATAAAGAACGGCGGATTATTCGTTTTGCGGGCGTCGCTTGCCCTTGCGTGTTTGACTTATTAATAGAAACGAAACGATACTATGCGAAACCGGAATCGATTTTTTCTCGCTTTGGGCGTAGCGTTCGCTTTATGCGTTCCTTACGCCGCTTCGTTAGTTAACGGAGCTTTCTTCAACGCGAACGCGCCCTATGCGCAAGACGACGATCCGTTTGCCGACGACGCTGACGACGCGTTTGTCGAAACCGTCGACTCCGAGGATCCGTTTGGCGAGTCGAGCGCTTCCGATCCTTTTGCGCCCTCGACGATTCCCGGCGGCAACGCCCCAAAACCTGAAGTTGTCGCTCCGGCGAAAACCGATCCCGAGCCCGCGCAAGCGGAGGGCGAAGGAACCGACGAGCGTTCAAAATATCTCCGGCCCGAAGACGTTCCGGACGAGATTAAAACCGAAGAAGATTTCGTCGCGACTGCGACGGCCGCCGAAAAGGCGGTTTTAGGTCGAAACCCGCAGAACTCCGCCGAACTGTTCAGCGCCGCCGCGCAAATAGCGCGCGTCGGACGACCTCTCTTCGCGAAAGTTTTGGTTGAAAAAGCGGCGAACGCTCCCGACGCCGATCCCGCTTCTGCGGCGGCGATTCTCGATTCGCTGGGTCCCGGTCGCGCGACCTATTTCATTTCGCTCCCCGAGATCGGTCCCGTCGGCGCGGAAGTTTATAACAAAATTATGGAAACGGCTCGACAATCCTGGGAAGGCGAAGCGGCGCTTCGCGACGCGATTGCGCGCGCCGGTTCCGGTTCGACTTCCGATCGCGCGGCGGCGATTGTCGATCTTCGTCGCGGCGGGCCCGCCGCCGTCTCGTTGCTCGTTCTTGATTTGATTGGATCGGACGAAGCCAAAAGCGCGGACGCTCGAGCGCTTCTTCCGTTCTTCGAAGGGGATTGCGTCGAAGCGTTGATTGCGACGCTTCAAGGCGCGGACGACTCGGCGATTCCGTCCGTCGTTTCGCTGCTTGGCGATCAAAAAGATCTTCGCGTCGCTCCCGAACTTCTGGCCGTTCTGTACGACGGCGACCTTGACGACGCTGCGCGTCAGGCGACGGTCGACGCTTTAGCCAAGCAGTATTCGGCTCTTCCGACTCAGGCGGAGTTTGCGTTAAGCTCTTATAAAAAGGCGCTTGCTTACTATAATCGAACGGAACTTTTCCCGCGCGTCGTCGCCGGAGAAACGGAACTTTGGAGCTGGGACGCCGATAAAAAGTCGCCCGTGAGAAACACGATTTCCGTCGAACAGGCGTATCTTGAAGAGACGGCTCGTTGGGCCCGACTTGCCTATCGCGTCGGGACCGCCGCCAACGCGCTTCCGGTCGGCGGTTGCGAATTGGCGATTGTTTCGACGTCCGAACTGGAACTTGCCAAAGTCGGTTACGCAAAAGCGGCCGACGGACTGGTCAATCTTCAGGGGGCGTTTCCGGAAGTTGGCGCCGACGAACTTCAAAGCGCGATTTGCTACGCGCTCGACGCGCAACGTTGCCAAGGCGCGCTTATGCCGACGATCTGGTTGCGCGATATTGGCGACGCGTCTCTGGTTCGCTCCAACGACGTTTCTTCCGCGATTGTTCGCGCGGCGACGTGCGCCGACCGTCGCGTTCGTTTCGAGGCGATTTCCGCGATTGCGAATTGGAATCCGGAAGACGCTTATATCGGCGCGTCGAAAGTCGGGCGCATGCTCGAATGGTTCATGACGTCGACCGGCTCGCGCGTCGCGGTCGTCGCGTGTCCCAAACTCGAAGACTGCAGCAAATTGGGCCTGCTTCTTCAGCAACAGGGGTATAAGTTCATTTCGGTAACGACGGGACGAGACGCGCTCCTTGCCGCGCAGAATTGCGCCGACGTCGAATTGATCGTCGCTTCGGCGAACGTAAGCATGCCCGACGCGCGCGTGATCGCGCAAACGCTTCGCGCCGACGTTCGCACCTCCGACGTTCCGCTTTTGGTCTGCACGAACGCCGACGGCGAGGACACGGCCGCGAATCTTCTCGTCGGGCGCGAGCCGAACGCGTACGTCTATCCGACTCCGTCCGATCTTATGTCGAGTTCGATGGCGTTGCAACGTTTGTTCGACTACGTGAAGCCTGATCAAGTCGCGGCTTCAGATCGTCTGGAACAGTCGAAAGCCGCGGCGCGGACGTTCCTTGCGCTGTCGAAATCCCGACCCGGCCTGTACGAATTCGATCGCATGAACGATTTGATTCGCAAATTCCTCGCGACGCCCGCGTTTTTCGACCAGGGGCTTGATTACGCGGCGACCGTGAAGACGAATTACGCGCAAACGACTCTTGTCGGCATGATTGGCGACACGAATCTGACCCTCGACCAGCGCCGCAAAGCGCTCGGCGCGTTTGAACGTCAACTTGCCGCGAACGGCTCCTTGCTTCGCGGTCCGGACGTCGCGGCGATGTATAATCGTTACAACGCAAGCGAAAAAGAAGACGCGGAAACGCAAAAAGTCCTTTCCGACATGCTTGACGTCTACGAAAAAGCGACTGAGAAGTAACGCTTTTTCTACCGACGTATTCGCCCGTCTTGATCGTAGAATTGAGACGGGCTTTTTTTATAGGAACACGCGATGGCGGCTACTCTTTCCAACCCCGGCGACAGACTTGATTTTACGTTTGAGGGCTTTGCTTTTACGTTTCGCTATTGCCCGCCCGGCGTCTTTCTCATGGGCAGTCCCGAAACGGAACAGGGAAGAACAGAATTTGAAAAACAACGACGAGTCGTTTTGACCAAGGGATTTGGCGTTTTAGAAACGCCCGTGACTCAAGTTTTCTGGCGCGTCGTCATGAGAAACGACCCGAGCGAACGACGAGGCGATCTTTTGCCGGTTGAAAACGTCTCGTGGTTCGATTGCCAGAATTTCATTAACAAACTCAACGA
>JAEEGL011825731.1_pt1 | contig 11477 bp, 12 predicted proteins | sample 9134231 | NCBI WGS metagenome assembly JAEEGL01 (sample SAMN16246548, study PRJNA631951) | gut metagenome | biome: gut microbiome; feature: rumen; material: fiber-attached | host: Bos | place: Iran: Karaj | collected 2018-10
CCGCAGGAGGCCACCATCGGGCAGAGCACGAGACTGGTCTTGTCGCCGACGCCGCCCGTGGAGTGCTTGTCCGCCTTGCCGCCGCGGATCGGCGAGAGGTCGAGCGTCTCGCCCGAGCGCATCATGCTCATCGTCAGGTCCAGGATCTCGCCGTCGTCCATGCCGCGGAAGAGAATCGCCATGCACATCGCGCTCATCTGATAGTCGGGGATCTCCCCCGCCGTGTAGAGGCGGATCATCTCCGAGATCTCCTCCGTGGTCAGACGCTCGCCGTCGCGCTTTTTGGCGATCAGGTCGGTCATGCGCATTTCATCGCCCCATTTCCGGTTTTGATGACCATATTATAGCGCAGACTTTTTCGTTTCTCAACAGCGAAATAGCAGCCAGCGCCGTCCGCCGATCTCGCGCACGCGCGTTCCGGGCACGGCACGGCGCAGCGCGCAGGGCAGCGCGAGATAGCGCACGCCGTCCTCCGTGATGTATATGGCATCCTCCTTTGCCGCTTTTTCGTCTGTACGCTCGTTTTTCTCCGGCGAAGGGGCGGGACGCCGCTCCTCCCGGAAGGCCGCATATTCGATCGTCCCGGGGAAGCTCCGCAAGGCGTCGCGGGACAGCGCGCGGCGCAGGACGAGCGCGCCTCCCTCCGGCTGCATCACGCCCAGGACGGAGCTGCGCCCGCCGCCGAACACGCACAGGCGCCGGATGCCGGGAACGAAGGCGCAGCGCGCCTCAAAGCGCGTATAGGGCCCCTCGCGGCGCGTTTCGAGCGTACCGATCCGCTTTCCGCCGCAGATGATCGGGATAACCATGACAACACCTCTTCCCATCCTACGGGAAGAGGTGTTGTTTTATTCAACTGCTCAATTCAATCCGAAGCTGACGGCGAGGGCGGCGTCGACGGCGTTCATCGTGCTCTCGTCGATGCGGCCCATGCGTTCGCGCAGGCGGGATTTGTCCAGCGTGCGGATCTGCTCGAGCAGGACGATGCTGTCGCGGTTGAGTCCTGCGCTGCCCTCGGCCAGCGAGATATGCGTCGGCAGCTTTGCCTTGTCGAGGCGGCTGGTGATCGCCGCAGCGATGACCGTGGGGCTGTGACGATTGCCGGTGTCGTTCTGAACGATCAGCACCGGGCGCATGCCGCCCTGTTCGCTGCCGACCACGGGGCTGAGATCGGCGTAATAGATCTCTCCGCGTTTGACGATGCTCATGTTGTTCACTCCGGGAAAGAAAGTCGCCCAATCCATCATATGTACCGGACAAGGCTTATTCTCCCCCTGACGAGCTGAAATTATTCGCGACAGAAGCCGATACATAGTACACCTTTGCCAATAATCGAATGCGAAAATTGTCTATTATTAACTATCTTTATTGTTTTCTGGTTTTGAAGCTTTACAACGCAGTCTGCGCGTCATATAATTGTGATACAACATAATATTGCAATATTAGATTGTTTTACAATATCCTGCTTTTTTTCGACACGTTGTATTATGATTAGCCGACAGCCAAAAAATAATGTGGAGGAAAAAACATGAACAATTCGTCGAGCAGCGCCTTGTCAAGCATCAGGGCTCATTACATGGCTCTTTCCCAGTCCGAGAAAATCATTGCCGATTATGTCACGGAAAACTCTGACGACATGGTCAACATGTCCATGATGGAGCTTGCAAACAATGTCGGCTTAAGTGATGCGACCGTGCTGCGCTTCGTTCGCAGCGTCGGCTTCAAGGGGTATTCGGATTTCAAGATCGCTCTTGCGGCCGATCTGCGCCGGCCCACCGAGGTCATATTTGAAGAACTTGACGCGCAGGATGACGCCGCTACCATTGCAGCCAAGGTCCTCCGTTCGGAGATGCAGCTGCTTCAGGATACGCTGGAGCATCTCGATATGGACGCCTTGAAAAAAGCCATCGATCTGATATGCAGCGCAAAAAGGGTATTTCTTTTCGGCTCCGGCACGTCTGCGGGCCTTGCAGACTCGTTTTATACCCGTCTTATCCGCTTGAACTACAACGTCGTGATGAACACAGACGCCCATCTGCAGATCATGCAGTCCAACCTGATGGGCAAAGGCGATCTGATTATTATAGTATCCCGCTCCGGAACCGCGGACAACCTTATCCGCTCGGAGCGTCTCGCCATCAAAAACGGCGCAGACGTCATCTGCATCACCTGCAACGCGAAATCTCCTGTCGGATCCGGTGCTACAGTCACCCTGGCCGGTGTGGCAAGAGAGTTCCAGCGCGACATTTCCGGTTCTCCCATTTCCATGCTCGGCATCATTGACGTCCTCTTTACCAATCTCCAGATGCTCGATCTTGAGAAAACGGCGAACTATGAAAGGAAGATCTGGGCTGCTTTGAGGAGCACAAGGAACTCTATCAAATAATAACAATAATAAAGGAGGAGGATTCCCATGGCAAAAGTTGTGGAGGAAGGCAGGCGCAATCTGCCTCATTCTGACACCGGCGACGCAAATTTCTTTGATGACACCATCGTTCATCCGAAGGTCCTGATGCCGGGCTGTCCCGACCGGGTAAGGATCATGGCTTCCATGTGGGACGAGGGCGCGCAGGTTTGGCCGAAGGAGCGCGGCTTTGCGGTTGCCAGCGGCACATATAAGGGCGCCCCCATCACGGCCGTCTCTCACGGGATCGGCGGCGGCAGCATGGAAAATCCTCTGATGGCTCTCTTCCCGCACAATCCGGACGCCATCATCCGCGTCGGTTCAACGGGGACCCTGCGCGAGGACATCCACATCGGGGATCTGATTATCAACGACGCGAACGTTCGTCTTGACGGGACCTCGAACATGTATGTCCGCGACGAGTTCCCGTCCGCGGCAAACTTCGAGGTCACAATGGCGCTGGTACAGGCCTGCGAGGAGCTCGGATATACCTATTATCTCGGCACAGGCTGTACGACCTGCAGCTTTTTTGCCGGTCAGGGAAGGCCAAGCTACGGTGGATATGAAAAGCATGACCGCAAAGGCTTTTTCGAGGACATGAAGGCCGCAGGCATCATCAACTTTGAGATGGAGGGCGCAACTCTTCTCACGCTGTCAAGGCTTTTCGGTTTTCGCGCAGGTATGATCGCAGCCGTCGTCGCCAATCGCATCACGGGAGAATGGGCCGAGCATTCCGGCGAAGAACACGCCTGCCGCGCGGGCGCCGAGGCCATACGCATACTCACCTCCTGGGATGAAGCAAAGAAGCTTCACGGAAAACGTTTCTTCTATCCCGCGCTTTTGGGAGATTGAGCAGAGGAAAAGAACATGGAAAGAGATCATCCGATCATTCGCATTGAGGATCTGCATTTCACATATCCGAAAAAAAAGGTCGAAGCACTCAAGGGAATCAATCTTGAAGTCGAAAAAGGCGACTTTGTTGCAGTGATCGGGCCTTCGCTCGCCGGAAAATCCACGCTCTGTATGTCGCTCAACGGGCTTGTTCCCCATGATACAAAGGGCAAAAAAAGCGGGCGCGTGATCGTAAAGGGCTTCGATACGGCTGACAACCGTCCCTATCAGCTCTGCAGCACCGTCTCGATGGTATTCCAGGACTTTGAGGCCCAGCTCTTCTGTACGAACGCCGCTCTCGACGTGGCGTTCGGGCCGGAAAACCTGGGGCTGCCAAGCGAAGAGATCCGCAGAAGAGTCGATGAGTGCATGGAAATGGTCGGTCTGTCCGGATTCCAGAAAAGAGAGCCCTCCTCCCTCTCCGGCGGTGAAAAGCAGCGGCTCGCGATCGCGTCCGCACTTGCGTTCCACTCGGACATTCTCGTACTTGACGAGCCGACGACAGACCTCGACCCGGTGGGCAAGCAAATGGTGATCGACGTTGCCGACAGTCTTCGCCGTGACGGCGATCTGACGATCATCTGCGTCGAACACGAGGTTGAGGAGCTGATCAAGGCAAATCGCATCGTTTTGGTTGTCGACGGCCGGATAGAGCTTGACGGAACGCCATCGGAAATACTGACGAAAGCCGCTCTGATCAAAGAAAAGGGCGTCATGCCCCTGGGCGCCTGCGAGCTGCAGGCGGCGCTCGGGCTGGAACCCACGGCCCTCCGGGTCGATGAGTGCGTCGAGAGGCTCCTGTCAGAAGGATACCGCATAAACAAAGAAAAATACAACGCCCTCGTTGCTGCCGAAAAGGCTCGTGAGCAGCGCTACGGCGAGCGGGTGATCCGTGTGGAGGATGTCTGTTTCCGCTATCCCGACACGGCCCGCAACGCCGTGGATCATGTCAATCTGGAGGTGCGGGAAGGCGAATTCCTCGCTATCATGGGCCAGAACGGCAGCGGTAAAACAACGCTCGCCAAGCAGCTCAACGGTCTGCTGAAAAAAACCTCCGGCAAGATCACTGTCTACGGCCACGAGGTCGAAACCGGCATTTTCAATCTCAGCCGCTATATCGGATATGTTTTTCAAAACCCGGATCATCAGATATTTGCCGAGACGATCTGGGATGAGGTGTCATTCGGACCGCGCAACTACAAAATGCCGGAGGACGAGCTGAAACAGTCCGTTCAGGAGGCGCTGCGCGCGGTAGACCTGGAGGGCCGTGAAAAGGAGGATCCCTTCAGCCTTACAAAAGGCGAGCGTCAGCGCGTCGCCATCGCCTCGGTTCTCGCGATGAAGCCAAAGATCCTCATACTCGACGAGCCAACGACCGGTCTTGACTACAAGGAGCAATGCGGCGTAATGGAGCTGCTGAAGTCTCTCAACGAGAGCGGCCGCACCGTCATCATCATCACGCACACCATGTGGGTCGCAAGCCAGTACGCGCACCGCGCCGTGATCATGAACGACAGCCATGTGCTCATGGACGGTCCGGTACGCGAAGTGTTTGCAAACGAGGAGCAGCTCATTTCCCTGCATTTGAAGCCGCCCCAGATCACGCAGATCGGCAACCGGCTGGGCTGCACGTTCACATGCGTCGAGGATGCGCTTGAAGTGCTTGAAAGGGGGCCGGAAAATGGATAGAAACACGGCCGATATTCTGATAGGCATGGCCGCGGAAGCCAGAAAAAACGCAAGAGTGCCCCTCTCAGGCTTTCACGTCGGCGCGGCGCTCCTGATGCGTTCCGGCGAGATCATAACCGGCTGCAACGCCGAGCAGAGCAACATGTATGAGTCTATCTGTGCCGAACGCTGCGCCATAACGAAGGCGGTTTCTTTGGGATACCGGGACTTTGCCGCGGTGGCCGTCGTTTCTGATGCCGAATACCCGCTTGCGCCCTGTGGACTCTGCCGCCAGGCGATCATAGACTATGGGCCGGATATCGAGGTGATCATGTCCAATCCGGACAAGTCAAAAGTCCTTATCATGACAGCCGCCGAACTGTTGCCGGCCTACGATCTTGACGGTTCTCCGCTTTGCTCGCCGTTTGAGGAACTGTTTGAGAAAAAAGGAGTACAAGATGGCACAATATAACGAGGCACAAAAGAAATTCCTCCCGATTCCGGACGACGTTTACGAAGACAGGATCCCGTTTTTGCTCAGGCCCGAAAACGTCGCCCGGTATGAAGACGGCGGAACGGTGTATATACTCGACCGCCGCTGTTATCCGCATGAGCGGCGCTTTGAAAGATGCGACACATACGACGATGTGGCCCGTGCGATCGAAAAAATGGTGACGCAAAGCGGCGGCCCCGCCTTTGCGGTCGCCTGCGGAATGACGCAGGCCGCAAGGCTGGCCAAGGATCTCGCCCCCGACCGGGCGGCGGCGCTGCTCGAAGACGCACGTGCGAGGTTAGCCAGGACCAGACCGACCAACAACAACGTGCGCTATATCTCCTCGGAATTCCTTCACTATGCCCGGGAAGCGCTCGAGGCGGGGAAGGATCCCGAGACCGTGCTGCGGGAGCGCACGGCGGAGCTCTACCGCCGCGATCACCTGATCAATTACTTCGTCGGCAATTTTGCCGCATCACTCGTTGAGAACGGGCAGGGCGTTCTGACTCACTGCTTTGCTGAGGCAAGTATCGTATATACCTATCTCGCCCTCGAGAGTCAGGGAAAGACCGACGTCAAGGCGTTCTGCTGTGAGACGAGGCCGTATCTTCAGGGCGCGCGCCTCACCTCCGACTGCATTTCGGAGATCGGCTTCGACACGACGCTCATAACCGATGGAATGCCCGGATACCTGATGTCGCGCGGGAAGATCGATATCTTCTTTGCCGGAGCGGACCGTATTACCGAAAAGGGCGACGTCATCAACAAGGTCGGGACTTTCCCCTCCGCCGTGCTTGCGAATTATTATCATCTGCCCTTTTACGCCTACGGTCTTGGCGCCGACCCCGGATCGAAGACGGCCGAGGACGTGGAGATCGAACTCCGCGACGGCAACGAGGTGCTGTATTGTCTTTCCCACCGCACCGCGTCGCGCAACGAAAAGCTGCACGGTTTTTACCCCGCCTTTGATTGTACTCCGGCAGAGTTTGTAACCGGCATCGTGACGGACAAGGGGATCTATCCGCCCGAGCGTCTCGGTGAGTATGTGCGGGACGGCGCCATCATCTGATCGGGAGGTGGCCTCATGAGCAAGTGCCTGTATCTGGACAGAAACACATTTGTTCATCGCCTTGACCCCAGGACGAAGCTTTTGCTGACCTTGGCGCATTTCATTGCCTCCGCCGCTCTCGTCGAGCAGCTCTGGCTCGGCGCATTCGTCGTATTTGAGACCCTTCTTTTTACAACCTTCTCCAGATCATGGAAAAACGTCCACAAGATTCGCGTTATCCTTATCCCGCTTGCGATCATGACCCTGCTGTCTTGGCTCATCTTCGGCACCGGCACAACGCCCTTGTTCTGGATAATCAAAAAAGAAGACCTCTGTCAGGGCATTTCCTCTGTCTTTCGCTCCATGTCAAGCATCATTATGGCGATCGTCCTTCTGTCGACAACCAGAAATGAAGAGCTTGTTCAGGGCTGTGTGAAGTTCGGGCTGCCATACCGCGGCGCCTTTGCCTTTTCCAACGCTCTGCGCATGACTCCGCATCTTACCGGCGTAGCGATGACCGTCGTCGCGGCGCAGAAATCACGCGGGCTGGATCTCGACAACGGCGGCTTCTGGATGAAGGTCAAAAAAACCGTTCCGCTTGTGGTCCCTGCGATACTGCTGGGCCTTCGCTCCGCAGACACGATGACGATGGCTGTGGAGGCAAAAGGGTTCGGCTACACAAAAAAGAGAAGCAATTATATGGAGCTGCAGCTCTCCGGGCTCGACTGGGCGCTGATCATATACGCGATACTGCTTTCAGTCGGCTCGATCGTAATCTCGGCAAACGGCTGGTTCGCCGTCTACAACGCGCTGTGAGCAGCTGCACCGGAGGTGCAGAAGCGATAAAAGCAAAATAAAGAGAGGAGTATTGACAATGAAAGACATTTTTACCATGTGGAAGTATCCCAAGATGATCACCCTCACGGCGATCTGCGCAGCTATTTACGCGGCACTTCTCATCCCTTTCAAGGCAGTTGTCATCTTCAGCGTTGAGGTGCGAGTCGCAACCGTCATCGTCCCGGTCATGGGCATTCTGTTTGGGCCTGCGGGCGCATGGGGTGTCGCCATCGGCAATCTCATCGGCGATTTCTTCGGATCGATGAGCGTCGCGTCGATCTTCGGCTTCATCGCAAACTTTTTCTTTGCCTATGTGCCGTATAAGGTCTGGTACATGGTAAAGGGAGACGTTGAACCCAAAACGGAGAACGGCAAAAAGATCGTTCGCTTCCTGCTCGGATCTCTCGGCGGCTCATTGTGCGACGTGTGCTGGCTTTGCTTCGGTGTCTGCGCTGTGTTCAGCCAGCTTCCTTATCCGCTCTTTGCCAGCATTATCGGCGTCACGAACGGTCTGTTCCCGCTGGTGCTCGGCGCCGCCGTGCTCTCGCTTGTCGGCATGCGCGTTAAAAAGTGGGGCCTCGCCTTTACCAGCATCATGAAGCCCGAGGACTTTAACACCAATATGAAATTCAATACCCTTGGCCTCGTCTTTCTGATCGTGGCTCCCCTGGTCGCGATCGTCGTTTCGCTCATCATGAGCGCACAGGGGACACAGGTCGGCACGCCTCTTGTATGGGTCAGCCTCCCCGCACTCATCATCTCCGTTATCGGTTCCTGTATCATGGGCCTCAGTCCCGACATTTTTGAGAAACCCGAAGAGGAGTAAGGCCCTCTCGTTCCGCCGTATACACGAACCGAAAAACCATCCTCACACAGAGCCTGCTTTTCAAGTAGGCTCTGTGTCAATAAAAACAGAAATGAGGAACAACATGGCTGATAAAGAAGGATTGAAAACGGCAAAAAACTACCGTCCAGAGATCCCCTTCGCCGGCGGAAGCTTACCGGGCGGGATAAAGGGCGTCGGCGGTCTGGACTGGGGCATGCAGCGGCGCATGACGCACATTTTTCGTCCGGATGATGGGAAGACCGTTATGCTCGCCTTTGATCACGGCTACTTCATGGGCTCGACAAGCGGGCTCGAACGTCTCGACCTTTTGATTCCGGAGCTTATGGACGACGTTGACGTCCTCATGGGCACACGGGGAGCTTTCCGCACCTGTGTTCCATCCGGGAATCGCTGCGGTCTCGCATTGCGCGTCAGCTCGGGTTCGTCCGTGCTTGACGACGACCTGAGTCACGAAGTCGTGGCAGTAGGCATTGAAGATGCTCTGCGGCTCGACGCCGATGCGATGGCAGTTCAGGATTTTATCGGAGCCGACGGAGAAACGGAAAGCATCTCCAACCTCAGCCGCTGCATCAACGAGGGGCTGACATACGGGATCCCCACGCTCGGCGTGGTCGCCGTAGGCAAGCAGATGGAACGCACACCGCGTTATTTCAAGCTGGCCACCCGCATGATCGCAGAGCTCGGCGCGCAGATAGTCAAAAGCTACTTCTGCGACGAGCTTGATGAGATCGTAGCCGCCTGCCCTGTGCCGATCGTTCTCGCAGGCGGGAAAAAGCTGCCGGAGAAGGACGCTCTCGAAATGGTCAGACGTGCGATGGACTGCGGCGTCTCCGGCGTTGACATGGGTCGGAACGTATTCCAATCTGCCTGTCCTGCCGCCATGGCGCGGGCTGTTTCGATGATCGTCCACGCTGATGCGTCGGCAGCTGAGGCATGGGAAGCTTTCCGGGAGATCTCACATGAAAAGACCTGACGTATCCTTAACGGAGCTTCCGTTCGTCAGACAATTCATCCGGCTGTGCGCCAACGGCGCGGCCATGGGTTTTCACGAGAGGAACGGAGGGAACCTGTCTTACTGGCTCAGCCCGGAAGATCTTGCTCTGCTTCCTGATCTGAATTGCTCCGGTCCGCCCGTACCGCTTGAGGCAGAGGTGAGCGGGATGGGAGGAGAATACTTTCTTCTGACTGCCAGCGGCAGCTTTATGCGCAGCGTCCCTCTCGACCCGGAAAAAGAACTGTGCCTTATTCGCCTGGAGCAGGACGCGCTGTCCTATCGCGTCGTTTGGGGGGTATCGGAAGGCGGAAGACCGACCAGCGAGCTGGAGAGCCATCTTCTGAACTTCTCCTCACGCGCCGGCATGCCCGGCCGCGCATGCCGGGTTATGTATCATGCCCACCCCGCTCATGTCATCGCTTTGAGTTTTCTTCTTCCCCTCGACGAAAAAACGATAACCAAAGCGCTGTGGACCAGTATGATCGAATGCCCGTTCCTTTTTCCGGAAGGGGTCGGAGTCGTGCCCGCCATGATACCCGGCGGCGCACAGATCGGTACGCTCACATCCGAGCTCATTCGGACGCACGATGCCGTGCTGTGGGCTCACCACGGTCTCTTTTGCTGCGGCAGGAGCTTTGACGACGCCTTCGGGCTTATGGAGACGATAGACAAGGCCGCTCAAATTTATCTGATAGTCGAGGGCTCGTCTCTGAAACGCGTCAACCGCATCGAAGACTCTCTCCTGTATGAGATAGCCGAAGCGAGCGGCGGCGCTTTGAACACCAGGCTGATTTGAGCGCCCGCCCGGTATTCGCTGTCTGCCTTTGGAATAAAAAGAGCTTGATGCCACGGCATTGCGATCTCTCTGCGATCACGACACGATGCAAATCGCCGGTTCTCCTGTCGGAGAACCGGCGATTTGGCTGTTATTTCAGTTTTACTTGACGGTGATGGAGCTGATGTGGGGCTGCGGTCCCTCGTACCAGTAGAGGAAGCCCTCGATGTCGACGGTGTCGCCGACCTTGAGGTTCTTCACGGCCTCGTAGACCTCGCTGCCGGGAGCGGTGAGGTAGCGGCGGACGACAAAGGTATAGGTGCCGCCGTTAATCTCGATGTCGAAGTAGAGGTCGTCGCCGTCGGCGCCGGAGCCGTCCCAGTTGTAGAAGAAGGCGGCGCCGTTGCCCTTGTCGGCGATCTTCGCGCCGGAGACGGAGACGAACTCGGTCATGTGGCTCTCCAGCTCGGGCGTGCCGAGGAGCTTGGCGATGTCGAGCGCGGGGGCGACCCAGCTGCCGTCCTCAAACTCGAAGGTGGCGTCCATGACCTCGATCTGGCCGGCCCAAACGCCCTTGTCGCCGGTGACCTTGATCTTCGTGCCGGGGACGAGCTTGGCGGCGTCGGCCTCGGAGCAGGCCATATCATAGAAGAAATAACCGCCGTCCTTGTCCTGCGCGTAGACGGTGATCTTGTTGTCCCACCAGCTCTGATGGCCCTGGACGAAGGCTTCGACCGTGACGCGGCTGCCTTCCTCGGCGGCGATAAACTGCTCATGGGTCATGACGCCCTCGCCCTTGGCGAAGATATCCTTCTCGGCGGCCTTGCCGCAGGCGGCGAGGCTGAGGACCATCATCACGGCGAGAAGCAGTGCAAGAAACTTTTTCATGTCGATCTCCTCTTCAAATCATATTGTCGTGCATCTGCCCTTGCGGGCCTTGCGTACTTCAATTATAGCATCGCCCCCGAAAAAGTCAAGGAAGCGGCGCGGTGCGGATGCGCTGAGATCAGCGCTTTTTTCGTTTTTCTTTTAACAGGTCGCGTCCGACGTAGACGGCGATGCCGAGCCACACGGCGCCCAGCGTGACGAGCAACGCTTTCGCGGCGGCGGGAAGCGGGCCGAGCTCACTGCGCTCGGAAGAGACGACCCGCTGGTTGAGCCGGTAGAGCGAAGTGACGCTGTGGAAGAGCTTGTCGAAATACTCCTCGTCCGTCCTGTCTCCGCGGCGGACGCTCTTGGCGGTCTCCTCGATGAGCTGGCCCGCCGCATTGCGCAGCGAGGTCGAGCCGTTGAACACCGGCGTGGTGAAGGTGTTGGCGGTGTTCTCCAGCAGCAGCTTCGAGGCCTCGATCTTCACGTCATAGTGCGCCTCGTCCTCGCCCGCGCGGGCGAGATAGTCCCGATACTCGGCGCTCTCGTGCGCCTTGGTCGTGACGGGCAGATAACCCTCGGTCCCGGAATAGGCGATCTGCACCTCGTTGGTCAGCAGATACTGCGTGAAGAGCCAGGCGGCCAGCACC
>JAEEGL011900892.1_pt1 | contig 11477 bp, 11 predicted proteins | sample 9134231 | NCBI WGS metagenome assembly JAEEGL01 (sample SAMN16246548, study PRJNA631951) | gut metagenome | biome: gut microbiome; feature: rumen; material: fiber-attached | host: Bos | place: Iran: Karaj | collected 2018-10
AAGCCTATTTTTATCTTGTAGTAAGAAATGTTTTGTTTTTAATTGGTATTTCATAGATTATTTACTACTTTTGTACTCAAATCCAAATATTTAGCATATTATTTTAATCTTTTAGAAGATAGCCAATGAGCCGTTTACTGATACCTATTTTACTTTCCCTGTTCAGCAATTGGCAAAGTAGGGGGCAGACTATCTATTAGGTGAAAAAAATAAAATTGGCCATTACCTGAGACAATCGGTAGTGGCCAATCTTTTTGTGCAGGCGAAACGGCGTTATTTCCTCGTCCATGTTTGGGTTTCATAGAAGACTCCGATGTAGCCGCGAACCTTCAACTTGTCACCGTCAGGCCAAATGGAACATTTGTAGTCTTTGCCATTCTTGGGATTATAGATGCGACCACCTTCCCACTTGTCCTTTTTCTTGGAAAGACCTGACAGGATGTTGACGCCCATCAGCTTGCGACTGCGCAGCTTCTCGTCAGGATTGTGCTTGTCCTTGGTGTCAGGCCCCTGTTCAAGCCAGACAATCTTGCCGTTTAGCTTTCCGTTCGATTCATAGATTTCTACTTGGGCGTCACCTGCTTCAGTGAGCCATTTGCCCTTGATGTCTTGTGCGAAGCCTGCCAGAGAAAAGAAGACTAACGCAATGGTAAAAAGAATTTTCTGTTTCATATGTTATTTTGTTTGAATAAAGTTTCTTGAGAATACAGTTTGGCTACGAGCGCACCGCTGATGTTGTGCCATACGCTGAATATGGCCCCAGGGATAGCAGCCAGAGGGTACGCGGCAAAATGGATGGTGGCCAGCGACGAGGCGAGTCCAGAGTTCTGCATACCCACCTCGATACTGATGGCGGTCCGTTTCTTGGACGAAAGGCCAAAGAAGCGTGCAATGCTATAGCCCAAAACAAGTCCCAACAAGTTGTGAAGCATGACTACGGCCAGAACGACGAGTCCGCCAGTCAGCAGATGAGAGGCGCTGTGCCCCACAACAAGTCCCACCACAAAGGCTATCATGACAGAAGAGAAAGCTGGCAGATAGGCAACGGCACGATGGGTGAGGTTGGGCATGAAATGCTGGCAAAGAAAGCCCAGTATGATGGGAGCAATGACGACATAGACAATAGACAAAAGCATGCCTACTGTATCGACATGTACGAAAGTGCCTGCCATCAGCCAAGTCAGGAAAGGGGTCATCAAAGGGGCTAATACGGTGCTCGTAGCTGTCACACCCACACTGAGTGCCAAATCGCCTTTGGCGAGATAGGTAATGACGTTCGATGCCGTACCACCTGGACAACAGCCAACCAAGATGACACCCAGTGCCAAATCCTCAGGCAGATTGAAAAGCTTCGTCAACAGCCACGCTGTTGCAGGCATAATGGTAAACTGGGCTGCACTGCCGATCATCACGTCCTTGGGTCGACTGAAGACCACCTGGAAGTCCTTGGGTGAGAGAGTCAGTCCCATACCAAACATGATGACTCCTATCATGGGGTTGATGACACTCACGCTGACACTTGCAAACGGTGCAGGAACCAACATCGTGAAGACAGCCATGAGCAGCACTAATACCCCCATCCAGCGAGCAATGAAGTCACATATTTTCTTCATTTCCTTTCCTTTCTGCTTTTGTCTTTAGTTATGCAAGATAAGCGCTGACTGGGGACTTACGGTGACGAGGCCGCCCTGAATGGTTCCGAGACCTTGTTCGTCAATGATGCCGTCGCAACATACTTCGGTATAAGTGCCGAGAGGAATCTGTAAGGCTTGTGTCTTGCGGGCAGCATTGAGTACCACGATGATATTACGCCAGTCGTCACGTCCGGCATAGTCCTTCAGTCTGAAAGCCACTACACCCTTGGGGGCATCGAGGAACTCCAGATGTTTGCGCACCAAGTCGGCTGAGCCAAGACGGAAGGCGGGATGATGCTGACGCAAGGCAATGAGCTTCTTGTAATAGTCAAACACCTGAGGATATTTCTCCTTGTTGTCCCAGTTGAGGTGGTTGATGCTGTCTGGCGACTCGAACGAGTTGTGGACCCCCAGTTTGGTACGTAGCAATTCCTCGCCGCTGAGCATAAACGGCACTCCCTGAGAGGTGAACACAGCTGTCTGGGCCAACAGGTCGAGTCTGACCAGTTCCTCGGTCTGCTCTTTCGATAATCCCATAAAGCCATTAGGAGCTTTCAGGGACGGGACACTGGCGCAGAGACGGTCGACCAGACACATGTCATCGTGACAGGATACATAGGACATCATCTGCGTGGGTTCTGTTGCCCAGGGTGTTTCCGAGTAGTTTACCTCCTTCATGTTGACTTGCGGATGACTGATACATCCGGCAATGCCAAATTTCAGACTCTCCTCACAATCAGGAGCGCCACCCAGCCAACCAGTCTTGGTGTCGTCAGAGAAGGGACCGCGCAGTGCATCGCGAATTTCGTCGGAGAATGCTGCTATGCCAGGCATCTTTGCTATGTTGGCCTTCATACCCAGTTGGTCGTTTGGAAGTGCGCAGGGACCTGCACTCCAGCCTTCACCATAGATAAAGATGGAGGGGTCTATCTCGTCGATAGCATGACGTATCTGGTTCATGGTCTCTATATCGTGGACGCCCATCAGGTCGAAGCGGAATCCGTCGATGTGGTATTCTTCAACCCAGTATTTGACGCTTTCTATCATGAATTGTCGCATCATGGGCTGCTCTGATGCCGTCTCGTTGCCACAGCCAGAACCATTGCTGTATTGCTTGGCCTTCTTTTCGCCTTCCGTCTTCCAGCGGTAGAAGTAGTCTGGATAGGTTCGTTGGAAGTTGGAGTGCTCAATGTCGTAGGTGTGGTTGTAAACAACGTCCAAGATGACACGTATGCCTGCGTCGTGCAATGCCTTGACCATCTGCTTGAACTCTCGTATGCGTACCTCTGGCCGATAGGGATCTGTGGAGTAGCTACCCTCAGGAACATTATAGTTGACAGGGTCGTACCCCCAGTTGTATTGTGGTATATTGAGGCGTGTCTCGTCCACAGAGCCGTAGTCGTAACTGGGCAGAATATGGATGGCGTTTACGCCAAGACTCTTCAAGTGGTCTATTGCCCACGGTTCAGTCAGGGCCAGGAACTTGCCCGGATGGCGTGCGTCGTTACGGGCGATGGAGAAATCGCGGTGATGGAGTTCGTAGACGATAAGGTCGGCTGGCGTCTTGGTAATCGGGTGCTGGTCGTTTGCCCATCCTTCTGGGTTGGTGTCGCTCATCGTGATGATGGCACCGCGGTGGCCATTGACTCCTACGGCTTTGGCGAAAACACCCGGACACTCGCCACGTCCGATGTCAAAAGTATAGAAACAGCCTTTCAAGTCTCCCTTTACTTCAGCACGCCAACGTCCGTCGTTCCATATCATACGCACGGTTTTCTGTGCCTTGCCTCCCAGACCCTCGCGATACAGTCGCAACTTTACTGCTTTTGCATCCTGTGGGGCGAAGAGGGCAAAAGTGGTTTTTACTGGAGTGTATGTCACTTCGTTAAATTGCTGTGCCATCATTGTCGTTGTGGTCAGCATAATAGATAGTAATGATATCAACCGTTTATTCATAATTGTTATTTTTAAGAAGAGTAATATATTTCCATAGTTGTCGGTAGAATGGGTGACGGGTCAGTGTGTTGCTGTCACCCAGGATGATGACTTTCATACGAGCTCTGGTGATAGCCACATTCATGCGGCGCAGGTCGCGCAGGAAGCCTATCTGCCCCTCGTCGTTCGAGCGTACTAAGGAGATGACAATGACGTCGCGCTCCTGTCCCTGGAAACCGTCAACGGTGTTGATGCTAATCAGTCGTCGGAAGGGCTTGAAAAACTCGCGTTTCATCAGTTTTTGGCGAAGGTATTGTACTTGCGCGCGATAGGGAGAGATGATGCCGATGTCGATACGCTCGTCCAGAAGGCGTTGCTTGCCGATCCGTTCGATGTAGCGCTGTAGGACGTCGAGCGTCAACTCGGCTTCTGCCTTGTTGATGCGCCCGTAGCTCTCGCCTACGAATTCCTCTTTGTATTCTTCGTCCTCTCCCCTGGACTTCTCACTTCCTGTGTCAATCCATTCCATTGGTGTGTCGAGGTCGAGAATGCTTCGGAAACGCACTTCCGGAGCACTCTCCAACTGACCGTTGTAGAAGTAGCTACTGGAGAAGTGCATAATATCGTCGTTCATACGGTATTGTATGCGGAGCAGGGTGACCGCTTCGGGGTGCGTCTCTACAATGCGCTCCATCAGCGTCTTCCCCAGTCCTGCCTTTAATGCAGCGATGCTCTTGATGGTAGGGGGAAGCTGGCAGTGGTCGCCCGCGAATACAACACGGCCTACCCGGCGCATAGGAATCCAACAGGCGGCCTCCAGCGCCTGGGCTGCCTCGTCAATGAATAATGTGTTGTATTTCTGCCCGTCTAACAGGCGGTTTGCGGAACCCACCAATGTGGACGCAATAACTCGCGCCTCACCGAAAAGCTCGGCGTTTATGCGGATTTCAAGCTCCGTAGCACGACTCTTCAGGCTTTCCAGTCGCTGGTGGTATTTCTCATCGCCCCGTCGGCGGTGACTACGTAGTTCGCGGATAGCTTTCCTCAGCGCCCACAACTGGGGATAATCGGGATGACTCTCAAAGCGCCGCTCGTAGGTGAAAGAGAGCATCTTGTCGTTCACGCGCGTGGGGTTGCCTATGCGTAGTACGTTGACGCCACGATCCACCAGCTTTTCTGAAATCCAGTCCACCGCCATATTGCTCTGTGCGCAGACCAGTACCTGACTCTCGCGCATCAGCGTCTCACGGATGGCTTCCACCAATGTCGTCGTCTTGCCTGTGCCAGGCGGACCGTGTACGATAGCTACGTCCTTTGCCCACAACACCTTGTTGACGGCATCCTCCTGCGTCTGGTTAAGGTAGGGGAAATGCATCGGCTGGAAGGTTAGTGTCTCTGCTTTTTGACTACGGGAATAGAAGAGGTCGCGCAAATAGCCCAATCGCCCCTTGCCTCGTATGACGCGGTCCAAAGCCTCCATCATCAAGCGGTAGCTCGTTTCGTCAAACGACAACTGCACCCCCAGTCCCTCGGCACTTTGCAGGTCGACAAGTGGGGAACCGTCGGGTACGGTAACGACCATCCTGTCACCGTCCACGTAGCTTACCGTACCTGTAAAACGGAAATAGCGTATGTTGCCTTGATGCTGCTTGGCAGATTGCTTATTCGTAACGGAACTTTCGCCGTCGAAAGTAAAAAAGACAACGGGGCGTCCGAATTCGAAATTGTGCTCAATATCCGTGTCTGCCGTCCGGAAGACTTCTATGGCGAGCTGATTCAGGGAGTTATAATAGCTTTTCTGAAAGCGTAGCGGCCACCAGGCATCGCCACGCTTCACCTTTCGCCCTATCCCGATGCTTTCGGTTTGCTGGCGGTAGGCTTCCTTTTCTGTCTCATACTCCAACTGTAGCAATAGTCGCTGTTGTTGAAGCGCTTGAATAGCATTTACACTGTTCCCCATTCTTTGTGGGTACAAAGATACAATAAATATCTGAATAATTGGCAAACAAATACAAAAGAAAAAGCGAAACCCTTTCATAAGAATTTCGCCTCTGTTGCTTTACTCCTCTGCTGAGAAGTCGTCCTTGCCTACTCCGCAGATGGGGCATACCCAATCTTCGGGAATGTCTTCAAAGGCTGTTCCGGGAGCGATGCCGTTGTCAGGATCGCCAGCTTCTGGATCGTAAACATAGCCACAAGTTTCGCAAATGTACTTTTTCATAAACTTAAAAGTGTTTAGTTAGTAATAAAGTTATTGAGTTTCTCGACGATAGTCGACGGTTTGATGGTGTTCAGGCATGCATAGTCGCCGCGACGGCAGGCCTTTTGGCCGAAAATGCTACACGGGCGGCAGTCTAGGTCCTGCTGGATGGCGTTTTCTTCAGACTGTCCCCAGCCCATGAAGCCTGCGTAGGGGTGCGTTGCCCCCCAGATGCTGACTACGGGGATGCCCGTCAGCGATGCCAGATGCATATTGGCTGAGTCCATTGACAGCATGACGTTGAGGTGACTCATGACAATGAGTTCCTGATACATGGAAGTCACATGATGGTTCACGTGGATAAGATGCGGCCATTGCTGACTCCATTTCTTAAACCATACTTCCTCCTGTTCACCGCGCCCGAAGAGGAAAATGTGCGCCTGAGGGTGTTGCTGGATGAATAGTTCAATGACTTGCTCCATCATTTCCGGAGGGTAGACTTTTCCCTTGTGGGCTGCAAAGGGTGCAATACCTATCAGTGGTGTATGGGGGGTGATGAGGGACGACAGGCTTTCGGACAGCTGGCTGATGTCGCCTCCTTCAGGCGGGAAGATGCTTTTGAAATCGATGGTTACAGGATATCCCAGACGTTGGAACACATCGACGTAGTTCTGGAAGGATGTTGGCTGTTGCACCAGCTGCTTGTTGTTTCGCTTGACCAGTCGGCGGCGTCCCTTACGGTGCTTGTTGATGTGTGCTACGTGATAGCGCCCGAAGTTGAACCGCATGCGCAGGAACTCTGAGCGGAGCACATTGTGCAGGTCGGCAATCGCCGTAAACTGTTTGGCTGCCAGACGACGGAAGAGCGCGTTGAGCCCCTTGAGTCCCTTATATTCCCGCTTCAGGTCGGCTTCCATAAAACCGACGTTGGGAGCCAGCGAATCGAACATAGGGCGTGCAAAGGCTCGGCTCAGTACGGTGATTCGTACATCGGGGTACTGATGGGCCAGTGACCAGACGACGGGTATCGTCATAGCCACATCGCCTATTGCAGAAAAGCGAATGACAAGGATGTGCTCTTTTCTCACCTTTATTCTAAACTTATGATACCTCTCTTATTTATTATAGAGGATCGGGTTTGTGCTGGGGTCGTTATACATCTTCATCTGGCGATACACTTTCATGTACTTGTGACCAGTCTGAATGTCCTCGAGCAATTGGTCAATAGCTGTTGACAGGTCTTTTTGCTGTTCTAATAGCACGTTGAGCTTGCTCTGGCATCGGGCGATATGTGCCTGGTCGGCATCTTGACGCTGTGTCTGTTCCTGCATGTGCCATATCTTCAGCGCCAGGATGCTGAGGCGGTCAATGGCCCAGGCTGGACTCTCCGTGTTAAGCCGGGCGTCGGGCAGGGGCCTTACCTCGCTGTACAGCATTCGGAAGTAGCTGTCGATGTCCTCCACCAAGTCCGTCCGGTCTTGGTTGGAGTGGTCAATGCGGCGTTTCAGTCCCAAAGCCTCGGCGGGGTCGATATGTGGGTCGCGGATGATATCCTCTAAGTGCCACTGAACCGTGTCTATCCAGCATTTCAGATAGAGCTTGTATTCAATGGTGTCGTGCTCATAGGGGTTGTTGATGTCTGCATCCACATGATCCGTCAAGTGGTAGTCGCGGATTGCTTGAAGGAAAATTTTGTTTGCTTGTTCTGTGAAAGCCATACACTTTTTGTTTTATTTGGTGCAAAGATACGATAAATAATTGATAAATGATGAATGATAATTGATTATTTAAAGATTATTTGTATCTTTGCAACGGAATATGAAGATAGTAGTAGACGATAAGATACCGTATATACGTGAGAAATTGGCTGTTCTGGCTGATGAAGTAGTGGCTTTGCGGGGTTCGGACATACATGCTGCCGACGTTCGTGATGCTGATGCAATCGTTGTCCGTACGCGTACGCGCTGTGACGAGGAGTTGTTGCAGGGTAGCCGGGTGAAGCTGGTGGCTACGGCAACCATCGGTTTCGACCACATCGATGTGGATTACATGCATCGTGCCGGCATCTTCTGGACCAATTGCCCAGGGTGCAATGCCGGCTCTGTGGCTCAGTATGTGGAGTGCTCTTTGTTGCTGTTGGCACAAGAGCGGGGACTCTGCCTGAATGCCTCTACGATTGGCATCGTGGGCTGTGGCCATGTGGGCTCTAAGGTCAAGTCGGTGGCTGAAAGGCTGGGTATGCGTGTGCTGGTATGCGACCCGCCATTGGGCCGCCCTGATTTCGTCTCGCTGGATGTCATAGAGCGCGAGGCTGATGTCATTACCTTCCACGTTCCTCTGACGCATGAGGGACCTGATGCCACTTATCATATGGCTGACGAGGATTTCTTCTGCCGACTGTCTCGTGTACCTTATATTATTAATACGAGTCGCGGCGAAGTGGTGGACAATAACGCCCTGCTGGCGGCTCTTGACAGCGGTCGTGTGCGCGATGCGGTGATGGACGTCTGGGAAAACGAACCCTCGCTAAACCTTCAGTTGCTCCAGCGTGTGTTCATCGGCACACCCCATATTGCGGGCTATTCTGCCGACGGAAAGGTGAATGCCGACAATATGGTCATCGATGCCCTGTGTCGCCATTTCCGTCTTCCGCATCCGGGACGGATTGACGTACCCTCATTGCCTGACGATTTTGTTTATACAGGTCAGCCGCTTGAACTTTATAATCCGATGGTCGATAGCCGAAAGCTGAAAGAAGCTCCGCATTCTTTTGAATATTTCAGGAATCATTATCCGTTAAGACGGGAATTTTTGGGCGTTAAAGTGTAAAAAATACAATTTTGGTGTCTGAAAAGTGCACAAATATAGGGGTGATGTGCAAACATGGATGCTTTTTTCATCAAAAAATTTGCGTAATTCCATAAAAATGTGTTACTTTGCACCCGCTAAGCCAAATATGGGTTGGCATTTTGTAAAAGAGAAATCAATTATTAACACTTTTAAAGAAGAAGATTATGTCAGAAATTGAAAGCAAAGTAAAGTCAATCATTGTAGACAAACTCGGTGTAGATGAAGCAGAGGTAAAGCCCGAGGCAAGTTTTACCAACGACCTGGGAGCTGATTCTTTGGATACAGTAGAGCTCATCATGGAATTTGAGAAGGAGTTTGGTATCTCTATCCCAGACGACAAGGCTGAGAAGATTGGTACAGTTGGAGATGCTATCGCATACATCGAAGAGAACGCAAAATAATTACTTTGGTGACAAGTGATGGGTGTTGGGTGTTGGTTCATAGTTGAAAACCAATGTTCAACACCCAATTAGTAATACGGATACCCATCTTTTGTCACCTCCAACTTCCAACCTTTTTATCATATATTACATGGAATTAAAGAGAGTAGTGGTAACAGGCATGGGCGCTGTTACGCCACTGGGAAACAATTCTAAGGACACTTGGGAGGCCATGTTGGCTGGTAAGAGCGGTGCTGCCCCCATCACCTTGTTTGACCCTTCGAAGTTCAAGACCCAGTTTGCATGTGAAGTCAAGAATTTGGATGTCAACGCCTATATCGACCGTAAAGAGGCCCGTAAGATGGACCGTTACACCCAGCTGGCCATTATCGCTGCCCGCCAGGCAGTAGACGATAGCGCTATGGACCTGGAACAGGAGGACAAGGACCGCATAGGCGTTGTCTATGGTGTAGGTATCGGCGGTATCAAGACCTTTGAAGAGGAAGTGGGCTATTATGGCGCCCATCGTGAGGATGGACCCAAGTTCAATCCGTTCTTCATCCCGAAGATGATTGCTGACATTGCAGCTGGCCAGATTTCTATTTTGTACGGTTTTCATGGTCCTAACTATATTACGGCTTCTGCCTGCGCATCTTCTTCTAATGCGCTGGCCGACGCTTTCAATCTGATTCGCCTGGGCAAGGCCAATATCATTCTTGCCGGTGGTGCTGAGGCCGCTGTCTGCGAAACGGGTGTCGGAGGCTTCAACGCTATGAAGGCCCTCTCAACCCGTAACGACGAGCCCGAGAAGGCCAGCCGCCCCTTCAGCGCCAGTCGTGATGGCTTTATTATGGCTGAGGGTGCTGGTTGTCTTATCCTCGAGGAACTCGAGCATGCTAAGGCCCGTGGGGCTAAGATCTATGCCGAGATGGTTGGTGCGGGTATGAGTGCTGACGCTCACCACATCACAGCGTCGCATCCCGAGGGACTGGGTGCCAAGCTCGTGATGCGCAATGCGTTGGAGGATGCAGGCATGAAACCCGAGGATATTGACTACATCAATGTTCACGGTACGTCCACCCATGTTGGCGACATCTCGGAGGCTAAGGCCATCAAGGACGTCTTTGGCGATGCTGCCTACAAGTTGAATATTTCCTCTACCAAGTCGATGACGGGTCATTTGCTGGGTGCCGCTGGTGCCGTTGAGGCTATGGCTACTGTGCTGGCTGTGCAGAACGACATCGTTCCTCCTACCATCAACCACGAGGAAGACGACAAGGATGAGGAAATCGACTACAACCTCAACTTCACCTTCAACAAGGCTCAAAAGCGTGTGGTTCGTGCCGGACTCAGCAATACTTTTGGCTTTGGAGGACACAATGCTTGTGTAGTCTTTAAGAAGTATGTGGATTAACGACATCATTGATAGAATCAGGCTCCCTTTCCGCGAGGAAAAGGAGCTTTTTTCGGCACTATACGATATACTGGGCTTCTATCCCCGCGACATCAATCTGTATAAGCAGGCATTGATACACAAGAGTGTGGGGAAACGCAACGAGAAAGGCCGCCCCGTCAATAACGAGCGGCTGGAGTTCCTGGGCGATGCCATCCTTGATGCCGTAGTCGGCGACATCGTGTTCCGCCATTTTGAAGGCAAGCGCGAGGGTTTCCTGACCAATACTCGTTCCAAGCTGGTCAGCCGCAACACCTTAGGCCGACTGGCACAGGAAATGGGCATTGACCAACTGGTGAAGTCGGCCGACTACAGCACTTCCCACAACAGCTACAAGAACGGCAATGCCTTCGAGGCGCTGGTAGGTGCCATCTATCTGGACAGAGGATATCTGGCGTGCATGCGTTTCATGGAAAAGCGCATCCTGGCACAGATCATCAATATCGACAAGGTAGCCTACAAGGAAGTCAACTTCAAGTCCAAGCTTCTGGAGTGGAGTCAGAAAAACCGCGTCAAGCTGGAGTTCCGCGACCTGAACCAGTCGAAGGACACGAATACAGGCAGTCCTGTCTTCACGACCCAGGTGTTCATAGAAGGCATAGAAGGTTGCGAAGGTACGGGCTATTCCAAGAAGGAGAGCCATCAGAATGCCGCCAAAGACACCCTTCAGCGCCTGCGCCGCGAGCCCCAGTTCATCGATGCCGTCTTTGCTGCCAAGGGCGAACGTACGAAGATGGAGGAAGAGCCCGTGATGTGTGTGCCCGACTTGGAGAAAGAACAACAGAGCTTCATCATTGATCAACCCCAGAAAGCTCCTGACGTCCCATCTGACACCTTGTCGTCTAAGCAGGTTATTGACGATGATGAAATGACCCTTGACGACATTTCGGCCATACCTCGTCAGAAAACGCGCGAGGAAATCATCGCAGAAGCCGAAGCTGAGGCATTTGCAGAGAATTCTTAACATAAAAGAGAACTGGCAGCTCTCGCAGTCTGCCAGTCCTCTTCGTTGTTTTCAGCCTTCA
>JAEEGL012216447.1_pt1 | contig 11477 bp, 6 predicted proteins | sample 9134231 | NCBI WGS metagenome assembly JAEEGL01 (sample SAMN16246548, study PRJNA631951) | gut metagenome | biome: gut microbiome; feature: rumen; material: fiber-attached | host: Bos | place: Iran: Karaj | collected 2018-10
CCATGCGACACAATGCGAACGCGGCCAGTGGTGTCATCGGTCGACGAGCGGTGATAAAAAAACTGTCGTATGTGAGTAATTAACCCATAAAATCTATTGTTGGATGATCATCTGGGGGAATTTGGAGCTGAGGACTGAGGGCTGATGCCTGTCGCCGGGGGGAAGGGCAATGCGTTTACTACCGATTATGTCAAGCGCCGCGACAAGCGCTGACGATCGTTGCGGGAGTGGATATGAAGAAGAAACTAGCTTTGTTTGTGGTTATATTGGCTGCGTCCTCGCTCGAAGGCTGTCGCCTCGATAATCCGGTAGAATTTGGGGAACAATGCGATAATGTGTCGTTTATCTGGCCAGATGAATCGATGGGGAGGATTCGGATCGGCGACAACAGCACATACGATTATTATCTGAAGAATGGCGTGTGTCCGCTGCAATACCCGTTTTGTCTGATGCAGAAGGGGGCAGAAGTGCACCGCGGCGGTCTGGATATGAATGGCGAATATGAAGGTGACGTGTATATTCCCGATGAGTGGTTTTGCAGCGATCGCAGGGAGAGCTGCCCACTGGATTCGCATCTGGTTGTGAATGGTGCCGAAATGTTTTGCGAGCGCAATTCTGCGGTGTCTTGCGGCACAGAGCGTAAGAATTGCTTATCTGATGGTGTTGAATATGCAAAATGCAGCGATGCAGGAAAGTGTCTTGCAAACCGGTGTTTGGATGAAACCGTGTTTGCTGACGATGAGTGCAAGCCAAAAGACAAATGCTGCGGTTCTTATTGTAATGATTGTACACTGGATTCGAAACAATCGTTATGCGATGATGTGAATAACAACGGTTGTGCACACAGTTGTTCGGAGGGAAAAATTGATTGTGCAGGCGTGTGTGTGAATCCGGATACGAGTGTGATGTATTGTGGTGCAACCAAATTGGATGATGGAAAATGTGATGGGGAGAATTGTTTTGGACTGCCGGGGTGGCGAGATGGCTATTGTAACAAAGGCGTTTGCGATGCGAGCGATTGTCTGTTGGGATACCATCTGGTTGTGGAAGCTAATAATGTTCGCCGCTGTGTGGCCGATTCGATAAACAGCTGCGGTGCCGGGATGGTGGATTGCCGGACACAGTTTGAAGATGCAGCGGAGGTGACCTGTCAACTCGGGTTGTGTATGATTACATTGTGCAAGGAAGGTTATACTTTGCACGACAACGCATGTATTAAACATGAAGGTGAACCCTGCGGCAATGTGGTCTGTGGTCCGAAATCGCATTGTAATAAAACGACATTCAAATGCGAGTGTGATGCGGGATATACAGATTGCAACGGTCAGTGCTTTGACCTGAAGAATAGCAGATATCATTGCGGTCAGTGTGAGAATAGTATTTGTACGACTGATAAGGTGCGCAATTCCATAGACCTTGCGTGCTTTGAGGGCAATTGCACTGTGACTGCGTGTGAAAATGGCTATCATGTCGAGGATTCGAGGTGTTTGCTCAGCTCTTGCAGAGGCAGCGAAACGGATTGTATACATTCTGACAACATCGGTCAGGTAAAGACATGCAAGGATGGTAATTGGAGTGATGCTAAGTCGTGCAATGGTGTATCGTGCAATAATGATATCGAAAAATGCGGTGAATGTAAGAATGGTGGTATTATGTGTGATAATCGAAAGGCGTATTCTTGCATCAATGGACAGTGGCAGAATCCGATAGAATGCAGTGACTCACAGATTTGTGATGAAAACAGAGGAGGCTGTATTCCGTGCGGTGCAGGTGCGCATGTTTATGAGAATACCTGTGAAAATGACGATCTGGCCAACTGTGGTGCGCATGGCAATGCATGCGCGCCATCTCAGATTTGTGGTTCGGGGAGCTGCATATCGTGCAGTTCCGGGCAGCATGCCTATAACGGGGGCTGCGAGAATAACGATGTGAACAACTGCGGTGCGCATGATAAAAAGTGTGATAGTAGTGTAAAAACCGGCGGCATTGCGTTTAGCTGTGATACTGCGGGTGCGTGCAAAGCGACGGCATGTGTAAGCGGATATCATCTGTATGGCGATGGCTGTGAAAAGAATGATTTGAACAATTGCGGTTCACATGGTGTTAAATGTGATGCGAGTGTGCGGCCGAATGGTGCAGCATTTAACTGCGACAGCGGTACTTGCAAGGCAACCGTGTGTAGTGGTAATAACCATGTTAATGATGGCAGTTGTGAACTGAATGATATATATAACTGTGGTTATCATGGCCGCGGATGTCCTGGACGCAGCAATGCCGCTGCGACTTCATGCTCTGGGGGGCAATGCGGTTATACATGTAATGATGGATATGAGAACTGTGATGGTAATTGGGATAACGGCTGTGAAGTCAATCTGAGGGGCAATCACTGGAGTTCGTGCAGCAAGTCTTGCATCTCTGGCTATGCCGATTGTGATGGCAGTGCGTCCAATGGCTGTGAGGTGAATTTGAGTGCCAATGCGCTTAAGACTTGTTCAACTTGTGCTACTGGCTATGTCGCATGCGGTAACAGTAAAGTGGTTAGTGGTGCACCTCTTTGTATTAATGATGCGCCATATACTAATGCAAGCGGCAAGACTTTTTATATTGGCAACATGCAATGGTGCTATGCTAATTGCAATAACAGCGGCGAGTGGAGGGTTACGGATGGTTATACCTACACACAGTGTAAACCTGGGCAATGGTGTCATAAGACAAGTGCTTATGTTTATGTATGTGAATAATCATCCGATAGAATCAATTGCCGGATGATCAACGGGGGTATTGGGGGCTGATGGCTGAACAGCAGCAGCCCTCATTTATCCGCTCGTTGCCTTGCATTTGCTTTTTTGCTAGATATATAGGGGGTTAAGTGTGTGTCGTTGAACCCTTTGGAACGACAGATGGAGTAAACAATGAAGCGTATACATATATGGATGATACTGGCGGCATTTGGTGCGATTTCGTGTTCTGCCGATGCCATTAATGCCCATCGGCCGGGACCGGCCTGTGCCGGAGCCGTTGGTGGTTCATGTGACGAGAGCCAGATTTGTGAAGACGGTGAATGCAAGGATGCAGGCGATGCCTGCCCCAATGCCACTGCAAATCACAACGGCTATGGCTATTGTTTGCCCGGATTTGGCTGCGTTGATGGCAATTGCTATATTCTTTGCGGCAACACGACATGTGATAATGGCGATATTTGCTGCGATATTGGCGATGGTCCCCAGTGCCTGCAATCGAGTGCACTTGGCATGGCTTCGTGCACATCGTGTATAGCGGGTTATGATAATTGCGATGGCGACTGGTCAAATGGCTGTGAACCGCTGAATGACAGTATCAATTGCGGCAGCTGCGGTAATCCATGCCAGGGCAGCTGTGAATCGGGGCATTGCAGTTCGGGCGGATGCAACGACGGCAAGACCGCGTGCAATACGGGCGTTGCAACGGTTTGCGTCGATCTGGCAGCAACCCACATGCAATCATGCTCATCGTGCGAATCGGGCTATGCGAATTGTGACAGCGATTTGGCCAATGGGTGCGAAGCCGATCTCAAATCATCTGCCGACCATTGTGGCAGCTGCGGTTCACCCTGTTTGGTGCCCAGCGTTTGCACCGATGGTCTGTGCCTGAAAACCTGCGACGCCGCTCATAAATGCTCCGATAACGGCGTTGAGTATTGCATCGACAGCAGCATTCATGTCGAAGCATGCGGCACATGCGAGGCAGGCTTTGATAATTGCGATGGCAATTGGGTGAACGGCTGTGAGGCCGATTTGAAAAATGACGATGCGCACTGCGGCAGCTGCAGCAAGGATTGCAATGGTCAGACCTGCGTAAACAGCCAGTGTGTAGCGCCGTGCATCGGCGGCGAGGTGCGCTGCACATCGGAAGATTCGACCTATTGCATGAATGCTGGTGCACATCACATGACGGCTTGCGATACATGCGCCCACGGCTATGACAATTGCAACGGCGACTGGAGCGATGGCTGCGAAACCGCGCTGGGCACCCGCGAACAATGCAGCAAATGCGGCGATGTTTGTGCTGCCGACAAGGTTTGCTCCGAATATAACTGCTCGGATGACTGCGCCGGTTCGGAACTCAAATGCACCGAAGACGGGCTGGCGTTCTGCGTGAATGCCAATGCCCGCCATTTGTCTGATTGCGACACATGCGTCCAGAACTTTGCGAATTGCAACGGCACATTTACCGACGGCTGCGAAATCGATTTGGCCGCACTGCATCTGGCCGACTGCGAACAGTGCGTCGATGGCTATGCGAATTGCGATGGCAACTGGGCAAACGGCTGTGAAGTCGATTTGGCGGCCTCGAACCTTGCCGAATGCGGCAGGTGTATCGACGATTATTGTCTGGTCGGCGGCAAATGTGAGACGAACGACAGCACCAAAGCCTGCGGTGCGAGCTGCATGAACTGCGAGGCGATGCCCTATACGACCGAAAGCTCATGCTTTGAGGGCGCCTGCATTGCCGAAACCTGTGAGGAAGGCTACGAATACTGCAACGGGATTTGCGTGGATCTAAAGACCAACCAGTACAACTGCGGCGCCTGCGGCGTAAAATGCAATGGCACCTGCAGCGGCGGCACGTGCACTGGCGGCAATGTCGAAAAGACGTGCGGTGCCATTGGCGGCTCGGGATGCGATCTGCCCGAATTGTGCTGCGCCAATCTTGAAACCGGCGAAACCGGCTGCCGCGCCGAAGGCGGCCCCAACTACAATTGCTTTACCATCGATAACCGCGACTGCGGCTTGAGACACAAAGACTGCAGCAAAGAACCCAACGCCAAAACGGGCATTTGCACCGGCGGCGGCTTGTGCCAGATTACCGAATGCCAGTACGCTTTCCATCTCACCAAGCTCGATCCCGGCAACGCCTGCGTCGGCAACAAAAACATCGAATGCGGCCCGGTCGATGGCACCGGCGTGAGCTGCATGAGCTATCACGGCGCGACCGATGGCGTCTGCACCAAAGGCTACTGCGTGTCACAGGCATGCGAAAGCGGCAAGAAACTGTGCAACAGCATCTGCGCGGATTTAAAGACCGATCGTTACAATTGCGGCGTCTGCGGCCGCATCTGCGAAGGCTCCGAATGCGTGAACGGCCAGTGCGCCAGCTATCACGACGGCTGCGGTGCGGTGAACGGCTCCGGCTGCGGCAGCGCCGTCGAACAGTGCTGCACCAATCTGGTTTCGGGCGAAATCTCGTGCAGCACCAACACCATGACCGCCGGTTATCAGTGCGTGAATATGTACAATTATTTGTGCGGTCCCGAACGCGTGAACTGCACCAGACTGCCGCACGCGGCCTCAACACAATGCATGGGCGGCAGCACGTGCCAGATTCTGAGCTGTGAAGCCGGTTATCACGTGAATGCCAACAAGCCCGGCAACGAGTGCGTGAGCGATTAAATTGGGTGCTGGCGGGGGCGTGGCCCCCTGCGGTGCTATTGGCGCGGCGTTAAAAACGACGCGCCAATACGCACCTACCCCCCATGCGGGGACACCCCGCAACGCCCCGGTTTGCCGATTCCCGTTCGTTTGGAGAAATTATGCTGACTATCGGATGTCACCTGTCGATTTCGAAAGGTTATGCCGCAATCGTGCGCGAAGCCCATTCAATCGATGCCAACACGTTTGCTTTTTTTACGCGCAACCCTCGCGGCGGCGATATGAAACCTGTCGATGCCCGCGAAATGGATGCTTGCCGCAATCTGCTCGCTGAATACGGGTTCGGCAGGCTGGTGGCTCATGCGCCTTATACGCTCAATCCCTGTGCAGCCAAAGATGGTCTGCGCGAATACGCCATGCGGACGATGATCGAGGATTTGCAGCGTATGCAGGAGATTCCCGGAAATTGCTACAACTTTCACCCGGGATCGCACGTGAGCCAGGGCGCCGAAAAAGGCATTGAACTGACGGCCGATTTTCTCGATCACGTTTTGCCGCATGCTGGCAATACCTGCGTGCTCATCGAGACAATGGCGGGCAAGGGCAGTGAGATCGGCCGCACATTCCGTGAAGTTGCCGATATCATGGCGGCGGTGAAAGTCGATAAGTCGATGCTCGGCGTGTGCCTCGACACATGCCATATCTGGGACGGCGGTTACGATATCGTCAATAAGCTGGACGATGTGATCGCCGAATTCGACAGCATTGTTGGATTGCAGCACCTGCACGCCATTCACCTGAACGATTCGATGAATCCGCTTGGCGCGCATAAAGATCGGCACCAGAAAATCGGTCAGGGATGCATCGGTTTCGAAGCCCTCAAACGCGTGGTTTCGCACCCCAAACTTTGTAATCTGCCGTTTATTCTCGAAACGCCAAACGAAATCGATGGCTATCGGGACGAAATTGCGATGTTCAGGCGTTGAGCGCAGCAGCCACCAGCGTTCGGAGGATGCGGCGGATGCCCAGTTTTCGCCACATGCCCGAAATATCTGCGGGAATATCAGCAACGCAGCGGATGTTCAGTTCGCGGCTGAGTGCTTCGTCGTGCGCATCGTCCGATACAATCACGCACTGATCACTGTCATTTTGTGCCATATCATCGGCGAACTGCGCAGCTTCGACATCGTGGTCAAACAGCATGACATCGTTCGTGGCCACGCCTGCGGCTTTGAGCGACGTTTCAAGATACTGCCATGCTTCTTCGACTTCGCGGCGGTCTTCGAGCCATAAACCGAAACGTGCAGGCGCAAAATAAATCACAAAACGGTGATTCTTGCGGTGCGATGCGATGGCGTCGGCGAGTGATTCGTCGATAACCAGCTGTCCATCGGTGTTCCATTGAATGAATTTTTCGGCTGCCACATAAGCTGTCGTCATGTTCCCCTCCGTGGATAACAGTCAACTTCCTGAATGCAGTTTATCGCAGCCATGCGGATAAACAAATTTTAGGGCTTTCTGCATGCAAGTGCTGCAAAATAAGCAATGGCTCTGTTGAACTGGCGTGAATACAGACTGCTTATGGCTTATGGTTGGGATCCAGATGATTCCTGGTTTCAGAATTACAAGCTATAAGCTATAAGCCACATGCCGTAAGCCGTAACGGCGAGTTGCCCGGGGTGAACGCGATATCCGCGAAGGTTCAGCACAGCCAAACGAAATGGGTGACAAGGGGCGCTGCTCCTTGGCGGGGTTGGGGGCAAATCTCCGGTAAAAAAATTGGGAAAAACGATGCTTCATACACACAAAAAATACTGGGCGGCTCGCCTGGGAACCGCAGAAATCCTGCCGATGACGCGAGACGAGATGGATGCGCTGGGCTGGGATGAGTGCGATATCATCATTGTGGGCGGCGATGCCTATATCGATCATCCGTCGTTTTCGACGGGAATCGTGGGGCGCTATCTGCATGGCGAGGGATTCAGGGTTGGCGTGGTGGCACAGCCGCAGTGCGATGCAGATTATCTGGCGCTTGGCGTCCCGAAGTTGTTTTGGGGCATCAATTCGGGCAACATGGATTCGATGGTGAATCACTACACCTCCGAAAAGCGGCGCAGGCATGATGACGCCTATACGCCGGGCGGCAAAGCCGGCCGGCGGCCGGATCGTGCGGTGACGGTTTACGCCAAAGCATGCCGCCGTCTGGCCCCCGAAGTGCCGATTGTGATCGGTGGCATTGAAGCCAGTTTGCGGCGCATCGCGCACTACGACTATTGGCTCAACCGCGTGATGCCGTCGCTTTTGGTCGATGCGCCGGCCGATATCCTTAGCTTTGGCGGCGGCGAATGGTCGCTCGAAACCATTGCACATGGCCTGTCTTATGGCTGGACACTCGATCGGTTTATGGGGCTGCCCGGCATCGCCATGAAATGCCCGAAATTGCCCGAAACCCTGCGCGTGCGCGATGATATGCGCTTCGACCGAAACGGCGAATACGATGTGCGGCGACTGCCGGATTTCGAGCGCGTGCGCGACGATAAACGCGCATTTGCCGAGGCTTCGCGGCTGCAGATACTTGAGACGCACGCCGGTGGTCACGGATTGGTGCAAAAACACGGCGATATCGAGATCTGGATGGGGCCGATTCCCGAGCCGCTTTCCACACAGGATCTCGATTCGGTCTATGATATGCCGTTTTCCCGCAAGCCGCATCCCATCTATGGCGATCAGAAAATTCCTGCATTCGAGATGATAAAGAATTCCGTGACGATTATGCGCGGATGCTTTGGCGGCTGCGCGTTTTGCTCGATCGCAGCACACGAAGGCAAGGTGATTCAGAGCCGATCACCGCAAAGCGTCGAACGCGAGGTGCGCACCATCGCCAGTATGAATCCAAAGGGACGCGTGTCGATTAGCGATATCGGCGGACCATCGGCCAATATGTATGAGATGGGCGGAATTAACAGAAATATCTGTGCAAAATGTACAAAACCTTCGTGTCTGGTGCCGTCGATTTGCAAAAATCTGAATACCGATCACGGCCCGGTGATCGATTTGTACAAACGCATCCGCGAAATGAAAGAAGTTAAAAATGTCTTTATCGGTTCCGGCGTTCGATACGACCTCGCCCTCAAAAGCCCGGCATATATCAGGGAACTCGCCAAATACCATACCAGCGGTTATCTGAAAATTGCACCGGAACATACCAATAATAAAGTATTGGCGTTGATGCTGAAGCCGAGTGTGAAGATATTCGACGATTTTGTGGATATATTTGTAAAGACCTCGCAGAGCTGCGGAAAGAAACAATACATTATTCCATACTTTATTTCGGCATTTCCGGGGTGCGGTGAACATGAAATGCTCGATGTCGCACGTTGGCTGATGGATCACCATTTGTTCGTCGATCAGGTGCAGAGCTTTTTGCCAACACCGATGAGCGCAGCGACAACCATGTATTATACCGGTTATACGCCCTATCTGCCCATCGAGGGACAGAAACCCATGGAAAGCGCCAAATCACACAAAGATCGCGAGATTCAGAAGGCGATTTTGCGTTATCACGCGCCCGAGAACCGGGATATGGTCCGGCGCATGCTGGCGCGGGACAAACGGAAGTAGTGAATAGTGAATAGTGAATAGTGAATAGTTAGATTTGGCGCGCCACGACGTGGCGCATACCGCCAGCATGCTGAAGGCGTGCTATATCACAGCCCGGGGTGAGCGCAGCGTAACCCCGGGAAATATTTTGGCGCGCTACGACGTGGCGCATACCACAAAATATGATAAAATGCATCGCGTATTGCCATCGCTTATTTCAGGGAATGACAAGCTATGATCAGCAAACTAAGCAAATACCTGTCTGTTGCTGTCGCCTTGGGGGCAGCATGCTACGAAATCTATCGACTGGTCAAAGATGCCAAAGACGGGACAAATACCGATAATGCCGACCATAATGAAACAGGCAGGACTGGTCGAAGTTCCCGCGTCGCGGACGCAGGAGATGAAAAATGCCATAAAAAGCCGCATAAATTCTATACTTGCAAGCGGTGCTTCAAAAAAACAGATCAGCCCGTCAAGCTCAACGGTAAAATTGTATGCCCGTCATGTGCGCAAATCGTTGGGGCTGAAATAGCCAAAGGCTATAAGCATGGTCCGGGCTTCGGACGTTTAAGTAACCGATTGTGTACTCGCTGTCGTGTCGATTTGCAGCAACTCGAACCCTGGCAGATTCACCGCATTGGCGACGCCGAATACTGCGATGTCTGTGCTACTAAAATACCGCCGCAGCACCAGCATCCACGCCAGGTTTATAACGCTGTCGTCAAAACGATGTCTGAATTTTCCAATGTATTGTCTTCCATCAGGCATTACGAGAAGCATGGGAAATTCTACATCAGGACGTATTCCAATCCTGCCATCAGCATCATCTATGTTGACATCGACGAAGAACTCACGCTTGAGTTCGGCAATTGGCAGCGCCACTACAATTACGACGATGGCGCGCAATACCATGCATTTTATGACGATCTCTTAAAAATTATATCGAATCAGGCATGTGTTGCAGCTGCATTCGACGAAGGTGCACCAAAAGACCCCGATGATCCTGAAGATACCGATCTCATCTGGCGTTGCTCCTCACTACTCGATGCAAGCGTGCTTCCCGAAGATGACGACAAAGCCATCGCCGTTTTAAGGAAGAGATTCGGTGATGCCGCAATTGTGCGGTGCGATTTTTGGGATGACGGCAAATCCAGGTTGTTTCGCATGAATGGCGAAATGTGCGATATTGCCGGCGATCCCGTGTTCGATTCGGTACTCAGTGACTATCGCGACTGCGTTCTCGACTATCGCCTCATGCGGTGCAACCAGCCAAATCGGGGGATCGCCTCGCACCGCGAAGCACTGTATCATGCCATGAAAGGGATTGTCGATGCACTGAACCGAGAAATACAATGCGCCTGGAAATTCAATATTCATCAGGCCGTCGCAAGACAGATATCTCCCTCAGAATGGCTTGCCGAACCACCTAAAAAAGTCCAACTCAATGCCCCGCTGTATATCGACACAGATGACAGAATTGCCTACTGGCGCGCATTTCTCGAACCACCCTACGGCAATTGTGTAAAAATCAGGGAGAAATGCGGGAATCATCCGGCCAAATACCGTGATGCAACGGTCGAGGATTTTCGACGCGTCAACGAAGCATTGTTTCCCAAAGGCACCGATGATCTGGAGATTTACACATGGTCGACAGACTGGTCCAATTACTTCGATGATGGTCACGAGTGGTGGGGAACGGGCTGCTGGAGCATTTATGATCCCCGAATGGGGCGCTATATCGTCATTCTTGCTTCGACGACGGATTAAGCGATTGCATACAACGCGGCGTATCCCGTAGGGATAGCCGCGTTAAGCGAGCGTAGGGGCGACCCCGTGTGGTCGCCCCAAGCGAGTAGAGACGTTCCATGGAACGTCTCCCACATTGTTTTACGCGTTCACGTGGCGCTGAACTTCGACGAGCTGGTTGTAGTAAGCCAGACGTTCGTCGATATCCTTCTGGGCCAGGGCGAAGAGGTGTTCGGCGAGTTCGGGCTTGGTGCGCATGAGGAGGTTGAAGCGGGATTCCTGCATTGCGAAATCCTTGAACGGCATGGTTGGGGCTTTGGAGTCGAGGTGGAAGAGCTTGCCGTTGGGATCGGACGTCGGCTGGAAGCGGTACATTGGCCAGTAGCCGCATTTGACGGCGTCTTTGATGCGATCCTGGGTGTTGGTCATGTTGATGCCGTGCGCGATGCAGGGGCAATAAGCGATGATGAGGGACGTGCCTTCGTATTCTTCGGCTTCCTTGAGGGCCTTGAGGGCCTGGTTGCGGTCGGCGCCGAGGGCGATTTGGGCGACGTAGACGTTGCCGTAAGCCATAGCGAACTGGCCGAGATCCTTCTTGCCGCCAGGTTTGCCGCCGGCTGCGAATTTGGCGATGGCGCCGCGGCTGGTGGACTTGGAGGCCTGACCGCCGGTGTTGGAGTACACTTCGGTGTCGAGGACGAGGATGTTGACGTTGCGGCC
>JAEEGL012657717.1_pt1 | contig 11477 bp, 11 predicted proteins | sample 9134231 | NCBI WGS metagenome assembly JAEEGL01 (sample SAMN16246548, study PRJNA631951) | gut metagenome | biome: gut microbiome; feature: rumen; material: fiber-attached | host: Bos | place: Iran: Karaj | collected 2018-10
ATTCTATATTTCCTATAATCACAAATTATCAACAATGCTCTGTACAATATAATTAATCTCCCGTTCTCCAACATATGGACCACTCGGCAAACAAAGTCCACAAGAGAAAAGATGTTCACTTACTCCACTCACATAGGCTGGGGCATCCTTATACACGGGCTGCAAATGCATTGGCTTCCACAATGGGCGCGTCTCTATGCCCATTTTGCTCAGCCTTTCTATCAAAGGCAGCAACTTTCCATCAATTGTGTGCTTATTATCTTCAAACCTGATTGTGGACAACCAATAGTTGGATTCCATATAACGTTCCGGAGCACTCTGAAGTACTATGTCATCGTATCCTCTCAGCTTTTTCTTATAGTAATCATGAACCCAACGATGATGCTCAATGTGTTCACCCACAATCGTCATTTGCCCTCTTCCTATACCAGCACAAATATTAGACATACGATAATTGTATCCAATCTGCTCATGTTGATAGTAAGGATATGCCTCACGAGCCTGAGTGGCATAAAACATCACGTGCTTCTTAGTCTCTTCGTCAGGACAAATCAATGCACCCCCGCCACTTGTAGTTATTAACTTATTTCCATTAAACGACATCACGCCATAATCTCCAAATGTTCCACAGATTTGTCCCTTATACTTGGATCCAAAACCTTCAGCAGCATCTTCCAAGACAGGAATCTCGTATCGTCTTGCAATCTCCATGATTTCGTCAATCCTCGCTGGCATACCATACAAATAGACAGGAATAATCGCTTTAGGCTTCTTACCGGTCTTGGCTATTCTATCTTTAATTGCCTCCTCAAGCAACTGCGGATCCATATTGTAAGTACCAGGTTCACTATCCACAAACACAGGAGTGGCGCCCTGATACATAATAGGATTAGCACTTGCCGCAAACGTGAAAGACTGGCAAATCACCTCATCGCCCTTACCTACCCCTAACATAATTAGTCCCAAATGAATCGCCGCCGTACCAGCACTCAATGCCACCACTTTCTTATCCAACGCGCCATTTTCATTCACGAAATCCTCCAAATCCTCTTCAAAAGCATTCACGTTTGGGCCAAGTGGTACGACCCAATTCGTATCAAAAGCTTCTTGAATATATTGCATTTCGTTGCCGCTCATGTGAGCAAGACACAAATTTATTCTATCCATATTTTTCGTATTTTTTGCGAAGTTACAAATAAATGAGCATTACACCAAAATAATATGCACAAATATTGTTTCTAAGGCGAATAGACATTAAAATGACACCATTATCTACTCAATACAATAGCATTTTAATTATCAAACAACAGCATCGTTTCTTTTCCTCGTTTTTTATCCAAAAGTTCTTGAAACAAATCCATCCAACGCGAAATAATCCCATCGAGTCTATACTTTTCCGCTTCTTTCAAAGCCGCCTTCCCCATCGCCCTGCGCAACTCCTCATCTTCGATGAGTGCACACACTTTCTCGACAAAAGCGTCCTCATCACTCATCGGCACCAAATAACCCGTAGAACCATCTTTCACCAGATAACGGATGCCGCCTGGGCAATTATACACAACCGTGGGAACACCGACCGACATAGCTTCGAGAGTAACGAGAGAGAAACTCTCCGACAAGGAAGTAAAAACAAAGAGGGACGCCTTGCTCATCTCCACACTCATTTCGCTGGTGTATCCCATTAGAAGCACACTCTCGCTAAGTCCCATTTCCTTAATTTGGCGCTCCAACTCCTTTTGTTTCTCGCCTATCCCCCATATCTGCAGAGTCCAATCAGGATGACGATTAACCACTTTTGACCAAATATTGATGAGACCCGAAAAATTTTTCATTGTAGCCAATCTTCCACTTGTGACTGCCAGTTTTGAACGGCAGTCGCTCACACGTCCGCTCCAATGAGTAATAGGATTGGGCATCACGACTACTTTCTTCCAATATTTCCACCAGCCATGTTTCTCGTTCTCCGATAGGACCGCAATTAAATCGTACGTGTGAATTTTCCAGTAGTAATCATAAATATATCCAACCAATGGTATCAACTTTCCCTTCCACGAAGTGGCTGCTTGAATACTATAATTCCTATTAGAATGTAATTCTCTTATGAAAACGGGGTGAGATGGCAGCTTTATTGATGGTAAAAAAAATTTCACTAAGACGCCCGATGCAATAACAACATCAGGATGAATCTTTTTCAAAAGACTTTCTAATTTGCTTTTATGCATTTTCCGTTTCTGGTAAATATCCCACAACGCGGAAAGCAATCCTTTATCATCGCTTGAATAATATTGGACGTCTACCTCAATCACAGATACATTTCTAAGCTGATGTTCCATAGACATCGTATTGCCTGATGCAACAATCCATATACGATTACCCGGAATCTTTGCTAGTGCATTTGCTTTAGCTATCGTGATTATATCTACCCCTGACAGCTCATAGACAATATCTATACAATATACGATATTCATTTTTTACATACAATAACACACAACCACATTCGACCAAGCTTTCGCTTCACTCTATTTTTCTCTGTCGACGTCGTGCGATAAACAAAGGATAATAAATATATTGGAATAAAGTATGACGGATGAAATAAATCAACACATACCCAACATATGAAGTTGCCGCCCATTCACTCATCCAAAGCATTAACTTTTCTAAAAAATGAGTGTATTCCTTCCTACGTTCAGGAGAAATAGAATATCCTTTCATCAATCTCCCATTCCTCGTCCATTCATCTTTTGTTAGGCGTTCAGACCTCAAAAGCTTATGATAATATACATTTATAAAATTGTCAATAGTGCGATTAGCAGCAGGAAGTAAATCCTTATTACCAGACTCCAAGTATTTTCGCATCAAACCTAGATTATAAATCAAATCATTAAGTTGTACTAGCACAATTTCTTTTTTCGATATTGTCTGGATAGAAGACGGATTGCCATTCTCATATCGACACACACTGCTACTGACAATACGCGTATGGGGATGATACTTGAACACATCAAAATTGAATATTTCATCCTGACAAATAACGATTTCCGATTTAATGTCATGCTTTTCCAAAAAAGCACGGCGATAGAACTTTGACCAAACGAAAGATAACGGCCAACGATTGAAAGCTTCAACCCCATCGCCATCATATATGATTTCCCCATCAGGCTTGGCGCCAGGATCAGAAAGTACCGTCCCATCAGTAAATATACAACGATGTCCATAGCATAATACATCGGGCTGATCTTGACAAAAATGTTCAAGCAGGTAACTATATGCATTATCAATGACGTAGTCATCACTATCTATATATGTCACGTATTCCCCCTGTGCCACAGTAGTCCCTGTGTTCCTCGCACCTCCCAATCCTTGATTCTCTTGTGTAATAACCTTGAAAATGGCTGGGTATTTTGCTCTATATTCCTCCAAGATTGCCGCAGAATTATCTAGAGATCCATCATTCACACAGATGACTTCGTATTCCTCTGGCAGCAGCCCTTGGTGCAGCAAGGATCCGAGGCAACGGGGTAGAAACCTTTCCACATTATAGACAGGTACAACAACGGATAGTTTCATAAATATGTGTTTGTGTTATGGCGCTAATTTTTCTCTATCATTGATTATACTGCGCATTTTCCCTTTTTTACGTTTATGTTTTAACAATTCTTGAAATAACGTCATCCAACGTGGTGCAATATTCTCAACAGCATATTTTTTCGATTCCTCCAATGCCGCTCTTCCCATCGCTTTACGAAGTGTGTCATTCTCTATGATCGCGCATACCTTTTCTGCAAAAACATCCTCTTCTCCTTGAGGTACAAGATAACCAGTTCTTCCATCGTCAAGAACATCTTGAGGTCCCGTGGGACACATATAGGACACTATAGGCAATCCGACCGACATGGCTTCTATAATGACCAATGGGAGTCCCTCATATTTAGATGAGAGTAAAAACAATGATGATTGGCTCATCGTCTTTAAAGGTTCACTTGTATACCCCTTTAAAAACACCTTGTCTTTCAAATCCGCTTCTTCTATTTGCTGTTGCAGAGACTGACGCATCTCACCTTCCCCCCATATTTCCAATCGCCATTCAGGATGTTTCAAAGCGACCTTCTCCCAAATGCGAACGAGGGATGCAAAATCCTTCTGAAACACTAATCGCCCCATAGCGATGGCTATCCGAGTATCACATGCCGACTTCTTTTCAATGATTGATGTAAGTGGGTTCGGTATCACCGAAACGTTCTTCCAACCATTCCAATTACGTTGTAAGTCTTCTTTTGTCAATATTACAATATGATCATACCGATTGAATCTCCGATGATTATCGTAGAAATTCGCACCTCGCGCCAAAAGTCTGCTTCTCAGACCATGCAGGTTTTCTTTCATACGAAATTGTTTCTCGAAATGCAACTCAAGGATAAGTATAGGGTTTGAGAGAATCTTCAACGAGGGTACAATGTTTTTTTCCGATTGTCCTGTGGCAATGACCACATCAGGCTTTATAATATTCAAATACTCCGTCAGTCGCTTTTTATGTAACCGAGTCTTCTTTAAATATTTGAGTAAACCGACATTCAAATCGTAATACCTCACATTCAAATTCACCAAATGGACTCTCTCCAACGGCACAACTGGTTCCTTTTGGGCATCAGTCACAACGATCCACACCTCATTACCAGGAATACGTGCCAATGCATTAGCTTTCACTATAGTGACTTTCTCCATGCCACCTGGCAAATAAACAGAATTGATACAATATACTATTTTCATGGATATAATTCCCTTATTTTACACATGAATATAATGGTGAAAGGATTCCTTTATAAACACATAGGAACTTCACTACATTATAGACACTCGCGATAATGGATAATTTCACATGGAAATGCTCACATTTTAGGACGTATATACTTTTCAAATATATTTCTATACATAAACCCCACCATCAGATAAATCAGATACGATTGGCTAGATGCACATTTTAACATGACAATACTTTTTCCCAAAGTGGTCTTCGCTTTTTCAAACAGAATACGATTGACGCCCATTTCCCGTATAGGATGCATGTAGTGAATCCAGTCTTTATAAGAAAATCTTGAGAAAAAAGATTTCTTGTAGAATATAGGCAGATAGTCATCGCCAATGGCTTTCTTAATGCCCTCTGTCATTGGAGTCTCACTCTTAGAAAGAAATTCATTTAAAACACTCATCCCATACAATTGATCATCCATCAATTTATACACTTTCTCCTTCAGCTTGGTTCGCTGGATAGATTCCGCATTATCCTGCACATATCTGTACGCATCGCAATTTGTCATCACAACATGCGGATGATGTCGAAATACATGAAAATTGAATATTTGATCATGACTTAAAATCTGTTCAAACCATATGTCATACTCTAGCAAAAAGAGGCGTTTATAGAATTTTGCCCACACTGACCTGGAGCGCAATCGCATATATGCCTCTGAGCCGTCACCTTCAAATATCACCCTGCCATCAGTCGCGACATTCTCTTGCGAATCAATATCACTACTCCTAACGCTTCTGGCACCAAACGTTAATACATCCACCCCTTCTTCACAGAAATGTTCCAAAATGTACTTATATCCGTCATCCACAATATAGTCGTCACTATCCACAAATGTAATCCATTCACCACGTGCTATCTTCATCCCAGCATTACGAGCCTCACCTATTCCCATATTTTCTTGTGAAATGACCTTGAAGACATCTGGTCGTTTCTCTTCATATTCCGCCAGAATGGCTGCGCAATTATCAGGAGAACCATCGTTCACACAAATAACTTCCCAATCATAAGGCTCTATCCCTTGACGCAACAGGGAATCGAGACAACGTGGAAGGAACTTCTCCACGTTATAGACAGGTACAATAACTGATAATTTCATGATAATCTCAGTTTTATATTGTGTTTGATATATTATGCAGACAATATTTTCTTATAATAATCCTTAAGACACTGTCTCACGAAACCTTGTTCATAACGACCTACCACCATAGAACGGGCATTTGTAGCCATCTTTTTACGTTCTTGTGGATGTTCCACCATCCATTTCATCGCGTTATACAACACCTGTTCATTACGTGGAGGGACAATCAATCCATTCTTGCCATTCTCTATGATTTCCCTCGAACCATTGATATCTGTCACGATGCTGGGCAAACCCATTGCCCCTGCTTCTATCACCACATTTGGGTAACCTTCTCGATAACTGGGAAAAACCAGCACATCACTTTGTTCATAGAACGGACGCACATCGTCCTGACGACCCACCGATTCAATTGACTCACATGTTTCAATCATATGCATCGTTTCTGGCAGGACCGGGTCTAGGTGTTCCTCACAAGGTCCCACAAGCAGTAATCGTGTATCTTTATATTGTTGATTTAATCTCACAAAAGCAGGGACCAATTCATTGAGTCCCTTATCGCGAACGATTCTCCCAACAAACACAAACGTAAGTATGCCATTATCCACTTTCTCGTCTTTCCTCCTCCAATAATCCAAATCAATTCCCCTCACATTTCCATATCCTAACACCTTCATTGGCTTTTTGGTGATACAACGTTGTAAATCCTGCTTGACACCTTCTCCCTCTGGTATGACATAGGTAGCACAGGCACATGTGATTTTATCCGTCATCATCAGAATCTTGCGTGATATCCCTGTCGCTGTCGGCCAGACCAATCCTGTAAAAGTGTGCACCCTAACAGGGACACCAACCCAACGAGCTGCCATCATACAAAGCAACCCTGCTTTAGGTGTCATCGTGTGCACCATGTCTGGCTTCTCTCTACTTAACACTCGAGTTAACTTCACCAAAGATATGAAATCCTTAAACGGGCTCACGTGTCGTTCCATTTTCACTCCAATTGTCCGCACCCCTTCTCTATTCCCGAGTTCTCTCAAATCTTCATCTGGACTCGACAACGCCACAATCTCATACCCTTCATCCATCAACTCTCGCAAGAGTCCCTTACAGAATATGTTCAGCGACATACCGACGGTCGCAGCGCGAATTATTTTCTTAGCCACAAACAGTTTGGATGATCAGTTTTATATCACCAGTCAACGAGTGATGGTAATAATAATCCAGATTAATCTTAACCTTATCTGGGTATATCACCTCGTCGTTATATTTCTGAGGGTCAGCCACCTTTGCAAGGATTTCTTCCTCATTCCGATACTTTAAAGAAGCTGGTCCAGTAATACCTGGACGTAGTTTGAGAATGAGCCTATTTTCGCCTTGCAGTTGATCTGCATATCCTGGAACATCGGGACGAGGTCCCACAAAGCTCATGTCACCAATAAGTACATTCCACAGTTCAGGTAATTCATCCAACTTATATCTTCGCAATTTTGCCCCCAAAGGTGTAATGCGATTTTCTCCTGCCACAGATATGGAACCTCCGCCATGCCCAACCGTCATGCTTCTAAACTTGTACATTGTGAATAGTTTTCCATCCCTCCCCACTCTTTTTTGTTTAAAAATGGCTGGCCCTCCTGGCATATTCACACGAATCATAACCCACACTGCTAACAATGCAGGCCACAAAAGCCACAACCCAACTATGGCCACGAATCTATCAAACAACCATTTCATCATGTCCTTTTTTCCTAATTCCTTCTCAAATGAGGCAACACATATGGCACGAATAAATACCTATACAAAAAACTTGTCATAAAATACATAACATAATTTTTCATAGCAACATTGATAATCCTCGACATCTTCCCAGAAGGACGCATGGGTAATATCCCGAGCTGCTGAAAAGACCGTTTTGTGGAAAAAAAATCCGTTCTTATATAATTAGCAGAAAGGACACGGCTCATACAGGGAATAGTTTCTCTTTGTTTATATCGAGATAGTGTTTCTCTCATCTTAGGCATAGCCTGTATATATTTATTCATGTTTTCAAATAGACACATATAACTCTCTACCACTTTCCGCATATGATGAGGCTCTCGTATACGTGTTATTTGTTCTTCAGAAACAGTATATCTGTATAAATTGGAAGACACCTGCACCACATATGGGTTACACATATATACATCTAAATTAAAAGCGACATCCTCACATTGTTTAATTGGCGAGAATTTTATATCATGCTCTTTCAAGAATGAACTTCTATACAAATATGACCATACAAAACTAAAATTAGGTTCTCTCTCTATCACATATTTTTCCCCACTTCCTTCATATAACACTTGCCCCTCTATTTCATTAGTTTCTCTCCATTCCTTTTGTACATATTTATCCAATGTTATTGAATTAAACTTGAGGACATCCACCCCCTCTTTCCAAAACTTCCTCAACAAATACCCATAAGCGCGTGGAATCAAATAATCATCAGAATCACAAAAAGCTATAATAGCACCTTTCGCAACGGCCATACCTACATTTCTCGCAGCAGGAAGTCCCAGATTTTTTTGTTCCACTATATGTATCACTTGAGGGTATTTCTTTTGATAATCCTGAAGTATCACACCACTACTGTCTGTACTTCCATCATTAACACAAACAATTTCGTAATTCTCAACGTCTTGATTTAGTAAAGAATCCAGACAACGCGGCAAATACTTTGCGGCATTATATACAGGAACTATTACTGACAGCATTTCATGCCTCATATTTCGCCAAATTAAGAATTAAAATATAAAGACAACAAGGTTTGGGTTAAGGTCTTAACGAATCTTTCGGTCTATCCTCAATTAACACATCACCATTTCCCATATCTTCCACCACAATTATATCACATGCTTTCTCACTCGCTCGCATCGACCCAATATTCTCTTTATTAATGCTCTCAAACATACGGAATCCTATCATCTCTGCTATAGTCATCCCCACCTTGCATAACGTCGTACACACACCCTTTCCCTGATGATTCACGTCCACCATCTTACCCAAGAAGCATTTTCCGTTCATATAACATCTCAAAAAGGCATATCCCATTATCTCCCCCTTTTCTTCCATCATATAGATAATATATGATTTTCTACACAGCAACTTTCTTAATGTTCCCTCGTCAAAAGCATGAGGACGGAACCACTTGTAGTTATCCTCTGGTTGGCGAGCAAAAAAATCAGCAAGCCTACCAGCATCATTAATGTCAGCAATTCGTATTCCATCCACAAGAACATCCTGCAATCGTTGTCTTTTCCCAATCAACAATCCACAAATATTAGCATTCAGAGACTCTACACCGTCCCACACCCAGGGGCATCTCTCTTGGATAAAATGTGCTAATTGATACAACATAAATCTACGAACTCTTATTGTCAAGTGACTTCTGATACAGATTCAAATAATTTAGAGACATTTTTTTCATATCATACATCTTCACACGCACCAAACATCTTTCGACCACATTCCTCGCATATATCTCATCTTCACATAAATTCCGTATTTCGGCAGCCAGGACTTTAGCGTTTTCATGAGGAAACAACACACCATATCCTCCTACAATGTCACGCAAGCCTTCGACATCACTGGCAATAAAAGGTTTACCACTTGCCATACCCTCTAAAGAGGATAGTGAAAGCCCTTCATAATGAGAGGACAACACCACCACATCAGCCTGCGCCAACAAATCAGGGATATCTGTTCGCATGCCCAAAAACTTGACGCGACCATCAATATTCATTTCCTGTGCTAAATGCTTACATTCTGTCATAAGACGTTCTTCCCCATCGCCTGCCAATTCCAATATATATTCTGATGGCAACTCTTTCATCGCCCGTATAAGTGTCTTCTGATCTTTCTGCTCTCTAAAAGCAGAAACCATCAATACTTTCTTCTCATTGGTGATAGGAGAAGATGAGATGCCTACAAAGGTCTTTAAATCTATGCCATTATAGATGATAACACATTTATCCTCAAAAGAGCTCCCTATATGTTGAATAAGATTCTTTTTAGTCAACTCACTAATGCAGACAACTTTGTCATATCGCCCATACATCCAACGATCAAGCATACGCCACCAAACATTTCTTCGACGATTTGACGTGTTATGTTCTGTGGTATAGATTTTGCATTTCGAAAAAAAAGAAGCTATTGCTACAAAATACTGACATGCAGTGTTATGACTGTGAACAATATCATAGCCACGCATTAACGGGATAAGTTTGAATAAATTGACGAGAGAATATACAGAATGTCCCAACGGAATTACCCTCACGCCTTTAGATCCCAGTTCTTCATAGAAAGGAGTACGCACACCATCAAAAACACACAAATCAACTTCATGGCCTTTCGCTTTCATGCGAGGGAGCATATCCACCATCAACCTTTCCGCTCCACCTGTACGAAGAGAGGTTATAACATGCAGTATCCTCATTTTCTATTCTTCAAACGCACTAACAAAAACATCGTAAGTCCCACTGGGAACAACATGATTGTCATAAGTTTCAATGGGCTCTTCCTTAACCAATCAACATCCTTACTCAGCAAACACGAGGATATATAATGAATACATACACGTATCTTGTTCTTCATCGTATTGTGCATCAGACTCATCTCTAACAATCTCAATTTTGCAAAACTCCTCGCACTGTTCACATACTGCCGCCAGATGCCCTGACTCATACTATCCGCACCAATCTGATACTCCACGTTGCACAAGTTCTCATTCAGCAACAATACTGGATAGTTGTCACATACTTGCAGCATCATATAAACAGGATTGAAGTTCTTCTCACCAAGGAAACCCACCTGAGGGGTCACCGCCTTCATCAATGCAGTTCGCAACACAGGCTTTGTGTCACCAGCATGTAGTTTCTTCAGATGCAAATCATAGAAAAACACTTCATTCAAGGCTTCAGGAAATGTTCCCCCTATAAACGCTTTTGTTGCAATATTATAATCTAAGCCCAACAAACCTGCATATTTCTCACCTCCTCGTTCGTGCCAACACTGGAGAATTTTCTCCACGGCATCATCTGGCATGTAGTCATCGCTATCAATACATACACATAATTCTGTTTGAATTGTGGCATAGGCAACATTATATCCCGTGTAGAGTCCCCCATTAGGTTTATAAACATAATCTATATCAAACCTTTCTGTTTGTATCACGAAATGATTGGCATCAGTTCCATCCAACAAACGCCCCATCCAATCGAACTGAGTTCCAGAACCGACAATCTTTTCGCCTAAACTTTCAACCCATGCTCTTGTGCCATCAGAGCTCCCATCATCAACTATCAGCCAATCAAAATCAGCGCATGATTGACGGCATAACGACTCATAAGTTCGAACAATCGTATGCTTCCGATTATATGTTGGGGTAAAAACAGTTAATGTCTTCATTTTCCTTCATTCATTCAATACGCAACCACAGATATTCTCTTTTTTTCGAACACGGATTGTGCGGATTGTACAGATTCTTTTTACAAGATAACCATAACGACAATGTCCCAGAACTCAAAAAATCTGCGTAATCTGCGTAATCTACCG
>JAEEGL012716053.1_pt1 | contig 11477 bp, 12 predicted proteins | sample 9134231 | NCBI WGS metagenome assembly JAEEGL01 (sample SAMN16246548, study PRJNA631951) | gut metagenome | biome: gut microbiome; feature: rumen; material: fiber-attached | host: Bos | place: Iran: Karaj | collected 2018-10
GGACGTTTCGTTCTCTTTCCCTTCTTCAGCTGGAACATAAAGCCACCTCCGGAACGGGACCGAAAACTTCTTCGACAGTCATTCCCATGTCGGACGCGATCAGAAACTTTTCCGGGCGCGTAAAAGACCGACGGCCGTTCAGACAGTTATTCACATAACTGGTCGACCTATCGATCAGGATCCCGAGATCCTTATATGACTTATAATGACGTCTTACTAATGGAAACGACGGGAATTCTGTCAACACTTTCATTCTTTGATCCTCCTTTCACTGTTTAAGTTTTCCACACAAAATTGTGGATTGTGTGTAAAATTTATATTTTGAATTGCATTCGCGGCAAAAAATAAAATACTTAACCGAAAAGAATGAAATTTACATCTTCGCGAGTAAAGTTAAAATTGATTGCGATTTCATAAAGTTCTCCGCAGCTTAAAGAATTATGGCCCAGCATTTTTTGATAAATGGTATTATCTGAAATGCCAAGTTTCTTCGAAACTGCGTTCATCTTTATTCTTTTTTCAGTCAGTTTTCCTTTACAACGTGCGGCGATTTCTTTATCAAGTTTCTTTCGATCCATCAAAAATCATCCTCCGGTCATTTCTATTATAATTTGTATTTTAGATTGCATTTTCATGAAAATCAACAGAAAATTAATTAAATCGAGAATGTTTTATGTGATTTTTAATTACAGCCGTGTTACAATTTGTTACAAACAAGGAACAGTTAAAGGAATATAGAATCATGAATGAAAAGATATACAACGCTTTATTCGGCGCCCGTGTAAAGTATTACCGGGAAAAGAAAGGATTGACACAAAAAGAACTCGCCGAAAAGCTCGGTTATACTTCGCATACAAGTATCTATCAAATAGAAACAGGGAATAATTCGATACCGATTTCGAAACTTCCGGATTTTTGCGTCGCGCTCGGTGTCGAACCGTTCGACCTTCTCGGTTTAACAGAAAAAGACAAACAGATCCAGATCATTGCCGAACAGATGGACAACGGCGAACGCGCTTCCGATCTGGCTAAATTCGTAGAATTATATCTTAAATTGCTCGGTGACAAATAATGGCGTCAGTTATATGGATCGAAAAGGAAAAGCGCTGGTCAATGCGCGTATCAATAAACGGAACCATCCGGAGGTTCACCAGCAGAAAGCCAGGAACAGCCGGAAAACGTGAAGTCCTTCGCAAGTATCGCGAATTCATAGACGGACACGGTGTTTCACCGATCCTCGTTTCCGATGCCTGGAATCAGTTCACAGAACAAGTCATTCTTAAAAATGGCCGGACCGATGCTTTCATTTCCCTGGATAAGTACGGCCGGAATTATATTCTTCCCAGGATCGGAAAGATGATCGTCCAGAACGTCACACTTTTAGATCTTCAGGACATCATAAACAAGGCGAAACCAGTTTCAGGAAAAGAACAGCTTTCCCGGAAAACTCTTTCGAATCTCCGATCTTCAATTATGCAGTTCGTCAGATTCTGTATCGCAGCTGAATATATGGATCCGCTTCGCGGCGAACTCTTTATTCCAAAGACGGCCCCGAAGAAAGAAAAGGTCATATTACAACCGGCGGACGTCCGGAGGTTGTTTAGTGGTCCGGCGGATGACTGGTATATAAACATCTTTCGATTCGGCTGCGTGACGGGTCTTCGTATCGGAGAAATACTCGGAATTCAGACCAGTGACATCGAAAACGGGATCCTGACGATCAACAGATCTATCAACATAAGAAATGAGATCACACCGGGAAAGACCGAGAACGCACGACGGAAGATCTTTCTATCCGGAACAGCTCGAAAGATCATAGACGAACAGATCCAGCGGAACAAACCACTTCAAACGGACTGGATCTTCTGTTCGAAGTCAGGCGGTCCGCTTTCTCAATCGACAGTTCGAAACAACTGGATCAAGATTCGATCTGATCGGAACCTTCCCGAAGACGCTTCGATTCATTCACTTCGACATACATTCATCAGCGTCGTTAAGAACACGATGCCTGAAACGATGCTCAAGCAATACGTCGGTCACGGCGCGAAAACACAAACCGTCGAATTATATGGTCATCTTGTTTCCGGAGAACTTCAGAAAGCCGCGAAGATTATAGATGTTAACTTCAAAGAACTTGCAAAATAGGATAATATTGATAAAATATAAGTGGAAACACTAATCATTCTGTTGTTTCTTCAAAAATCGACTATGGAAAAGGACCGGGACTTCACACACCCGGTTCTTTTCTTTCTGTCCTATTATCGGGACAGCAAAAGTGATATACTATTTCCTACCATCACGAAAAAGGGAATCTTTTTTCTGTTTGCGCTATGATCGCCGGTCTGATCGCCGGCGGTCTTTTTTCGTCTTTTTGTCATTCAGCTGTGAAACACTGGTACCAGTTTTTGGAACAATGTGGAACAACTTTATATTTCAAAATCTCAATGTAATCTAAAATCTAACCGCTGAAACACCGATTTTTCAGACTTTTCCAGTTTTTCACATTATCTCGAAATCGCACGAACAGGAGTTCGATTCTCCTCGCCTCCACCATCAAAAACCGCCTAAAATGGCGGTTTTATTGTTTCACGTGAAACATTCTGGAACAATAATGGAACAATGCGGTTTTTTGACCGATATCGTTATTTTGTCATGCAACTTCGTGCAACTTTTGTCAACTCCGAGAAATTGCCACGAAATCGACAAGGAATCGCCAGAAACAAAAAAAAAAGACCGCCACTGATCGTCATCAGCAGCGGTTGACTTTTCCTGTTTTGTCGATCCTTCCCGGCCGTCACCGGGTCGGTTTTCAGGTCTGGTCCCTGTCCTGGCTGAACGGAAGATAGGCGTCCCATGATCTCTTCACTTCGCTATTCGCTCAATGTATCAATGTTGATCAGTGTCATTGACAGGGATTTTCCCGAAATGGAAGTATTCTGAATGAATCGTTCAACACGATTATATCATGTATGTATATAAGTTTATATACATACCTTGTAACTAACTTACAGTTACAAAAAGAGCCGCCAGCGTGCTAACCTTGATCACTGACGGCCCTTCCCGGAAAGTCATGGCGAATGATTTCCTCTTTGTGTCTATATAATACCATATAAATAAAAAAAGACGGACCCCTTTCGGGATCCGCCTTCTTTCGGAGAATATCTCAACACGGCCGTCAAGCCGCGACCGTGGTCAGCCTTCGATCAGTTTTGTCCAGGTCTTCTTTCCGACCACGCCGTCGACATCGCCGCAAGCCGGATAAACCTTTTTCTGAAATGCCTTCACACAAAAATCCGTTTTTCCGCCGAATGAACCATCCACGACCAGCGCGTTTCCGTTCTGGTCCTTATATCCACGGGCGTTCAAAAGCGACTGCAGCGAATGAACACTTCCGAATGTGTCCTTCGGATCCTTGTCGCCTTTTCTCAATACATCAAGTTCGATCATACATTTATCACCTCCGGGTGTTGGTTCTGGTTCTGGTCCCGGCGCCGGCTGATCATAATTGATCCCGACATCCTGAAACCAGTGTGTCCATTTTCTATCCTTCAAGTTCGTGATCACAGTTCCGTAATCGAAACCGCGAGCTTCAGAAACCTTTCCATTCCCCAGATACACACCGACGTGTCCAGGATAACGGACACAGATTCCGCGAACCTCCGGAAGTGTCTTGATCGGACCCTTCACTTTTGCTTTCTCGAATGCCGTGTTCGCGTTCCAGTCCGTCTTTGCATCATAACGCGGCGTGTCGTTTATTGACGGGAATTCAGAATCGCCGCCGGTCCATCGGTAGTCCTTGACAAGTCCATAACAGTCTACGGTCCTACGGCCGATATAATGCTTTCTCGCGTACTGGTACCTGGTTTCAGACAATCTTTCCGGATATAACTTTCTGACTTCCGCAAGCTTTCGTTCTGTCAGAATCGCGCCGTATGTGGCGTATATATACGGAACGTGAGCGGCTGCGGATTCTTCCGCGAATCTGGCCAGTCCTTCAGCTGTTTTCATTTCTTTTCACCGTCCTTGTCCATTTCATCGATTTTTCCCTTCGCGCCGGTCAAAAGCTTCTTTATCCACTTCGGGACGGAATGTTTGTTTGCCTTCAGGATATTTTCGATGATAGATATTGATTCGTTCAGAATGATATACACGCCGACGATCGATCCGAATAAAAGCATCTTCGGAATACTGATCGATACGACGTTCAGGATATAAGGAACGGCCAGATCAAGGAAAAACGCAAAAAGCATCGAAAACAACAATGTGATCTTCTTCCAGAACCCTTTCGTTCCTTTCTCGGAAGTGATCGGTTCACCCGTCGCAGCTGCTCGGATCAGTCCGGAAATCACGTCCATTACAATGACCACGGCAACCAGTATGATCAGAACGACATACTGTTCAGCGATCGTCGCGATCGATCCGATCAAGGCTGATATACCTAACAAATATCGATTCATACTGATCACACACCTTCCATGAACATTTCTGTCCGTTCTTTGATCAACATATTATGAAGTTCATCCAGTGTCAGGATCTTTCCCGGCTGAATGATCTTCACGGTTTCCCCGTACCGCTGCAGAATGACACGTTTCGTGTCCATGTCCTGACGGATCAGAAAGAAACCGTCAACGATCTCGTTCGCTTGATGTGACATTTCAGTTTCCTCCGGTCAAGGTCAATAAATACTCGACACGCATCGTTCTATTGTTCGATTTAGTGACAGGGTTCTGTAAATTGTTGATAGAAAGCAACGCCGGCAAATAGAGAACGCCGCCGCGAGAAAAATACATATATGTCGCATCATCCCAGATAGATCCGGACTGAACCATCATCGGTCCGTTCCTATAAAGCGCATCTGATTCACAGGTTGTCAGTGTATTATCACCTGATCTTTGTGCGCGAGCTGCAACCGGATAAACATAATCACCGTTGATCAAATAGTTTCGACCGAGTACAAGTCCGGCCGTCCTTGTCACCGGCTGCATTTCAAAAGAAATATTGTTTGTCAGATACGATGTCAGAACAGTCGTGTCCGCCGGTGTCTGAATATTGATTCGAACGAATGTCTTCGCGTCAGATCCGGAAACCCAGTAAATAAAACCGCCCGACACGATACCGTTGTTGACCTGGCTTTTTCTGACCAGTGTCCTGGCTAAAGTCGCGCCGGTGACATCGATCGTCTGTGCTGTGACCGAGAAGTCCGACTTCGACACGATATTCAGATAAAGTCGTGTGTTCGTGCTGGAATCTCGTTCCATTACATAATAGTAATTGTCATCCTGTCCGATCTGGCTGTATTCTCGGTTAAAAGACCGGGACAATGTCGCGGATCTTGTCGAAGCAACCGTGAAGTTGTCCTGGACATTCATCGTGATACCTTCACACAGACACGGACGGACGAACGGATGACGGACCACATTTTCTTTCAGTGTGTTTCCGTCCAGGAAGATGGAAACACCAGTTCCGTTGTCGTTGATCTTCACCGGCCAGCGGTTCGAAAATGCTTCTGTATATGTATAATGTGATCCTTCACCTGAAGGATTTATCTGTGAAATGCTTCCATCTCGAATACTAATTCCGCAAGACTTCAAAAGCGGAAGTGATCCGTCCGGATATAAACCACAGTCACCGGCGCCGGGATGAACAAGGCTCACGGCGGAAATCTGTCCATTTCCCTGTTCGAGGCTGAAGTCCCACGCGAATTTCACTTGACCGTTCGCGGCGTCGATATACGATGCAGCGCCGTTCGGGTTTCCGCGTGTCGGCGAATCGCTCGAATGTGTCGTTTGTCCGGCGTGACCTGTCAGTTTATTCGTGTTCTGTGCCGGCGGAAAGATATTATCCGCATCTTCGACCAGTTCATCCCAGAACAGAAAACAACCGCCTAAAAGACTTCGAAGCGACATCAGATTATAGAAATCACCAGCGCCGAACGGATTCGTGTTGAAGATCTTCTGAAGTGCATTCGTGATCATATTCTTGTCTTCATGGATCTCGCGCCTTCTGGTCGAAGGATCTTCAAGAATGATACGTGTCCGGCCTTCGATCTTTCCGGTTCTTAATGCGTCAAAGAATTTATCGTGCATTGTCTTCACCTTCCTGTTCTGTTTCGTCATTTTCAACAAGTTCATTCACCTGATCAGGATCCGATTCTTCGCCGACCAGCTGCGTGACCGGGCGTGATGCCATCATAAGACCGCGAGAACTCGAAACCGCTTGAAGTGCAAGGTCGATGTCACGGCGATAAACTATCGAACTAGAACCGACATTCGTCCAAAAATTACAATCCTTTTCGGTTTCAGGGATAGGCGAAATCGGATCAAATGTGAAATTCACTCCATTTTCATCAGTTCCGGCGCCGCTGATAAGCTCAAGTGATCCGCCGTGTATTATTCGACCTAGTGAAACGGTGTACTGTTCTATCGGTGTGTACTCTTCCCATGTTGTCGGGTCGTTTCCTATTTCTAACTGTATCTTTGTTGCTTGTGCAAGGTTTCGGGCGGACACTACCACATATTTAGTCGTTGCAGACGTTGTAAATCTCCAATAACCATCACGTTTTACAAAACTTGAAGTGTTTGTGTCTGTGTATTCTCCGACACCTACCCACGCATCTGCCGTTCCAGTTGTTTCAACGATAGAAAAGTAGTAAACAGTATTCGGCAAAACAGGGATAAAATCACTTCGCATTTCGCCTTGTGTGTGATTAGTGTTAAACGTTCCGTTACTATTTACATAGCCGTCAACAAGTGAAGATAAGTCAATAAGGTTTTTACCACTCCGGAACGCGCTTACTTCCGAAACACCGTTCGCGTTCGCGTCGACATTACTGTTCCATGATTTTATAGGAACTTGATCAGCTCCATCAGTAATTACAGCGACTGAACCCGAAGATGTTCCCTCCGGAAGCGGCCCGAGCAGATTTACATCATCTGGCCAGCCGTTCGGCGGATAGTTTTGACCGCTGGTCCCGAACTTTTTATTCAGAACCGCGTTCATCGCATTCTTCAATGAAGCCGGGATCCCGGCGCCGCCTACACGAAACCATGTCATTTGATCACCACCTTCACACCCAGATCCGCCGCCTGTGCTTCGAACGTTATCGTGATTTCGCCAGTCGCAACGGCCACGGATTCAGGGCTGATCCCGAACACATCTGTGTAGATGTCGATCGTTGACGTGGTCGTGATCGCTGCGTCCTGAAGTGTTATTGAAGTATTACCGGCCAGAAGTGTTCCTGTCACTTCTTTTCCTTTCACTTCATTGATCGATCCGACAACGTTCTTTGACGTCGTGTTCAGACCGTTGAAGTTGTACGCCGTCATGAACTGGTTCGCAACGACGTTCGATGCGACTTTATAAGATTCATATCCCGTCGCGGACTGAAGATCTTCCAGTGATACCAGAAGCAACGATCCGACCGGAAGTGTCTGTGTTGCGTCCAGCTCGGAAATTGATTTATCAAGGTCAGCCATCTGAAAACCTCCTTATTCGGTCGTAATATTCGAATCACCGTCTTCCGTCGTGACATTGTAGTCATGATTTTCAAGAACGATGTTCTTTTTAGGCGTGTAAAGCGTGACGGAAACGTCTTCCGAGAATCCCGGGACGATCATTCCGATCTCCGGCGGCGTGATCGTTTCACTGACCGTGATCAATTCGTTCTCGTTCAGGAACACATTCGTGGAATCAGTGATTCCAGGAATAGACATTTCCAGGAACGGCGGCGTGATATCATCTTCGAGAATGATGACACCCGTCCAGCCGTCCGCCTTCGAAAGTCCTTGTCCTTTCAGAACCGCGATCGCGTCATTCGCGCGGATCGCCGCTGTTCCTCCGGACGCAACCAGGAACACTTCCCAGCGATGCGAACCGATTTCTTCCACGGGCGTGTAATAATGCAGATCCAGAAGATGAAACGCGTCATCATCAAATGTTTCTATCGGTTTTCGTGCGATCTCAATGTTGTCCATCGTGTAGACGGCCTGAACCGTCATCTGATCGGATCCGGAAGACCTCAATGTCTGAAGCTGTATTTCATGCCACATTTCCACGTCTGTGACTTTGTTCGTTGTGAAGTATATGTCAACGACCTTCACAGGATCAGAAGTGACACTGATCGGAACCAGGTTGACATAATCACGATATATGATTTCAGATACCTGTTCCGACTTTCTCGCAGCGGATGAAGACTTTTCGGAAGCTGACTGGACGTTCTGAAACGCCGGATTCTGACCGAACCCGGAAAGAATCATCCCCTTGTTCATTTGCCAGGTCACGGACTGGACGATTCCCTTTTTCGGTGTCCCGTCTATAATGCCGCCAGTAAACGAAATAACGTCACCCAGTTCAAACACGGGTGCAGACATCAATTCGACTTTGAACGGCGTGAATTCGAGCGAATAGACAACGTCGAAGATATTTGTTCGAAGCAGTGTCCGCGCTTCCGGTGTTCCGTACTGGACGAACGGGTTCATTCCGATGAAATATGTCGCGCCGACACCCATTGCACCGATTCTTTGACTGGTTCCGTCGGCGTTCTCGAATACACAGGACCCGAAGTCCGTTTCGAAATCCGAGAATGAAGCGCCCTGGACACGTTTCGACGGTCCGATCGTCACGGCTGCAGCTGATCTTCCGGAATAAGTCCGGAATACCAGTTTTCCCAGTCGATTTATCGTCGCAAAACCACCGACCGTCTGTGATAACCAGTACAGAAGATCACGGTATGTCGTACAGTCGTTCGGTGTATAGGATCCGAGCAGCTGTGAACCGTTCGGAAGCGCTCGACATTCCTGATCGGTCATTCCGAAAGTGACATCACAAGTCGAACAAACAGATCTGACGATGTCACCGAAATATCCGGACGCGATGAAGTCCGTCGGAAGCTTCTGGTCAAAGTTTGCCATCGCATCGTATGCGACGATCGAAACGCCGTCCGCTGTGATGTTTGCTTCCGATACATAATACTGACCGACATCGAATTCTTCATACGTGTTCGTTTCTTCATTGATACACAGACCGAACACGATCGAAATCTTTCGTCCCTTCCAGGACGTCGGCGTCACTGACAGGTTCTTCAGAAACGTCATCGTCAGCTTCCCGACGAACACAGCACCGATTTTCATGTCCGTATTGTCGGAACACTGGTTCGTTATCGTCATGGATCCGGCAAGGATATTTGAACCTGTGAATGGTATATTATCGATCGAACCGCGAACACGATGTTTCTGTATGGACTTATCATTCGCGGTTATGAATGCCGCTGATCCTTGATACATAGTTCACCTTCTTATTTCTCGATAAACTGGACCGTTAAGTCCCAGATACCGTCCGTTCTTTGACATTTCTCCGATTCAGGAACCAGTTTTTCAGCTGTGATTCGAAGTCTTCCATATTTCGGAACGCCGTTGAATGTCATCGTACATTCGGAAAGTTCGCAATAATGCACGATCCTATCACGGCCACGGGACGAACTTCGAAAAGTGAACTGAAATGTCTGTTTTCGAAGTCTTGAAGTCGTTCCGACGTCTTCACCCGTTTCCGAAGTCTTGATTGAATCAAAGTTCTGGTCGGAAATGTTCAGACCGGTCGGATTCGGGATCGTGACGTTGTTTAGTTTGATATATCCAGTTCCCAGCATTTCAACGACCTCCGGAAATGAAATTATTATTCACATTTGCAGATGCAACGATCGTTTCGATTCTTTCCTGTCCTATATAGACCGGGATGATGACCTGACGGTCCGCACCGGCCATCACTGACAGTGAACCATTGATCTGACCGAGCGCACCGGAATAATCATTCGCGGATCCGTTCGCGATCAGGTTCATCGTGTTGTCCAGTGTCGCGCCTGTGATATCGAAATCAGCATTGACGGAAGCCTTGATCGCGTTCGCTGCAAGGTTGATGTCATCCATCAGTCCAGGGATCCCGGCTTCGATACCGGATCCGTACAGCTGCAGCATATCTTTACCAGGATTATTTACGTCCCAGTCAGAAAGCGGTCCGGCGACCGGACAACTGAACCCGAGCCAGTCGCCCACATACCCGGCAATGTCACCGATCCAGCCTGTGAACGTGTCCCACATCGCCGCGAAACCGTCACAGATTCCCTGAAGGATATCTTTTCCCCAGTCGAACGCAGATGAAATGATATCTTCGAAAATACCGCCGAAAGCATCGGTGATATCAGTAAACATATCGCCGGAAATATAATTCACCAGATCAGTCAGCAGCGTTCCGAGCGCACCGATCAATTCTGCGATGATCTCCGGCATTTTCGTTACAAGACCGACAAACAGTTCGAATCCGGCTTCGATGATCTTTCCCAGTCCTTCTTCACTTAACAGCCAGGTCACGATTCCGGATATGATTTCCGGAAGTCGTTCGATGATCTGCGGAAGTGAATCGACGATACCCGTCGCAAGACCGATGACCAGGTTCAGCGCGGCTTCAAGGATCATTGACAGGTTTTCAGGTGCTAAAAGCGTTTCACAGATTGTTAAAATCGCATCGACCGCCGCCGGGATCAGTTCCGGAAGCGCCTGTGAAATTCCGTTCACGATCGCTAAAACGATCTGAATCGCAGAATTGATGATCTGATCCATGTTCTGAAGGATAAATTCGACCAGGGACAGGACGATCGTCACGGCTGCGTCCATGATCTTCGCGATGTTCTCCGGGTTGATCAAAGTTGTTGTGATCTGCTCGATTATCGAAATCGCCGTGTCGACAAATAACGGAAGATTATCGATCAGGACCTGAAGCAGCGTGTCAACTCCGGTTGCAACCAGCTTCAGCAGATCCGGCAGCACCTTATTTACAGATGCGAGGACCTCCGGAAGCATTTCGGAAATCGCATCACCGATTACACTGACATCACCGTTACTGTTCTGGACGGCCTTCGTGAATTTCTGAAGTGCTGATGTCCCGGAACCGGAAAGTTCTGTCAGCGCCGGAAGAAGTAAAGTTCCGAGCGCGTTTTTCGCCGCTTGTCCGCTGTTCTTGAAGCGGACCATCTGGTCATCAAAGTCAGTGAAGGCGGTCAGGGTATCGTCACCCATGACGAACCCGGCTTCATGCGCTTCGTCAGCCAGTGCGCGGAATCCTTCTGATCCTTCATTGATCAACGGGTTCAGATCCTTCGCGGACTTTCCGAGAAGTTCCATCGCGAGAAGATCGCGTTCGGTTCCATCTTCCATCTGTCCCAGGGCGTCAATGACGTCCCAGAAAACTTCCTCGGAATCTCGAAGGTTATGATTCGAATCATAGATCGATACGCCTAACTTATCATAACCGGTCGCGTTCTTTTCGAGCGCTTCTTCCATCTTCGCTTCATATTCGTCAGCGCTGATCTTTCCTTCGTTCAATGCGCGGTTTAATTCAGCCTGTGTCGTTTCCAGGGCGAACACTTTGTCCGCAGCTGAACCCATCGACTTTTCCATTTTCGTCATGGATCCAGTGATCGTATCAAC
>JAEEGL012725374.1_pt1 | contig 11477 bp, 7 predicted proteins | sample 9134231 | NCBI WGS metagenome assembly JAEEGL01 (sample SAMN16246548, study PRJNA631951) | gut metagenome | biome: gut microbiome; feature: rumen; material: fiber-attached | host: Bos | place: Iran: Karaj | collected 2018-10
AAATATTGTGCAATTTTCATATTGACGAAAATCGCAACGTAGTTTATCCTATATGAGAATTAAATAGTTGTTCTCTTATTCAGAGCGGTGGAGATACATAGGATCTGTGAAGCCGCGGCAACCCCGGAAGGAAGGTGCCAACCTGAGCGAGCGATCGAACAATAAGAGGATTTAAATTGATCTTTTAATCCGCTTATTCCTATGATAAGCGGATTTTTTTACAGCTCATAATGAGCGGGAAAGGAGACAAAATGGAAAAACACTTATTTACTTCGGAATCCGTTACTGAAGGGCATCCCGACAAAGTCTGCGATGCGATCTCGGATGCGATCCTTGATGCATGCATGGCACAGGATCCGATGAGCCGCGTAGCATGCGAGACGGCATGCTGCACCGGTTTCGTTCTGATCACGGGCGAGATCACGACAAACGCATATGTTGATATGCAGAAGGTTGTACGTGATACCGTTAAGGAGATCGGTTACACGAAGAGTGAATACGGATTTGACGGAAACACATGTGCTGTTCTTGTTGCCATCGATGAGCAGTCGGCGGATATCGCAATGGGCGTTGACAAGGCTCTTGAGGCCAAGAAGGGTGATATCAAGGATGATCTTGATACAGGTGCCGGAGATCAGGGTATGATGTTCGGATATGCAACAAACGAGACAGACGAGTACATGCCTTATCCGATCTCACTTGCGCACAAGCTTGCGCTTCAGCTCACAAAGGTACGTAAGGACGGAACACTTAAGTATCTTCGTCCCGACGGAAAGAGCCAGGTTTCTGTTGAGTATGATGAGAACGGTAAGCCCATCCGTCTTGAAGCTGTTGTTCTTTCAACACAGCATGACGATGATGTTACACAGGAGCAGATCCATGAGGACATAAAGAAGTATGTATTCGATCCGGTTCTTCCGAAGGAACTCATCGATGACAATACAAAGTTCTTCATCAATCCCACGGGACGTTTCGTTATCGGCGGACCTCACGGAGACGCGGGTCTTACGGGACGTAAGATCATCGTTGACACCTACGGCGGATATGCACGTCACGGCGGCGGTGCTTTCTCCGGAAAAGACTGCACAAAGGTTGACAGATCTGCCGCTTATGCTGCAAGATACGTAGCAAAGAACATTGTTGCCGCAGGCCTTGCAGACAAGTGCGAGATCCAGCTGTCATATGCGATCGGTGTTGCACAGCCCACATCGATCATGGTTGATACATTCGGAACAGGTAAGATCGCTGACGATAAGCTCGTTTCCATTGTCAGGGAGAACTTCGATCTTCGTCCGGCAGGTATCATCAAGATGCTCGATCTTCGTCGCCCTATCTACAGGCAGACGGCTGCTTACGGACATTTCGGACGCAACGATCTCAATCTTCCCTGGGAAGCACTTGATAAGGTTGATGCACTGAAGAAGTACCTGTAAGCACAGATCCATAAGGAGGGTTACTAAATGGATGATCAGCAAAAAGGTATACTGTCGCTCAGGAATCTTTTGAAGATATTGTCATTCCTGTGTTTTGTATTTTTCTTCTGTCCGTCGTTCCTTATCTCATGTGGCGGAGAAAAACTGGGTGTTTCCATAGGCGATGTTACATTGGGAGAGATACAGACTCAGAACGGATCGCAAAAGATATCAGACCCGCATTTGGTTTATTCGTTTGGTTTTCTGATTGCGATCGCTTTATTTGTCATTGCTTTTATCGTTAAGCGTTCAATCGCACTCAGCAGTACGATCGCGGGACTGGCACTTGTTGATGTCATCATACATTTTGCGGCAAGAAGCAGTGCAAAAAAAGCGGCAAAGAATAACGGATGCGGATTTGAAACGACAGGAGTATTTGTCTTTTCGATAATTGTCCTTATTCTGATAATCGCTATCGGTCTGGTCGGTGCGATATTAAAGATCAATCTGGCCGCCGATGTAAGATATGCATTTTCGGGTATTGCGATTCCGACGGCAGCGGCGGGTGTAAGATCCGTATCGCAGGTACATGCCAGACCTGCCGGAGGAGGACAGGTTGTCGGATATTGTGAAAACTGCGGCTCGCCCATTCATGCCGGCAAGAAATTCTGTACTTCGTGCGGTACTCCGGTACCTGAAACGGCGGCTGTCGAGAGCGAACCCGCTCCGGCGGCCAACAAGTTCTGCCCGTACTGCGGCGCAAAGCTTGAAGAGGATTCCGCATTCTGTTCTACTTGCGGAAAGAAGCTTGAAGTCATGAGACTTTGATGCGACCGGAATATTTGAAGTCAAAGAGCATCCTTTTACGGATGCTCTTTTTTTGCGTCCATTTTCGGTCGGTTTTTGTGTATAATATTGACAGTTAAGATCATATCGCAGGGAGGGTGCGAAAGATGAACATGGATGAGATATTTGCCGAGATAGACAGACTGTTTTCCGCGGGAGACAACGGAAAAGCTGAGGAATATATGCTGGGAAAACTGACCGAGGCAGCACAGCTCGGAGATGAAAATGTCATGGTCCAGCTTCTCAATGAACTGATCGGGCATTACCGTGAGACGAGCGAATTCGATAAGATGAAGACGTTTGCCGATAAGCTTCTTGCAATCCTTGAGAACAGCTCTCTCAAAGGTTCGCAGGCACATGCGACGTCCCTTCTCAATGTTGCCAACGCATACCGGGCGGCAGGGCTGTTAAAGGAATCCAATGCTCTTTACCAGGAGGTAAAATCCTACTACGACGCCAATGTTGCCCCCGATTCGATGCTTTATGCCTCACTTCTTAACAACATGGCGTTGCTGTTTCAGGAAATGGGAGATTACGAGAGTGCGGCAGACTGTCTGGAGAGGGCGCTCGGAATATCTATGCTCTATCCGGAATGCCGTATAGAGCAGGCAACGACACATGCCAATCTGGCAACAACCTTCATAAAACTCGATCGTTTTGATGAGGCAGAGGAGCATCTCGGGAGAGCTTTTGAACTGTTTGAGGAGGATGAGGAGCCGGACTATCATTACAGTGCGGCGCTGTCCGCGATGGGCGAGATCAAATATATCAGGAAAGATTATAAGGCCAGCGTGGATTATTACAAAAAGGCGATGGACGAGATAGAGAAATGCGTCGGAAAGAGCAGGGCGTATGAGATCACAAAGCAGAACATGGAAGCCGCTGCCGCAAAGATGAGTGAAGATACATCTCCGGCTCTGTCGGGACTGCAGCTGTCAAAGCAGTACTACGAGCAGTACGGTAAGCTCATGATCCACGAGATGTTTCCGGAATATGAGGATAGGATCGCAGTGGGACTTGTCGGTGAGGGAAGTGAATGTTTCGGATTTGATGATGAGATAAGCCGCGATCATGATTTCGGCCCGGGTTTCTGCATGTGGCTTGCCAAGGATGACTATAAGAAGATCGGTAAGAAACTCCAGAAGGAATACGATAAGCTTCCGAAGGAATTCATGGGATACAAAAGAATGGAGACGGCAGGTGCAAGGCAGCGCGTCGGGGTGTTCACGGTCGGAAAATTTTACAAACAGTTTCTCGGGATAAAGAGAGCACCGAAAACCGAAGAGGAGTGGCTTGCCGTTCCGGAAACCGGACTGGCGCATGCCACGAACGGCGAGGTGTTTACAGATGAACTGGGAGGATTTTCGTTCATAAGAAACAGACTGAAGGAGTACTATCCCGACGGTGTATGGAGGAGGAGGATCGCGCAGACTGCAGCGCTCATGTCTCAGAGCGGGCAGTACAATTATCCGCGTATGATGCAAAGAGGCGATACTCTTACCGCAAACGTTTATCTCAGTGATTTTCTCCGTAATACGATGCAGATGATGTATCTGTTAAGCCGTGAGTATGCGCCGTATATCAAGTGGATGAGAAGGGGCCTCTATGATCTCTCGGATACAGGAGACATTCCGGAAAAGCTTGATCTGATCGCAAAGGGTTACGGATCGGCGGATATACAAAATATCATCGAAGATATATGCACGGAAGTTCTTGCAAGACTTGTTCAGTTTGGGCTGGCGGAAGGCGATGACAACTATCTCGATCATCATGTGGGTGAGATATTGTCCGGGAACCTTTCTTCGGCCGCACCGGAGAAATACGCGGATCCTTTGGTAAAGGACAAGCTTATCGAGAAGATAGTCTCGCTCGAGTGGAAGGCCTTTGACAAGGTTGAGAATCAGGGCGGACGCGCAAGCTGTCAGGACGACTGGCAGACGTTCCTGATCATGAGAAAGAGCCAGTACATGCTCTGGGATGAGGAGATGCTCACAAGTTTCATTGCCGATTTTGAGGCGGCAGACAAGCGGGGGTGGAACCTGATCACCGAAAAATACGGACGGATGGAGGAGTCAACGGCTCCCGAGGAATATGCGAAGATAAAAGACAGTATGCCGAAGATCTCCGAAGAAAAGAAGCAGATAATCGAAGCGATCGTCGGGATCCAGACGGGCATGATGGAAGAGTTTGCAAAGGAATATCCGAAAGCAGCGGGCGAAGCAAGATGCATTCACACATACGAGGATACATCTTATGACACGTCATATGAAACTTACCTTCGCGGAGAGATATCGACTTATTCCGATATGACACTGTCCCTGTACGGCAGGTTTGTGGCACGTATGGCGCAAACAGGGCGTAACATCGCAAAGGAGACGATCGCGAATTCCGCTCTTCTGTACGGTTATGCGTCGCTTGATGATATGGAGTCGAAACTTTGAAAATAACGATAGATGATGATCTGGATCTTGATAAGATAATCGATTCCGGACAGTGTTTCAGGCCGTGCAGGATCAGTGAAGGAGTCTACAGATTTGTGACAGGCGCTCACGTCGTTGAGATCACAAAATCCGGCCGCCACCTTTCGGCTTCATGTTCGCGCCGTGAATGGGATGAGATATGGCATCGGTATTTTGATCTTGATACAGATTACAGGAAGATCAGGGAGAGTATCCCGAAGAATGATAAGTTCCTGCGATCCGCAGCCGATGCGGGTGCCGGGATCAGGATACTTCGCCAGGATAAATTTGAGATGCTGGTAAGTTTTATAATCTCGCAGCGGAAGAGCATACCCGCAATAAGAACGAGTATTGAGAGGCTTGTGGCTCTGTACGGCCGTGACGGGTTCTTTCCGAAACCCTCGGATATGCTTGCGGCAACCGATGAAGAGCTTGCGTCATGCGCACTCGGATATCGTGTGCCTTATATCAGAAAGGCAGTCGAGCGTGTTGCGCATCATGACGTTGATCTTGAGACGCTTGATGAACTGCCTGATGAGGAACTGTTTGAGGAGTTAAAATCGTTTGCCGGCGTCGGTGACAAGGTAGCGAACTGTGTTGCCCTCTTTGCATATCACAGGACAGGCCGGGCTCCGGTCGACACATGGATCGCACGCGTGATCAGCGAGCAGTACGGCGGTGTCAATCCGTTCCCGCGCTATGGAGATGTTGCGGGGATAATGCAGCAGTACATGTTCTATTACGCAAAGGGCATGTGAACAAAGCGTTTTCGAGGGAATGGCTTTGTTCTTCGCCTTTATGTAAATATGAATTCAATGTTAACAGAGTTACCATGTGCACTCACATCTGCGCATGCGCCCGATATGATCGGCATCTGCGGGAACTGATGGCCGATATCAAGATCCATCAGGATCGGCACGTTGTATTTTCCGAGTATTCCAAGCACGGCATCATAGTGATCGAAATCGCCGAACGTATCGTCAAAACGCAGCGGACGGCCGATCAGAAATCCCTTAACATGTTTGAACCATCCGGCATTTTCCATCTGCCAGAGAGCGCGCCTTATCGACATCACGGACAGATCACAGCTTTCGAGGAACCATATGATCCCGTCATCTTTATATCTGTCGGCAAATTCCGAAACCTTATCAAACTTTGTTCCGACAAGGACCTGAAGGCAGTCCATGCAGCCGCCTGTGAGACGGCCGGACATTTCAATTTGGTCAGCTTTTTTCGTTCCGTTATACAGATACTGCCTGTAAGCGAATACGTCGAATGTGTCGCCGGTCTTTTCGTTTACGTACACTTCAACCGGTTTTTCTTTTGGAATACCGGTATCTTCATCTTCTTCGTCAGCCTTATTCCCCCATACCTCTTTGTACCATTTGTCATAATTGGAGACGGATCTCTTCCTGCCTGTGAGTATATCAAATGCATCATCAACACATTGATGGTGCGGCTCGGCAAACTTGGATGCGCACACCGAATATATCGATGCCGTGTCGCAGAGCGTGTTCAGGAGAAAAGTCAGGTTGGTATTGTCGGAATAGCCCATGAACCACTTCGGTGCGGCCTGTTTTACAGCGGTAAAGTCCACATACGGAAGTATCCCACACATCAGTTCTCCGCCGCCGCACGATATGATCACATCACTTTTATCGTTTGTGAGAAAATCGCACGCTTCGGCTGCACACGCTTCGGGATCGTTGCTGATCCCTATGCCCTTATCGCAGTAGCAGTTCGGGCCGAGTACGGTCTCGTAACCGTTTTTCCTAAACCGGTCAAGAGCATTATCGAAATCTGACATATAAGGTTCACTCGCGCATCCGAAACTTGGAGCGATGAAACCTATCCTTCCGCCGGGTTGTAAGAACTGTGGATATCGCATGTTTTCGTCTTCCTTTTGACACTATTTTGTAACAGGTTTGTGATATAATACATGATAACGATGCTTTGGCTCAATTACAAGGAGGTTTCATATGTTCTACGACAATAAGATCTGGATCGGAACTGCAGGGGATAAGAAGGTTTCTATACTTCCGAAGATGGCAAACAGGCACGGGCTCATCGCGGGAGCAACGGGAACGGGTAAGACGATCACGCTGAAGGTTCTTGCGGAGTCATTCTCCGATGCGCAGGTGCCTGTATTTCTCGTTGATATCAAGGGCGATCTGTCGGGTATGTGTAAGGCAGGGGCGGACAGCGAGGATATGCAGGAGAGGATCAAACGGTTCGGCCTTGATGAAGCGGGATTCGAATATAAAGATTATCCGACAAAGTTTTGGGATATTTACTGTGAGAACGGTATCCCTCTTCGTACGACCGTATCCGAGATGGGACCGATCCTTCTTGCAAAACTCATGGACCTTAACGATACGCAGGCCGATATCCTGTCATGTCTGTTCAAGATGGCAGACGATGAGGACCTCCTTCTTGTTGATATAAAAGATCTCAAGGCAATGCTCCAGTATGCGAGCGACAATGCCGCTGAAATATCCAAGAATTACGGTAATGTTACAAAGGCAAGTGTGGCTGCGATCATCAGAGGAGTTGTGGCTCTTGAGGCAGCGGGCGGAGACAGATACTTCACGGAGCCTGCCTTTAATATCGCCGATTTCTTCGTGAACACTTCGGACGGAAGAGGAATGATCAATATCCTCGACGCCACAAAACTTGCTTCCGATGCAAGACTGTATACGGCATTCCTTCTTTACCTTCTGTCGGAGCTGTTTGAAACACTTCCCGAGGTCGGAGACCTTGACAGACCGCGCATGGTATTTTTCTTCGACGAGGCGCATCTGATCTTTGATGATATCTCAAAAGCGCTTAAGCAGAAGCTTGAGCAGATAGTCAAGCTCATCAGAAGTAAAGGTGTCGGCATCTATTTCTGCACACAGAATCCCAGAGACATTCCCGATGAGATTCTCGCACAGCTCGGAAACAAGATCCAGCATGCGCTCCATGCGTATACGCCGTCGGAGGAGCGCGCGATAAAGACAGCTGCGGATTCGTTCAGAGTCAATCCCGAGTTTGACACAAAGACAGCCATCACGGAGCTTGGTGTCGGGGAGGCACTCATATCCGTTCTTGATGAGGAAGGCATTCCGACGGTCGTGGAGCGGTGCAAGGTTCTTCCTCCGAAGTCACTGATGGGCCCTGTAAGCGATGATGAAAAGAGAAAGATCTATCTTGCGGATAACCTTTATATCAGGTACAAGGATCCGGTTGAAACCGACAGCGCATACGAGTTCCTCGAAAGACTGAAGTGTCAGCGGGAGCTTGCTGCAAAGGAAGCAAGGGATGCGGAACTTGCGGCGAAAGAAGCTGAAAAAGAGGCGGCTCTTGAGGCCAAGGAAGCCGAGAAGGCCGCAAAGGAAGAAGCAAAGGCAGAGGCTGCCAAAAAGCGTAAGTTGAAGAGTGCGGCAGGATCCGTTGTAAGTTCGGCGGCGGGAACACTCGGCCGTGAGGTCGGGAAGAACCTCGGCGGCAAAGTCGGAGGAAAGTTCGGTAAAACGATCGGCGGAAACGTTATGGCACAGCTTGGCAGAAGCATAATGGGAACGCTCTTTAAGTAACCGGTAAATACGATGGAATTTCCCCACTCATTTTATGAGGACGAGATCAGATGCGATTATCTGATCCCGTCTATGGTAAAGCGTACATGGGCAGCACAGATCGAGATACTGGCTGACCTTGATGAGGCATGTCGCAAAAACGGCCTGTCATACTTTGCGGAATGGGGAACACTGCTGGGGACCGTTCGCCACGGCGGGTTCATTCCCTGGGATGATGATGTCGATGTCTGTATGAAGCGGGCGGACTACGAATTCTTTATTGCCAATGCATCGAAGATACTCCCGGACAATTATTCGATAGTCAATTACAGGTCGAGCCGCGATTTTAAACAGATGCTCTCGAGAATAGTATCGAGTGACCATTACAGGTTCGATCCCGAGTATATGCACAAGTATTCGGGACTTCCTTTTGCACTGGGACTCGATATTTTTCCGCTTGATTTTCTTACGGACGACGAAGAATATGAAAAAGATCGACAGAGGCGAGTCAATCTGGTATATGGCGTTGTCAATGAGATCGCATATTATGACACTCCTTTGTCCAAACTAACAGACAGTATCAGGCAGATCGAGAGGGAGTTTAAGATCACCCTTAACGGGGAAAAAGATGTCCTGACAACACTTCGGGATCTTCTTGTGAAACTGTTCGGTGAAGTAGATGAAAAGGATGCAAAATTCATCACTCTCTATCCGATCTGGCTCGATCATCATGAATACAGATTTCCGGTCAGTTATTACGCAAATGCCGTCAGGATGCGTTTTGAGAACACGACGATCCCGGTACCCGTATGCTATGAAGAGATACTGAAAAAAAAGTACGGAAGTTCGTTCATGATGCCCGTTCGAAGCGGAGGGGCACATGAGTACCCTTATTTCGAAGATCATGTGAATGTTCTTCGTGAGCACTTCGGATATGAGTGGCCGTCCTACAGTTTTAATGAAAATGATCTGAAAAACAGGATCGCATCGGATAAGACGGGAAACGTAACCTGTCTGTATGTAACTTACGGACTTCGTGAATTTGACAACATGCGCGATCTGGCGAGAAGGCATCTTGATGAGGGATGCGCTGTCACGATCCTTCCGATATCAAAGTTTGATATAGAGCCTGATATGACCGGACTGATCGAAAAACCCGAAGGATACCCCGACGAGCTGTTTCTTGAAGGACTGGAAGGAGCAGTCGTATCGCACGATCCTGCGATCGCGGACATGCATTTTGATATCATAGTCACAAACTTCCAATACGATGAATACAACCTTATCACGACCGTTGATAAGAAGTATTATTCGAAAGTCCTTCGCGAAAAATGTGACCGGCTCGTTTATGTTCCGGCATGGGAAGTATCCTCGATCAGACCGGAGGATGAAAGAGCGATAAAGCTTATGCCTTCATATGTCAACACACCGATGGCCGCGGTCTGTGATATGATCTTCCTTCACAGCAAAGAGATGAAGGAGAGATACGTTGAGTGCCTGACGGCGTTTTCCGGCGAGAAGTACAGAAGGTTGTGGGAATCGAAGATAAATGTCATTGAGAAGAAAGAGGCCGCAACCGGTAATACAGACAAAACAAAGAAGATCATAATGTTCTTTGTCGGGATATCGATTTTTGCGGCACATGGAGAGTCTGCCGTTGAAAAGATAAAACACTGTTTTGAACTGTTTGATGAAAATACGGACCGGATAGATGTGGTATTTGAACTTCAGGACGGACTGGAAGATAACCTTGGGAAAATGTTCCCGGATCTTTATGAAGAGTTTAAGCCATATCTTGACCGCGTATGTAAGGAAGAGGTTTATATTGATGATATAGATGCATACTACGGTGAGCCGTCCGAGTATGCGACTATGCTCGTGAATGCTAAAAAACCCGTTATGATCATGACAGTATGACGGGAAGGAAAGAGAGGAAGCAAAATGGCACCTGATAACAGACCGGGAAGCAGAAAAAAGAACATTGGAGAAGGGACAGGCAGTGTCAAGAGGCGAGGCAGCGGTCTTGACAGTACTCCGATACAAAGCTCGGGAGGTTCGGGCGGACATCGCCCCGGTGGCGGTGTAACACGCGGCGGCGGTATAAGCATCGGAACCATTATCCTTATCGCGATCGTTTATTTCGTGTTCTTCAGAGGAGGTTCATCCGAAGGTTATGACAGCGTGCAGCCGCCGGATCAGAGTGCGACAACGCAGACGAGCAGTCAGAGCGCCGGAGGATCTTCGGGCGATCTGTTGGGAGGCCTTGGCGGATTGTCGGATGTGTTCGGAAGTCTGATAGGAGGATATACGACTTCCCCGAGTGACTATTCTTCATATGAGGATGCGCCGACACAGGTCAACACGGCTCAGCTTGACATGAATGTGAGCCCGCAGGCACGTCAGAAATACACTTCCATAATCGGACAGGGCGCGGATGTCGTCACGATCATGGTCTATCTGTGCGGTACCGATCTTGAATCAAAGAGCGGGATGGGAACGGCCGATCTGCAGGAAATGGCATCGGCCACTCTTTCGGATAACGTTAACCTGATCGTGTACACGGGCGGATGTACGAACTGGAAAAACAATGTTGTCTCGAGCAGCGTTAACCAGATACATCAGATAAAACAGGGCGGAGTCAAAACGCTCGAGAAGGACATGGGCAAGAAATCAATGTCCGATCCGAACACGCTCACGGAGTTTATAAAGTACTGCGGACAGAATTTCCCTGCAAACAGGAATGAACTGATACTGTGGGATCACGGAAGCGGATCGCTGTCGGGATATGCTTATGACGAAAAGTATCCTCAGACCGGATCGATGAGTCTGTCGGGCATCAAGAAAGCGATCTCGGATTCGGGTATGAAATTTGATTTTGTCGGGTTTGATGCGTGTCTTATGGCAACAGTCGAGACGGCACTCATGCTGTCGGATTACGCCGATTACATGATCGCATCCGAAGAGACCGAACCGGGTGTCGGCTGGTATTATACGAACTGGCTGACCAGGCTTTCTGCCGATACGAGTATGCCGACCGCACAGATCGGAAAGAACATTGTCGATGATTTTGTGGACATGTGTGCCAAGAAGTGTCCGGGGCAGAAGGCAACTCTGTCGGTAACGGATCTGTCCGAAGCACAGATGACTGTTCCCGATAAGCTCAACAGCTTCTCAAAGAACACGAGCGAACTGATCGCGGATGTCAA
>JAEEGL014058596.1_pt1 | contig 11477 bp, 11 predicted proteins | sample 9134231 | NCBI WGS metagenome assembly JAEEGL01 (sample SAMN16246548, study PRJNA631951) | gut metagenome | biome: gut microbiome; feature: rumen; material: fiber-attached | host: Bos | place: Iran: Karaj | collected 2018-10
CTGTTAAATTCACGCTTCCGATGTTTGAGGAGTATGTTGTATATAAAGAGGAATGAAATGATTATCAGCAAATCCCAAATGAAGTTTTGTATGATACTAAAATGAATGATGCGGAAGGAATATGATTAAGTCCGGTATTGAAAGAGACAGAAATAAATCTGTACTTATCGATGTTTTTAATAGCGGATATTTCATTGCCCTATTGCTATTTTTGGCAGGGTCTATAGGGTCTCTTTGTGATGGAGTTATCGCTTTAAGAGGACTGGGAATTGCTGAGCTTGCGGCGATAGGAATTGTATATCCTTATACAAAAACTATGGAATTCATTTCCCTATTGTTTTCAAGTGGTTCCCAGGTTATTGTAGGCAGAAAGATAGGACAGAATAAATTTGAAGAAGCGGAAAAAACAAGCGGAAACGGAAAGACCGCTGATAATAAACAAGCTATAATTGAGTTCATTACTCAAAAAGGTATAGCCAAGACAGCGGAGATTGCGGATGCTGTTGGACTAAGCCAGCCAAGAGTAAGGGTATTATTGGCAGAATTAATTTCGGAGGGAATAATTGAACCTCAGGGTGAAGGAAGAGCAAGAGTATATACGTCTAAAGTATGATATATGCTCATATGTGAATTAATATGTTTGTGCTAACACAGAACCTTGTTGTACACACAGAGGATATTTCAAGGAAACCAACTTTACCTTTTTTATCATAAAAATACTCCCAACTTCAAAAGTTGGGAGTATTTGTGATTCACTGAATATTAAATTGTTTTTACGCTACCGTAAGATACCCAAGTTCCCGCATTTCACGGGTTGTTGAAGAAATACTGTAGTGCAGTTGCACATCGGGATATTCTTCTAACTTTTCCTTAAGCATATAGCGTTTCATTGCAGCATCGGCGGCTTCCGTAGTCAATCCCTGATTAAGGATAAGATCACTACGGACAGCATCTGTATACCATTTTATTTCATTTTCAAGATCCATAGTTTACCTCCTTATTGGTGTGACTCTTGGCTTTTCTTCATCTTGACCGATAAAGAATTGTTCAGCTATCTTATCATGCATGGAAATTTGCATCGGATATCCTATATTTATTATATCGGATAGTTCTCCGCTTTTCAACAATCGCTTTTTTCCGTTTAGCACAGCAGCCGTTCTTACGATTGGGCCATCTGCAACCTTTCCTACAACAATAGGATGATTATGAAAAAGATTGTGGTTACTTGTCTGGCCTACAGCTTTTACATATCTCCAGCCGTTACGGTTGTTGATGATAAACTGTCCCCAATCAATATCTGTCTTTTTGAATTCCATTACCATTCCTGATGCCAGTGCAGCCTTCATATCAAAATTATAGCTCACCAACGCCGGCTTTGCGAGTAATTCGCTACGAACTTTCCTAAAAGCACATTTTATTGCAAATTCCTTATCATCCGTTAAATAGAATCCTTGTCCAAAATCCGCTTCATCATTGCCATATGTATAATCAATACCATTGGCACGAATATTTTCAGCAGCTTCCTCGGTAGTTCCGTGATATAAGATCATCTTTCTACGGCTCCTTTCCTCTATTATTCCAAGATAGAAGGAAACCTTTGAAGGACTCCCTCTGTTTATCCCCAAAGGGAATCCTTCTTGGTAAGGATATTATAGCATAAATGCTGTGATTATGCTATATTTCATCCGGGAAATCGGACTCAAACCAACCTTCGTCATTCTCGTCATAGACGATATATTCGTCACACGAAGCGTCACCGCTCAAATGCGAGTCAACAGAAACGGTATGTTTTTCTCCGTTAACATAGAAAACATCGCCTTCTACAAGTTCCTGCATCTGTTTTCTTGTGGTTGTGTTTGCCATTATTACACCTCTTAATCTTTCCGACAGCCTCCCATTAGGCTGTCTATTTTTACAATAGTCGCAGCCTTCGTAGGCTAATCATCCAGATTATGGGCTATCTGGGTTTATTATTCAGTGTTTATCTCCTTTAAATCATCAGTATTAAACATAATATGATATTTTTCTCGGGAAATAAAAAGAAATGCAAACATTTAAGCATCTCAATGTTGGCACCCATATGATAATCTGATTTATTATAAGGATAGCATACGTCTAAAACAATCCTTGTCAAGTTATTCCGGGAAAGTTATTCCGAATTTGTAATTTTCCTTTAAAATTTGTCATTTATCAACCCTTTATGGGAACATAGCTTAATATAAAAAAAAGTGAAGGAACTTAAATGACAATGAATTGGTTATGTTCTGTAAGACACCAAGAAGTAGGAAAGAAATATGTGATTTTTTAGGATTGAATTCTGTTACTTATGCTATTCAGACGCATATAATGCCTTTGGTAGAACAAGGAATAATAAAGATGAGTATTCCTGATAAACCTAAGAGCCCTAAGCAGTTGTTTTATAGCGAATAAAAGAGATACGAGCGATATTAGTCCTTAAACCTCAGCAGTTTTAATGGGTTTACAATGTCCGCGAATGTCCGGTAATTGTCTGCGTTTGTCCATTGAACCCAGTTTTTTAATATGATATTGTTATGATGCAGCAGTTGACCGAGAGGTAAATCCTCTCAGCCGGCTGCTTTGTGTATGCGCATATAGATAATGCAGCGGGTGCAAGGCTGCGAAGAAGCTACAATACGGTGGAGCAGACAGCGCCGCCGGAAAAAACAATATCAGTAAAGGAGACAGAAGATGATAGATCATACAAATGAGAAGCTGAAGAAGGTTTTGCTTGGAACAAGGGTGAAGGATGTCATACCTTACGCAAGGCACATAATGAGGCTGGAGCGTCTGAAGGATCTGGCAACAACACTTTCCGAATATGTAGATGAGGTAAATGCTGATTCAAAGGCGATCATCCCGCAAGGCAGCAGTTATTCATTAGATGGTGCTGCTGCGCTCATCGAGGCAATAACAGCTGAGCAGCTTACCGTGGAGAAGAAGTTCAGAGAACAGGTAACAGATGCTTTTGAAGATGCAGAATCAGATCAGATGGGACGACTTGGAACAGTGTTTGTAGATTCGTCGGTTATAAACACCAATAATCTTATCAGGAACCTGAAGCAGAGGGTATGTGACGGAGCATACAATTACACGGATGATGACATCATTGAGATGATGCTGTTTTCAATACACCTGGATCAGTGGCTTGAAGAAAACTTCATGGAGGAAGCTGAGTAGAAGATGCATGAGGAAGTAAACCAGAGGGTCGTGTCTTTATGCATACGGGCAAGCAGAATGACAGCGGTTGTGCTGGCGAGAGCCTTAAGAAGGTTTCTGGCAGAACAGAGGCATAAGCATATGCACAAGCCTCAGCAGTATGCGACCGGAAAGCAGACGCTTAAGCAGCTTATGGCGCAGAATGCGGGAGCTACCAATATAGAGCTTGATTCCAGTGATACAAAGGAATTCAACAGGATTGCCCGGAAATATCATATTGATTATGCGATAAAGAAGGACAGGTCATGTAATCCTCCCAAATATCTGGTCTTTTTCAAATCAAGAGACCAGGAGATGATGACGATGGCTTTTCAGGAGTTCGTAAAGAAGTGCCGTGAAAAGGAGAATGGCAGGCCCTCGTTCAGAAAGCGGTTGATGAAGTATGCAGATCTTAGCCGTGATGTCAACAAAAAGCCTGATCGTGACCGTACACATGAGCTTGATAAGGAGCACAGCCGATGATGAGCAGAAAGCCTACTGTGAGTAAGAAAGCGGCTCCTTCGGATAAGAAGCTAATGACACGATGTACGAAAGCCGGAAACAGGAGTAAACAGCTCAAGCAGTGCGAAGATAAAGGCAGGGATAGGAAGACAGGGATACAGAATACCATAGACCGGTATTTGAAGAAAGTAACGAAGGGAAAGATAACAGGAACGAAGAGCTTCCGGACACATTGTCCGAAGCTTTTTGTAAAGATATTCCCCTATATGATGTTCGCTTATTTCGGAAATAAGATGGCTTATGCCTATCGGATCACGGAGGGAGCTGACTTTTTTAATAAGCTGACGGGATGCATGGGAAATATCGGGCCGGCGTTCAGAAACCCTTTACCTAGCCTTAATATAAGTGACCTGCTCTTTGGCGTACTGACCGGCGTGGGAGTGTATGCAGCGGTATACCTTAAGGGTAAGAATGCCAAGAAATTCCGGAAAGGTATGGAATACGGGAGCGCAAGATGGGGAACAGCGAAGGATATAGAGCCATATATGGATCTTGACAATCCTGACAACAACATTCCCCTGACCCAGACCGAGGGACTTATGATGTCAGGAAAACCCAAGCTGCCAAAGTACGGCAGGAATAAAAATATTCTTGTCATCGGAGGCAGCGGCAGCGGAAAGACGCGGTTCTTCGTTAAGCCGTCGATAATGCAGATGCATTCTTCCTATGTCATAACCGATCCTAAGGGCACGCTGCTTTACGAAACCGGCAAGATGCTACAGGACAACGGATATGAGATAAAAGTGCTGAATACGGTCAATTTTCAAAGATCAATGCATTATAATCCTTTCGCCTATATCCATAGCGAGAAGGACATCCTGAAGCTTGTAAACACGCTGATGGCAAACACGAAGGGAGAGGGGACACAATCCTCAGACGAGTTCTGGTCTAAAGCGGAGAAGCTGCTGTATCAGGCGTATATCGGGTACATATATTATGAATGTATCAAGGAGGAGCAGAATTTCAGCACTCTGATAGATATGATAAATGCCTCGGAGACCAGGGAAGGGGATGAGAACTATAAAAATGCGATAGACCTTATCTTTGAAGAACTGGAAAAAGAGGATCCGAACCATTTTGCAGTAAGGCAATACCGCAAATTCAAGCTTGCTGCGGGCAAAACTTTGAAATCGATCCTTATTCAGTGCGGTGCGAGGATGGCTCCGTTTGATATTCAGGAGCTAAGAGACCTTACTGAATATGATGAGATGGAGCTGGATCAGCTCGGGGAGCGTAAGACAGCCCTGTTCCTGATAATGTCCGATACGGATACGACTTTTAATTTCATTCTTGCGATTTTACAGTCGCAGATGTTCAATATACTGTGCGAATGCGCAGATGACAAGCATAACGGCAGACTGCCGGTGCATGTAAGGTGTCTGCTGGATGAGTTTTGCAATATCGGGCAGATACCGCAGTTTGAGAAGCTTATAGCAACGATCAGGAGCCGTGAGATATCGGCTTCTATTATTGTGCAGGCGAAATCTCAGCTAAAATCAATATATAAGGATAATGCCGATACTATCGAGGGTAACTGTGACGTCACACTATTTCTTGGGGGTAAGGAAAAAACCACCCTTAAGGAGCTTAATGAAGTCCTCGGTAAGGAGACAATAGATCTGTATAATACCTCAGATACAAGAGGTAACTCCCCGTCATACGGGTTAAATTACCAGAAGACCGGTCACGATCTGTTGTCGATGGATGAAATAGCAGTAATGGACGGCGGGAAATGTATCATGCAGCTTAGAGGTGTGAGACCATTTTTCTCGGATAAATTTGATATAACGAAGCATAAGCGGTACAAGGAGCTGTCCGATTACGACGAGAAGAACATGTTCGATATAGAGAAATACCTGTCAACCAGGCTCGAAATGAGAAAGGATCAGGTAATCGAAACCTACGATCTCGGAGAAATCCGGTAGGAATCACACATATGGCTGTAATAGACCGGATGCATACGGAATATTATAGTCATTACAATTACAACTGAATATAGGAAACAATGCAAAAGAAAGAAACATTGTAAAAGTAGTATAGAAGGGTATTCGTATTAGCGGATGCTCTTTTTTGACAACATTAATACAAAAATATAGGAAAGGAGGATAACCAAAATCGGATTCGGATTATGATAGAACCGGATTAGAGAAAGGTAAGAAAAGTATCACAATGACTTACTGTAGATTTTGGTAAATGTCACAATGCAGTTTATAACTAGTTCAGTAGACGCACTCAAAATTGTCGTAACGGCGATCGGAGCAGGCGTCGGTGTATGGGGTATTATAAACCTTTTGGAGGGATATGGCAACGACAATCCCGGGGCTAAGTCCCAGGGTATCAAGCAGTTGATGGCGGGAGGCGGTATTGTTGTTATCGCTCAGACGGTGATCCCTAAGCTTTCAACAATGTTCAGTTAGGAGAAGAACCCCTAAGTGGGAAATATACTCGATAAGATCACCGAGCTTATCAAGGAGATGCTGCAGGGCTGGGTAATGACTAACCTCGAAGGCATGTTTAACGATGTCAATGACAAGGTGGGAACGATAGCCGGAGAGGTTAGCAAGACGCCCAGCACCTGGAATGCAGGCATCTTTTCAATGATTCAGAGTTTATCGGATTCGGTCATTATACCGATAGCAGGGATAATTATCACATACGTCCTGTGCTATGAGTTGATATCCATGGTAATAGACAAGAACAATATGCATGAATTCGACACGAGCCTGTTCTTCAGGTATCTGTTCAAGGCATGTATAGCGGTAACGCTGCTCAGCAAGACCTCTGATTTTGTAATGGCGATATTTGACATCGGAGGGAATATGGTAAATGCAGCAGCGGCAAAGGTAACAGGAAGTACCTCTATAGATGTAGGGGATGCGATAATGAACCTGTTCCGCAATAGCCTGTCTACTATGGAGATCGGAGAACTGATCGGTCTTGGCATGGAAACGATGATTTGCAGTATAGGTATGAAGATCATGTCGGTCCTGATCACCGTCATTCTGTATGGACGTATGGTTGAGATCTACTTATACGTATCGGTGGCTCCGGTACCGTTTGCAACACTGGTAAACAGGGAATGGGGAAGTATCGGCTCCAACTATATTAAAGGAGTGGCAGCCCTCGCTTTTCAGGGATTCTTCATCATGGTATGTGTTGCGATATATGCGGTACTCATTAAGACAATAACAGTAAGTAATAACCTGCATTCAGCTTTATGGCAGGTGATGGCTTATACGGTAGTTCTGTGCTTCTCACTGTTTAAGACAGGATCATTGTCGAAATCGGTGCTTTCAGCCCATTAAACGAGGCAATGCCTGCTATAAGGAAGCCCAAGTTATCCCGAGCACCCGAAAGGACTAGCTATGCGTTGAAGCCGAGGGATCTTAAATAAGGCTTAACAGAGCAGAAGCAAGGACAGGAAATACAACAGGAGGAAAAGACCAAAATGAACATTTCACAGTGAAAACAGAATTTTGGTTACCAATATTATGGTAATAACAGTAGATGTGGCTAAGGACCCGAGGGCCATAAAGAGTAAGTTCATAGGGAATTTCACCAAGCGGCAGATCATATGCTTCAGTGCCGCTTCGATTATCGGAGTTCCAACATATATGATGACAAAGGGTCTGATAGGAACGGACATAGCAGCGCTTCTGATGATAGCGATCATGCTTCCGTTCTTTTTTATTGCCATGTATGAAAAAGACGGGCTGCCTGCGGAGCAGTACCTTATGCAGATGTTCAGGATGAGATACCTGCGTCCCGGAATAAGAAGGTATGAGGCAACCCACATATATGAGCAGTTAAGGATAAGACAGGAAATAGAGAAGGAGGTGGCTGAACTTGAAGAGAGGAAAAACGGCGGACAGGACAAGGAATCCGGCTGAGAAGACACAGAAAAAGGGTTTGTCTCTTACAGAAATGCTTCGATTAAAGAAGCTTAAGAAATCCTTATCAGGAGGACTTCCAAAGATAGGAAACAGCATTTCGACACAGGATACGATAACCTTTGACAAGATGTTTCGGGACGGTATCTGCAGAGTCGAAAAGAACAGATATACAAAGATGATCGAGTTCGAGGATATAAACTATGTCCTGCTCGACGATGATGAGCGTAAGCAGGTTCTTGAGCTGTATTCGGACTTCATAAACTACTTTGATCCGAACATCAGCGTTCAGGTATTCCTGTTCAACCGTCATGTAAACCCGGAGACGTTATCGGAGCAGTTCATGATCGAAAGTCAGGACGATGAGTTCAACGATATAAGGGAAGAATACTCTCAGATGTTAACGAACCTGTCAGCGACGGGAAATAACGGGGTGATCAAGGATAAGTACTTCATAATAGGCATAGAAGCAACGGATATAAATGATGCAAGACGTAAGTTTGCCGGAATAGAGAAGGATATCATAAACAACCTCGACAGGCTTGGTTCCAGGGCAAGAGTACTGAACGGGGACGAACGGATGAAGATACTGTATGAATACTTTAACCAGGACAGGATGGATTCCTTCAAGTTCTCATTCAGGGAAATGGTAAAGTCAGGCAAGAACATCAAGGATTATATAGCTCCGCAGGGATTTGAGTTCAGGTTCCCCGGGAGATACAAAGCAGGGCATATGTTCGGATGTACCAAGTATCTTGATGTGATATCCCCGCAGATCAGCGAAAACATGATAAGGGATATCCTTGATATTGATTCGAATCTTGTTGTTTCAATACATATGAAGACTTTGGAAGCAATAGAGGCGATAAAGCTTATAAAGCATTCCCTTACGGAGATCCAGAAGGAGAAGATAAACGAGCAGAAGAAAGCGGTAAGGTCGGGATATGACATGGATATCCTGCCGACAGACATCATTCTGTATGAGAGGGACACGATGGATCTGCTGAATAAGCTGAGTACGTCCAACCAGAAGCTGATATGGACAACAATTCTTATTTCCTGTTTTGGCAGGGATAAAAGGGAGATGGAATCGGTGGTACAGAGAGTGACCGGTGTGATCCAGAAGGCGAACTGCCGTCTTATAGACCTTCAGTACACTCAGGAAGCGGCAATGAACGCAGCAGCACCTATAGGGATAAACAGGATAAAGGAAGGGCGTGATTTTACAACAAAGAACGTATCAATCCTTGTTCCGTTCAATACGCAGGAGCTGTTTCAGCAGGGAGAATCCCTGTATTACGGGCTGAATAAGCAGTCCAACAACATGATAATGGCCAACAGGAAGACCTTAAGGAACCCGAACGGAGTCATTCTCGGTACACCCGGAGCCGGCAAGTCATTTGCAGCCAAGCGCGAGATCATAGGGGATTTCCTTAATACAAAGGATGACATCCTGGTATGTGATCCGGAGGGCGAATATTATCCTCTCGTCAAAAAGCTTGGTGGTGAGGTCGTGAAACTGGCGACCAATTCAAAGGATTATCTTAATCCGATGGATATAAGGCTGTCCCACAGGGATGACAGGGAGGCGCTTAAGTTAAAATCAGACTTCATCATAACGTTGTGTGATGCTATAGCTGGCGGGGAGACAGGGCTTGCGAATGATGAGAAGGGTATAATCGACCGCTGTATTGAGGGCATATATGATGATTATTTCAATGATCCGAGGCCGGAGAACATGCCGATACTCGAGGATCTGTACAATGCCCTTATAAAATACGAGCCGGATAAGGATGTTTCGGAGGAGCTGGCGATAGATGCAAGGCAGAAGGCAGTCAGGATAGCCAATAATCTCGTGCTGTACGTGCACGGGTCGCAGAACTATTTTAACCATCGGACAAATATTGACAGCCTGAACAGGATAATCTGCTTTGATATCAAGGATCTTGGAAAACAGCTTAAGGAACTGGGGATGCTGATTGTTCAGGATGCCGTGTGGAACCGTGTATCTATGAACAGGGAGCGTAAAGTGGCTACCCGCTATTATTGTGACGAGTTCCATGTCCTGTTAAGGGACCGTCAGACAGCTCAGTACTCAGTGGAAATATGGAAGAGATTCAGGAAATGGGGCGGTATCCCCACAGGGATAACACAGAATGTCGGGGATTTCCTTAGATCAGAGGAGATTGAGGGAATACTCGGAAACAGTGATTTCGTATATCTGCTCAACCAGAACGCCAAGGATCAGGTAATCCTGGCAGATAAGCTGGGCCTGTCGGAGAAGCAGCTTGAACATGTGACCAATTCCGAGGCAGGAAGCGGTCTGATACTGTTTAACGATATCATAATTCCGTTTGCGGATAAATATCCGACAGATACCAAGACATACCGGATACTTACAACAAGACCCAGTGAAATGGAGGAAACCTAAATTGTCTATGTATATTAACAACTATATTCACAATAAGATTTCAGAGAATGATGACGATAATGCTGCGGTGCAGGCTGCAAATAATGCGGAACAGACAACAGAGGCACTAGCGGAGCAGTCAGCAAAGCGATTTAAGAAGCACCGGCAGAAAAAGCGTATCAGGAAGGAATATGCTCAGGCAGTAAGGGCAAGGGAAGCTGCTGCAAACACAGCAGAGAATACGAAGAAAGCAGCAAAGAAAACAGGCAGTCTTGCCAAGAAGGCAACTGAATTTATTAAGGATCATCCCAAGGCTGTGATCATAGCAACGGTGATAGGAATCCTGTTCATACTGATTGCAACCTGCGCTTCAAGCTGCGGAGCCATGATCGCAAGCGGAGTTTCGGCTGTCAGCGCGGGAAGCTATCAGAGCTATCCGGCGGAGCTTGATGCAGCGGATGCCAAAATGGCGGAGCGGGAGTTAATGCTTCAGAACCGGATTGACAGGATAGAGCGTGATTTTCCCGGATATGATGAGTACAACTATGAAATAGAAGAGATAGGACATAACCCGTTTACGCTGATCAATTATCTGTCGGCAAAGTATATAGATGTTATCGCAGCCAACGTGGAAGCAGAAATTGAGTCCATATTCAATCAGATGTACCGTTTGACAGTAAGTTCAAGGGAAGAAATAAGGACCAGGATAGTGACCGGAACCCGAACCGTATGGGATGCCGTGAGCAGAACTGAGAAACAGGAGGAGTATGAGTACGAGGAGGAATACACGGTAAGGATACTGGATACAGTACTGACCAAGCAGCCTATGGAGACTGTTGTTGCACAGAGGTTAAGCGGAGATACGCAGGCAAGCGATCTGTATGCAGCATATCAGGAAACAAGCGGTGCCCTTCAGCAATTCTATACCCCGCTTGACCTTGACTGGCAGAGCTCAATATCAAGCTATTATGGGCACAGGAAGAATCCAAGAACCGGAGCCAATGAGTTCAACAGGGGTGTGGATATAGCAGTAGCTGAGGGAACTGAGGTTTATGCTTCTCAGGACGGAACGGTGACAGCGTCCGGATATGATGATTATTACGGGAATTATATCATAATAGAGGATGCACAGGGGTATGTTACGAAATATGCTTACCTTTCATCCATGAAGGTAAGCAGCGGACAGACAGTAAGGCACGGGGATACGATAGGTAAGACCGGAAGTACGGGAAACAGTACAGGAAGCCAGCTTCATATTGAATGTATGTATAACGGGGAGTATTACAACCCGTTATTTTACTTTGAAAACGGAAATGGCAGCATATACGGAACCTTTGACCCGACAACAGGTATGACCGGGGACGTTGCCGCATTGTTTTTAGAAGCGGAGAAATATCTCGGATATCCATATGTATGGGGTGGATCAAGTCCTGCAACGA
>JAEEGL014402737.1_pt1 | contig 11477 bp, 5 predicted proteins | sample 9134231 | NCBI WGS metagenome assembly JAEEGL01 (sample SAMN16246548, study PRJNA631951) | gut metagenome | biome: gut microbiome; feature: rumen; material: fiber-attached | host: Bos | place: Iran: Karaj | collected 2018-10
AGGAAGTACAACTCTAACATATTATATAAATAACGCAAAATTAACATATGATGCGAATGATTGTGGAACAATAAGTGGAACAAGTCCAGCGTATATTAAAAAAGGAACAACAGGAGTATATACAGGAATAAGAAATACAACTTCTGGAACAATCGCTTCTATAAGTAAAACAGGTTATACTTTTGATGGATGGTATAGCGGAAGCACAAAAGTAATAAACGCAGATAAGAGTATAGTAGCTTCGGTATCAAATTGGACAGATTCAAGTAAGAACTGGTTAGTAACAGAAGATAAGACATTAAAAGCATACTGTAGTGCTAATTCATATTCGATTGGATATACAATGAATGGAGGACAAAATCCAGAGAGTAATCCAACTACAGGAGAATATGATAGTACTGTTGAAATTAGTAATCCTGATACTAAAGTAATTACAGTAACAGGAGATGTAAATGGAACAAATGCAACAGTGGGAAGTGAGACAACAATAGAACAAACATTTGCAGGATGGACAAGTAGTTCAAACGCAGGTTTGGGTTCTGGAGCAATAAGTGGAACTACTGAAGATCCGACAACAAGTTGGAATGGTTCACTTACTAAAAACAAATATTTTAAAAATTTAAGAGATGAAAGTGGAACTGTCACTATGACGGCTAATTGGGATACATCAGAAGGAAATCTACCTACACTTTCTAAAGAAGGACATTCATGTAAGTGGTATTCAGCTGCTTCTGGAGGAACAGAGTTGGGAAGTGGTGGAGTAAGTTACACACCATCAGCAACATCTGGTACCTCAATTACTGTTTATGCTAGGTGCACTCCTAATACTTATACAATCACATATAAAAGAAACACTTCTTCAACAGATACTACAGAAACAACGGGTACAAAAACTTATGGTGTCGATTATGAAATAATATCAAAACCTAGTTCATGGTCAAATGGAGGTAAGGTTTTCTTAGGATGGTCAACAGTTTCAAATGCAAATGAATCAAGTACATGGTATGATGAGGGTGGATTATATTCAACAAATGCACCACTAACATTATATGCACAATGGTATGATGTGGATAGTTTAGAAAATGCATATACAACTTTTGTTCAAAGTGGTGATTTTAGTTATACATCAGTTAATATTAATAGCATCATAGTGGATGGTGTTACTGCAAATAGAAGTACATGGGGAGCAACTATTCCATGGTCAAATGTTAGTGGATATACTGCTTTAAATCTAATGGCTTATTCTGGAAGTCCTTTAAGAAACTATTATGTTTCAAGTACATCTTATTCGGGTAGATTGGTTATATCTTCTACATTAAATGTAAATTTATATAAACTTTTAGTAAAAACTAGAACTTCTCAAACATATACAGATGGAATTGATGAGAGAATAGAGAGATTGCAACAACTACAAGATGTTTCTTTAAGTTATGATGACATACAAACAGTAGCTAAAACAGAGGATAATATAATTGTAGAACCTGGTAATAATCCTGTTACTATTTATAATAATCCTGATAGTGAATATGATTTTATTTCAAATGCTGGATATAACATAGTAAATGCTTCACAGGGTGGTATAGGTTATTCTAGAGTTTATCTTACAAGTAATTATTTTGAAAACATAACTGGAGGAAAACGAAATAAAATGATTCTCTTAAATGCAGATTTGGCAACAGCTGTTACTGATGCTAAAGTTAAATTAATTACTTATATAGTAGAAGCTAAAAAGAAAGTGGTAGAAAGAGAATTTAATCCAAATGGTACTAAAGGATTAGCAAGATATGAGGCATTAGTTGCATTAAATAATGAAAAGAACAATTATTTTCCTGCAAGTTATATTAAAATACATACAGTTCGTGGTGATACTGTTTCTACGACTGCTTGGGGAAGTGGAACAGCTGGTGGCAATGTGTCTATTCCAAATGGAAAAATACTTGGTGTTGTTGAACATGGTATGACAGATAATCAACAACAAGGTGATACTCCTTCTCAATATGCTTCATTTAATAAAGTGATGGTATCTGGTATGAATGAGCAAAGTGGGTATTTGAATATTCAGTTTTTTGGAGCAAATGATACAAATGCTACAAATGTAGGTCATGCAATGACTAATGTTACTGGTTTGGGACGCATAATATATATAAGTTCAGGAACTATGACTGCTGGTCAAGATTCATATACGATAGCGTATGAATTAAATGGTGGAAGCTATGGACCAAATCATCCAACTTCAGGAATATCCGATTTGGACTTTTCAATAAGTAATCCAACTAAAACAGTAACAATAACAGGAGATGCAAATGGAACTGGAGCAACAGTAGGAAGTGCAACAAGTGAAAACCAAACATTTGCAGGATGGACAAGTAGTTCAAGTGCAGGGTTAGGAAGTAATGCAAAAACTGGAACAGCATCTAATGTAACAACATCATGGACTGGAACTGCAACAACAAATACATACTTTAAAAATTTAAGAGATTCTAGTGGAACAGTAACATTAACAGCAACATGGACACCAACGGAAATTACATTGCCAACTGTAACAAAAACAGGATATACATGTAAGTGGAATACAAATGAAGATGGAACAGGAACAGATTATGATAGTGGCGGAAGTTATACACCTTCAGCGACTTCGGACACTTCAATCACAGTATATGCTAAATGTGAACAGATTACTTATCCTGTAACTTATAATGCTGGTGGAACATGTACAGGAGCCACAGGGCTTCCTAGTGCCCAAACTAAAATTCATGGTACTGCTTTAACATTAAGTTCTACTTCACCAACATGTTCAGGTAAAGTATTCTTAGGATGGTCAACGACATCAAGTGCTACTGCATCAAGCACATGGTATGATGGGGGAACATCATATACTGGAAACGCACCATTAACACTATATGCTCAATTTTATAATGTTGATTCTTTAGAAAATGCTTATTTTTCATATGTAATTAGTGGTGATTTAAAAGATCATGTTGATAAAACAAAACATGATGTATCTGTAACCGCTGGTGAGACATATAGTTGGAGTTTAAGTGTTGGTGATAATGCTGAAGGCGTTAATGGAATTCAAACAATTACTGGTTTAAGGCCTTATAGGGTTTATGGTGGTACTGATACTGCAAATATTTCTGTTAGAGCAATGTATGATACATCACAAGCTGATGCATATGTAAACTATCTTACTCATGTTAGTCGTGCTACTAATACAACTTATAGTGATGGTATTGATAAAAGAATTGATAGACTTCAAAAAAGGGAAGATGTTGCTTTATCCTATAGTGATTTTAAAATCAAAAGATGTACAGCAGATAATAAAACTGTGGATTATGGTGATACTGCTACTTTTAAATGTAGTGTTGATAGTAATTATAATATGATTTCACCTGCAGGAGTAAGTGTTACAAATGCTACGACTGATGGATCAGGTATTAGTAGGATTAAAGTAGATCATTTGGCTATGGGAGATGCTATTAAAGGTTCAACTACATATCCAAATACAAATGGTTATGTTCGAGCTACTCCATGTAAGAATAATTACACGTCTAAAATAAAATTCGAATATGATTTTTTAGAACATAAAGAATTAACGGCTAGAACTACTACTTTTACTCCTAGTTCACCTAAAGGTAAAGCAAGATACAGTGCATTAAAAGCTCTTAATGATGCAAAAAGTAGTCATTTTCCAGCTAGTTATATAAAAATGGCAACTGTAGATACAGGATCTTGTGGAACTCTAAATGATTGGACTGAAAACTGTGCTAATACCAAAACTCTTAGTATTACTAGTGGTGCTATTTTAGGAGTTGTAGGTTGGGCTTCTTATAATGATCCTGATTATTCTAGTGCTACAGGTATGAGTTATGCATTAATTACTAGAGCGCGTTTAGCAACTAATACAATTGGAACATCAAAGACAGTATCAACTAATTATTATGTAGGTAATAGTACATATAATGATTCAACTGCTGCTACAATGACTAGGGTTGGAATGAAGGCTTATGTTAGATATATTAGTTCTGGAACTTATACTGTATCAAACTCATAAAACTTAATTAATGGAGGTGAGTTTTTGTCAAAAAAAAGAATTATTATTATTTCTATTGTATTATTCATCATATTAATTATTGGTCTTTTGATATTTCTAACAAGAAAAACAGATATTAAAACCATTAGTTTAGATAGTAAGTATTATGGAATCAATGAGTGGAAATATGAAATTGAAGATACTTCAGTGGTAAAATTTAAAGACAAAGAAATAATAGGTGATAAAGAAGATAAAACAAATGGAATACATGCTATAGAAAAGTTTTATTTTAAATCAAGAAAGCCAGGAAAAACTAATATTACAATTTCTTATACAAATATTAAAAACGGTTCATATGAAGAAGTAAAGTATTATAAAGCAATTGTTGATAAGGATTTAAAACTAAGAATTATAGAAAAAAAGAATGAAGATAATTAATAATATTTATCTATAATATTTAATACTAAAAAGAGAGTAGATATTTTAATTAATAGAAATAACTACTCCTTTTTTATACTATTTTTTCTTTTTTTTTAATACATATTGTTGTATAATTAAAATAGGTGATAATGATGGATAGTGGAAAAACTTTAAAAAGTAATTATAAGTATTTCATTACATTGTTTTTTACTGGCTTATTAGCAATAACATTTGTAATTAGTATAGGTTATAGTGCTTTAAATCAAAGCGTACAAGTATCTGGTGATATTAAGTATGATAAATATGAAGTTTGGGCAGAAAACTTAAGTTATGATAGTTCTGTTACTCATATTAATTGTCCTGATGCTCAATGTATGTTAGATTGTATTTCTAATGAAGAATTATGTCCTTAATATATGAGGTGTTAAAGTATGAATAAAAACTGGTTTAAAAGACATGTAAAATTCATAATTGGAATGATAATAGGTATGGCTATACCTGGGATTGTTTTTGCTGCGACTATTTTGTATGCAAGTGATGAAGTAAGTTATGATAATAGTGCTACTGGTTTTGAATCATCTGATGTTCAAGGAGCATTAGATGAGTTATATCTGTTATGTAAAGGTGATTCTCCTTCAGGAGCCAATAATCCTAGTGGAAAAGCTCCAATTAAGAAGTTGGCAGTAGGAGATTATTTTACTATGGAACCAGACAAAGATACATATACTATTGAACAAAAACTAACTGGTTATGAAGAAGAACAAAAAATAAAACCAAATGAATTAACTTTGTGGAGAGTAATTAAAATTAATGGCGATAGAACTATAGATGCAGTGTCTGAATATGTTTCTAGTGATGAAGTTCATTTTGAAGGAGTAGTTGGATACGCTAATCTAGTTGGTGGACTTCAAAAAATAGCTGAACAATATAAAAATAAAGATTTCACTGATTCAGTTAGAATTATGGGATTTAATAAACAAACAGAAAACATTTCATTTAAAGAATCATTTGATGGTAGTGAAGCCGCTGATTTATTTGAAGCGAGTGATTTAACTGAAGGTGATGGTGTTGAAGCAGGTGATGGAGAATTTGGAGATACTTTATATTTAAAAGATTATTTATTAGTGAGTAGTTTATATAAAGAAGATAAAAAAGAAGAAAAAGAAACAGAAGAAGAAAAAGATGATGAATGTAAACTTGGATTATGTGCTTATAAAGTTGATACTGAAGAGAATACACCTTACTGGTTAGCTTCTCGTGGAAGAGATATATCTAAAGATCCAGAAATTGCTTATTTTACTGGAAGATCTATAGATGATAAAGGTAAACTAAAACATGATGATTTCTTACGTGGTTATAATTTAAGTGATAAAGAATGGAAAGATTATTCTAGTGCTAATGCACTTAGACCTATTATTACTTTATATAGAGGAATTTCTATTAAGGATGGAAAAGGTACTAAAGATAATCCATATACTTTTTCTAATTAAAATAGATTTAGGTATTAAAAATATGTGATATTTTATCACATATTTTTTATTATTTTATGATATAATTATTTTAGATAATTGGGAAGATTGTTAATTGTAATTTAACGATGTTTTTGGATGCATTAATTTTTAGTTTTATAAGGAATAATGATTATGAAAAGATTTTTAAAACTAAAAAATTTAATAAGTAATAATAAAGAACTATTATTTGGAATAATAGTAGGTTTAATGTTGTCTAGTACAGCAGTTTTTGCGGTGATTAAATATGCAAGTATAAATGTTTTTTATAGAAATACTTCTAGTCATTTGAATGCTACAACTGTACAAGCTGCAATAGATGAGTTATATACAACTTGTACAAGTAGAGCATACACTCTAACAGCTGATTCTAAAGGTGGAACTATTCCAACAACAGCTGGCTGGTCTATTACAGGATCAACAGCGACAAAACCAGTTTTATTTAATAGTGAATATGGAACTTTACCAATTCCAACAAAAGGTGGGCATACTTTTATGGGATGGTTTACTAAAGAGAGTGGAGGAACACAAATAATCTCTTCTACAAAATATAGAATAGCAGGAGATTCTACAATACATGCACATTGGAGTGCAGATACATATACAGCGACATTCTATTATCAAAGTAATACAGCAAGTGGAGGAGCAACAGTAGCCTCTAAAACTGAACAATGTACTGTATCAAGTGGAAGTAGTTGTACTGTAGATATTCCAACTGAAGTAATTAATTCGGGTGGAGCATATAATAATAAATATGTGGGACTATCAACAAGTACAGGAAATATGACTGAGGGTGTTTCTGGAAGTGCGACAACAGTAACACTTTCAGCAAATACAAATTATTATTCTTTATATAGAACGGCAATTACACTAGCATATCCAACAAGTGAGAGTGCAGCAACAACAAAGACTGTTTATCAAAATCAGTGGTTTACAAGTAACACAGCAATGGCAACAACAGTACTTTCAACAAGTTCAACAGGAACAACAAATAATGCGACAGCAGGATCACTTGTCTCAGGATATAGTTTAGTTGGATTTAGTGCAAGTACAAGTACAAATACAGCGACATGGACAACTCTAGATGGAGTAAAACAAAGTGATTCAAATAAAGCAGCCTCTAGAACTATTTATCAAATTGAAAATAAAGAAGAAACTATTTCAGCAAAATTCTATTATAATGACAATACTTCATGTGGAGGAACTACAATTAAGAACACAAATGTAGATGTTGAGAGGATAACATATTTAAGATGTAGTAGTACAAGTGGGGCAGGAACATCTGTGACTACTGGTTCATTATCAATTCCTTCTGTAGTAACTGGAAGTAAAGGACCATATAACGGAACATATGTGAATGTAGCTAGTTCAGTAAATAGTATGAGTCCAGCTACAGTAAATATAAGTACATTAACATATTATGCATTTTATAGATCAGAAGTAACAAGGTATTATGCAAGTGGTACAACAACAGCATCAAATGATACATTATATAGAAATGAAATGTTTACTTCTACAACAGCTATGAAGACAGTATTATCAACAACAAATACAGGAACAACAACAGACGCAACACCAAGATTAGCAGTATCAGGATATGATACTTTAGTAGGATTCAATACTTCATCAAGTAAAAATGTAGCAAATAGTGGAGAGACAATCGCAGAACTTACAACAACATGTAATAATACAGTATTTGAAATAGATAAAAAGGCAGAGTCAATATCAGCAACATTCTATTATTCAAGTAGTTCAGATGGAACAAAAGCAAATGATAGTTTTAGTGGAACAAGAACAACATTCTTAAGACCAACAGGAACAAGCGCAGCAGGAACTTCTATATCACAAGGAACGATAGATGTATCAGGATTATCGGCTGTAGCGCCATATGGAACATCTCAATTAGGATGGGGATATAATGCGAATTCAATGTCAACAACAACAGTTAATACAAGTAGAACAGCATATTATGCGATATATCAAACAAGTGGAATAAGAATAAATTATTATAATGGTTCTGCATATAGTACAAGAACCGATATATATAGAAATGGAATATATTCAAGTGGAGAAAAATATACTATGGTATTAGCATCTTCAGCTAATGGATCAGGAAACTATACAACAGCAGGAGGACCAAATGGTAGTACATGGAATGGACTATCAACAGGAGCTGATTCAACACCAGAGTATTCAACTGTATCAGAAGCAGCCGCCAGTTCGACAATAACATTCTATACAGTTTATAAATATTTAGTTAATTATAATAAAGGAGTAAATATTTCAAGTATAGGAACAAATATGGATAGCTGTAATATAAATTCAACAAGTGAGAGTGCAGGAACAACAAGTTGTCCTGTTCAACTTCCAACAATAAATCCAAATTCAGGATATACATCAATAGGATGGAATACAACAAGTGGAGCTACAACAGGAACAGCTCCAGGAGAAAGTTATACTTTAAATGCAAGTCCAACTAGTTTATATGCGAATGCTTATCCAGCAGTAACATATAATGCAGGAAATGGATGTTCACAAGCATCAGAGTTACCATCATCTCAGATTAAGTTACCAAGTACTAATTTAACTCTTCAAAGTGGAATTCCAACATGTTCAAATGGAAAAACATTTATTGGATGGTCAACAGTAGCAAGCGCTAATGTATCAAGTACCTGGTATGATGAGGGTGGAACATATTCAACAGAAGCACCGTTAACATTATATGCTCAGTGGTATGATGTATCTGGATTAGAAGGATCATATACAAAAGCTGCTCAAAGTGGTGATTTTAGTGGAGTAACTGTTGATGATTACTCAGTTGAATGGGAGGTAGAACGTGTATATCTTGTACATAATGCAACATATCCTCCTGTTCAAAGTGGTTATACTATGAAAGGAATTAGTGGATTTGGTGTTTCTGATTCAGACTATAGACCATATGGTATTGACCAAGAAGATATTAAAGTTAGAGATATGGGTAATAGAACTAATCCTATAATGCCGAGTTCAAGCATCTTTACTAAACAGTATTTTAGTATGAAAAATAGAGGTGCAGAATCATTTACTAATGAAACGATAGAAGCAAGAATAACTAGGTTAAATAAGCTTCGTGATGTATTATTGACATATAATGACATTAAAACTAACACGATAGTTGAAGATGATATAACAGTAAATGGTTCTAAAACTTTATCTTTACAATTGGCTACAGCTAACCCTGAATGGCAACCTGTTGCATTGGCAGGAAACATATTGGCTAATGCTTCAAATTCTGGTATAAATACATCAAGAACAATTATTACTAAGCTTAAAAGAACTAATTATACTTCTGATAAGAGTGTAGCTGATTATGCTGATGTTACTCTTAGTGTATATGGAAATCCTGTAAATACTCCAAAAGTAAAATTAACACTTTTCTATATTGCTGTTAGAAATAAATCAGTTACTTCTGGGATTTTTACAGCAAATACTCATAGTACAAAAGGAGCATCTAGATTGGCAGCACTTGAAAGTCTTAATTCTAGTAAAGATAATTATTTTCCTGCAAGTTATGTTAAACGTTATACTAGAATTGAAGGATCAACAGTTGATGTTGCTGCTTGGAGTTCAACATCAGTCGATAAAACTATATCTGTTTCAGATGGAAAATTACTTGGTGTATTTGCTCATGGTGTATCTAATGCTAATTATAATGGTACTAGTGATGGTTCAAGTTATGCAATGCTTAATAAAAACTGGGTTGATGGGGTAAATTCAACACAAGGAACTTATCATTTATTATTTTATGCTGGTAATGCATTGGCTAATGATACAGCAGGCCATGCTCAAACACAAGTGTATGGTTGGGGACATCCAATTTATGTAAGTTCTGGAAACTTAGAAGTTAATTGAAATATATCTACTTGAAATAACAATTAAATAATGATAGAATACGTATATAAATGTGATGACTGAGGTGGAATCTCACGAGCAATATACTAATTAAGGGATTCATTTGAATAAGTAAGGTGGAACCGCGGGAATACTCGTCCTTACGTGTTCATTTAGAATTCTTTTTTTTGGAGGTTATATGAGAATATTTATAGGGTGTACTTCTAGTGAAGATTTATTAGATAGTTATAGAGATGAGGCTAGAAAAATTGCTTCTTTCTTGGCTAGTAAAGGATATGATTTAGTTATAGGTGGAATTAATAAGAATGGAATATTTTCTATTTTGACTGATGAATTTGAAAATAGAGATATTGAATTAGTAACATTACCAATATATAAGGAAGAAGTATCTGATAATATAAAAGTTACTTATGTAGATAGTACTTTTGATAGATGTAAGACTTGTTATGAAAAGGCTGATAAGATTCTAATTCTTCCTGGAGGAATAGGGACTTTATGTGAAATATTTGCTATGTTAGAAGAAGCACGTACTTTTAATAATAAAGAGTTAATAGTATTTAATTTTAAAAATTATTATGCAAAGACTTTTGAGATGATGGCTGAAGCTATAAAGTATAGATTTAGTGATACAATGATTTTTAATAATATTAAATTATTTAATACTAGTGATGATTTGATTAATTATATGGAGGGATTAAAATGAAAGATTTGACAATGGAAAAAATAGTTAATTATTGTAAACAATATGGATATGTATTTCAAGGAAGTGAAATATATGGAGGTTTATCAAATTCTTGGGATTATGGACCATTAGGAAAAGAATTAAAAGATAATATTAAAAAGGCTTGGTGGACTAAATTTATTCAAGAAGAGAAGAATAGTTATGGATTAGATGCTGCGATTATTATGAATCCGGAAGTATGGGTAGCATCAGGACATGTTGCTTCTTTTGCAGATCCTTTAATAGATTGTAAAGCATGTAAGGCTAGACATAGAGCTGATAAGTTAATAGAAGATTTTACCGGTGGAAAAGAAACTGGTGATGGATGGGATAATGAAAAATTAGAAAAATATATTGCTGATAATAAAATAGTTTGTCCTAAATGTGGAAAAAGTGATTTTACTGGAATTAGAAAATTTAATTTATTATTTGAAACTCATATAGGAGTTACAGAAGATTCTAAATCAATTGCTTATTTAAGAGGAGAAACTGCTCAAGGTATATTTGTTAATTTCAATAATGTTTTGAGAAGTCAAAGAGCTAAACTTCCATTTGGTATAGGACAAATTGGTAAAGCTTTTAGAAATGAAATTACTCCAGGAAATTTTATATTTAGAGTTCGTGAGTTTGAACAAATGGAATATGAGTTTTTCTGTAAACCTGATACTGATTTAGAGTGGCATGCTTATTGGAAACAAAAATGTTTAGATTTCTTAAAAGATATTGGATTAAAAGATGAAAATTTAAGATATAGAGATCATTCTCCTGAAGAATTATCATTCTATAGTAAAGCTACTACTGATATTGAATATAAGTATCCTATGGGATGGGGAGAACTTTGGGGTATAGCTGATAGAACTGATTATGATTTATCTGTTCATCAAGAACATTCTAAAGTTGATCAAAA
>JAEEGL015831679.1_pt1 | contig 11477 bp, 10 predicted proteins | sample 9134231 | NCBI WGS metagenome assembly JAEEGL01 (sample SAMN16246548, study PRJNA631951) | gut metagenome | biome: gut microbiome; feature: rumen; material: fiber-attached | host: Bos | place: Iran: Karaj | collected 2018-10
CCATAAACCATTTCTTGAACATTAACAGCAGTTCCCCAACTAGATGGAATATCATTCATTCTTCTATAATAAATAGCTCTTTCATTATTCCAACTTCTAAATACAGCAGTTACTGCTTCAATTAATTGTTCTTTTGGATCTTGTGGAAATTCTACTCCTGATAATTCTTTATAGATATCTTTAAATTTAAATGCGATTTCATACATATCATCAGCAGACATATCTATATCAAATTTATATCCGTGGTCTTCTTTAAATTTATCTAAGACTCTTTCAAATGAATTTTTTGAGTATCCTTTTACTACATCAGCAAACATCATAATAAATCTTCTATATGAATCATATACAAATCTCTTATTCTTTGTTGCTTCTGCAAAAGAAACACATACTTCATCATTTAAGCCCAAGTTAAGAACTGTATCCATCATACCTGGCATACTAGCTCTAGCACCACTTCTAACTGAAACTAATAATGGGTTCTTAGCATCTCCCATTTTCTTTCCAGTAATTTTCTCTAATTCTTCTAATTTATCATAGATTTCATCTATGATATCTTTACTGATCTTTTTACCAGCATCATAGTATGCTGTACAAGCTTCAGTAGTTACTGTAAATCCTCTAGGAACTGGTAAACCAATATTAGTCATTTCTGCTAAATTAGCACCTTTACCACCAAGAAGATTTCTCATGTCTTTGTTTCCTTCACTAAACATGTAAACATATTTCATAGTGTCTTTTCTCCCTTCTATCACATCAACGTATCTATTATAACATAAGAGATTTTTTAGTGATAGAGTTATTTTTATTATTTGTAAACTTTTTCAAATAAAAATGAGTTTTTAAACTCATTAATTATCTCTATAATGATAAAGAATTCTTTTAGGACCTTCTTCGCCTTTAACAACACAATCCATGTATTTGATATTATTTGGTGTTACTTCTTTACCACATATAATACATCTTCTAGCCCAATAACTACTTCCTCTACCATAACCATCTGTATCAAATTCTTGATAAGCATGTGCTGATAATCTATGTCCTTCAGTATCACATATACTATGATTTAAATTAGTTAGTTCTTCCCATAATGCATTTTCTCTTATTAGTAAATCTTTTAAAGCAGCACTAACTTCTTTATATTCATCTATTATTTGTTTTCTTCTTGCAAATAATAAATCTAATCTTTTTTCTTGAAAAGGATTTAATTCAACCATTGGATTATTAAGTCCAAATTCACTATCTTTTTCTTTTAATAATTGTCTTAATCTCCATTCATCTGATACTCCATTTTTGACAAGATAATCTATCTTTTCTTGATAATCCTTTGTTCTTTCTTCCTCACTTTTTGCAAGTTCAAATCTTTCCATATTACCTCCTAATTGTCTATATCACATATATTTAAAACTTTTTCTAAATAACACTTTCCACATAAGCTTTGATATTTAACTTCATTTTCTCCATCAATAGCAATTTGGTCCCCTTCACAAGTAAATTTACCATTAACTATTCTTGCATTAAATCTAGCTTTTTGTCCACATGTACATATTGTATATAATTCTTGCATTTCATCAGCAAGTTCAAATAATCTTAAACTACCTGGAAAACTTACTGTTCTAAAATCAGCTTTTAAACCATAACATATAACCGGTATATCTTTTACTTTAGTAAAGGTAAATAATTCATCTACTTGATCTCTTGTTAAAAATTGTGCTTCATCTACAAATATACAAGATATACCTTTAGTATTTTTATTTAGATATTTTGATAATAATTCATCATGTTTAATAACATGATTTGCTTTTCTTTTAAGTCCTATTCTTGTAACAATCTTATCATCACCCTTAGTATCTACTTCAGGTTTTAATATTAAAATTTTCATTCCATTTTCTTCATAATTATGAGCAGCTTGTAATAACATTGCTGTTTTACCAGAGTTCATTGCTCCATACTTGTAATATAATTTACTCATCTCTATCCCTCCTTGGATGACAACTATAATAAACCTCTTTTAATCTTTCATTCGTAACATGTGTATATACTTCAGTAGTTCTAAGACTCGAATGTCCAAGTAATTCTTGTACAACTTTAATATCACAACCATTATTTAACATATCAGTTGCAAAAGTATGTCTTAAAACATGAGGTGTAACATGAACTTTAACTGATAATTTAGACATAATATTATCTATTATATATCTAACTCCTCTATCAGTTATTTTATCACCTTTAGCATTAGTAAATAAATAATTATCTTTATTTCTATCATGTGTTCTCATATATTCATTTAATACTTCTAAAGCATAATCACCAAAATATACTATTCTTTGTTTATTACCTTTACCAGTAATAATAATTCTTTTATTATCAAAATCTATATCATCATATTTAATATTTACTAATTCACTAACTCTAACTCCAGTAGCATATAACATTTCAATAATAAGTCTATCTCTAACACCATCTTTATCTTTAGATGATTCATCTATTATTTCTAATAAATCATTATAATAAACAAATTTAGGTAATTTCTTTTCCATTTTAGGATAAGCTATTCTAATCATAGGATAATCTTTTTTATCCATATAACCATTATTATATAAAAACTTATAAAATGTTTTAAATGTACTAATCTTTCTTCTTATAGAACTAGTATTCTCTTTTTTTAAATTTAAGTATTCTAAATAATCTCTTATATCATCTTCTACTACTTTATTTAAATCTTTTTTAATAAATAAATAAAAGTAATATAAATCATCTATATAAGAGATTAAAGTATTATTTGAATAATTCTTTTGTATTATAAAATCTTCAAATTCTTTAATAATATGAATTTTCTTAAACTCATCTTTTTCCATAAATTAATTATATCACATTTATGGTTCATAATTATGAATTTGTTGACCAGTATTATTACTTCACCCATATGGTCATAGTCAAAATATGATGACACAAGTCTATGTATATAAATTTATTCAATAAAAAACGCAAAGAAAGTATCTCCTTATTTCTTTACGTTTTGTTACTCGTTACAAGAATAAGTTTATATATATCAAGGCCTAATTTTATTTCACTATTTTTAAATAATATATGTAACCTTCATCCATAGTTGGTGTTGTCAACACTGTTTCTTTATCAAAAAATACCTCGAACTTTTTCTTTGTACTGTTTAAATCAATACCATTTTCAGTATCAGAATATGGTTTATCTGTTTCAATAATAATACTATCCTTATTTATTTTTATTATTTTGAATATTAAATTACCATCATCAGTTTTATGTTCTTTCTTTAAGACAATATCATATTCATTTGTTATTTCATTTGGCATATAGTCTTCTGACCAACCAGACCAACTTGATTCCTTTATTTGTAATTTGAAATCAGTTTCTTTTCTACTACATCCTATTAACAAAAAAACAATTGAAATTAAAAATATACAAATAATAAATCTCTTTTTCATATTATTACTCCTAGTTTGATTATATCACAGAAATTCAAATTCTCTAACTACAACTCTATCATATTAACAATATTCTATAACAAATCTGTTTTTTCTATGTAATCTAAAATATAATTGATACAATTATTATATATTCTATCCAATTCTTCTTTGGTAGTAATTTTATAATTATAAAATCTAAATTTTGAAAATATATTTACTTTATCTATATCTTTATTAGCAGATAAAATATATTCTCTTATTCTTTCCTTATTGAATTTTGCTTCTTCAAAATCAATTACGTTATCTACACATTTCATATCATTAAATTTAGGAACGTATCCATTATTAATTAACCATTTATCATATAATTCTAATTCTCTATGTTTTAAATATTTTCTAGTTTTACCATCTAATAATTTTTTCTTTCCTTTTAAATACATTCCTATTCCATTATCATCTTCATCATATATATAAAAATGTTTAAACATATATTCATTATAGTATCTATCAGTTAATATATGAATTAAATATCCCATCATAATCGGATTATTCAATTTATTTTTATATTTTTTTATAAATTCATCTGGATTAGCTAATCCTTCTAAATCTTTTTCACCAGCCTGATAATGAGATATAGAATGATTTCTACTTTCACAAATGTCTGGTAAAACACTACCTAACATTATTGAATCTAAATCTAGATTTAATTTATCATTAACTCTTTTTGCAATTGATAAATGAATTTTATGAGTTGGCATACTATCACATCCTACAATTATTATATCATGCCAATTCATATTATCTAATAATTATAAATATTTACTAAAATAATCTATATGCATGAACTGATATCACCATGTGGTGATTATCAAAAAGTAAGTCGTAAAAAAATCTTTGTTTATAAATAAAAAGAACCGCTATTAAAGCAATTCTATATTTTAAAATAATTTCAATTTATTTAAATTTACTATCAGCAATTTTTACCAATTAATGCTAAAGTGTTGGGCCACTCTTATTCATATCATTATTGTTTTCAAATACAGCAGGAATAATAGAATCAAATCCTGTTTCAATTAGTTTCACACCTGTTTCTAAATCTAACAATTCATATCCTCTTGATGGTTGAACATCATCAATACCTACTATTTGAACTCTAGCACCCTTTTGTATTTTTCCCGAAAACGCTTCAATATCTCTTGATGCTATACCTATTGTTCCAATATCAAATCTAATTTCACCATTCCTAGCAGGAATAATAGAATCAAATCCTGTTTCAATTAGTTTCACACCTGTTTCTAGATCTAACAAATCATATCCTCTTGATGGTTGAACATCATCAATACCTACTATTTGAACTCTAGCACCCTTTTGTATTTTTCCAGAGAGCGCCTCAATATCTCTTGATGCTATACCAATTGTTCCTATTCTATATTTTTTCTGATTCATATTTTACCTCCATTAATATTATAGCATTTTTTATACCTATGACATACATTTATGCATACGAGAATACTATAATTTACAATATTTTTGCCTAATTATCGAGAAAAATGCGATTTCTTTAAATTATCTTCGATAATTTGATCACTCCCATTAGCCATTACATAATCTTCATTTGGAACTACCCAGCCGAGTTTTTTAAAACTATTCATTTCACTTGGATCTTGCACGTCTTTTGGAGGAGTTAAATAGTTATAACCACCTGCTATTTTAGCATTATTTCTTTTATATATATTTTCTGCTTTTCCAGTTTTAAACCTATAATATATTCCGCCTTTGTTTTGTTTATAAATATCTACAACCATATTATTTTTTAATAATGTAATTCTTTCACCATTATCATATTTTTCTGGTTGTTTTACTCTAAAACCATATTTATTCATAAGAGACAATATATCTAATTTTCTTTGTCTTGTTGTTGATTCCGCAAAAGTAAATCCCCTATCGTAACTGTAATATAAATATGCTGACATCAATAAGTCTCCTAGCCCTTTTTTTCTATATTCCTCGAATACTTTTAATCCAATATATTTTGATACTGGCATCCCATCTTTATCAATATATAACATAAAATATACATAACCATATTCAATTAATTGATTGTTGCTATCGAAACCAATAATTCTAAGATATTCTCTATTTTCTGGATAGCTTTGTCCAGAATTACCACCATTTGATACTTGATGAAATAAGTATCCATTAGTTGTTGGCAAACCATAATCATACAAGTCAAATTCACCAATGATTTTCCCCTTTTCAATAGATGTCATTTTTATCACCTCATTATAATTATAGCACACATTTATCTATCTCATGATGTCCATATTTCAATTTTTAGTTTATTATTTTTTATTTTAAACATAATACTGCCATCCTCGTCTGTTCTATATATTTTTGATTCACTTAAGTTCTCTAATATTTCTTTATTTGGATGTCCATATCTATTATTCTTTCCAACACTAATAACAGAATACTTAGGATTTATTTCCTCAATAAAAGATTTACTACTACTTGTTTTAGATCCATGATGTCCTACTTTTAATACATCTATATTATTTAAACTATATTTATCTAGTATATCTTTTTCTTTATCTATTCCTGCATCTCCCATAAACATAAATTTATATCCATAAAGTTCTGTATAAATTACATTACTATTATCATTTTCATTATCATATACTTTTGTCTGCAAAAAATATAATTTATTATTATCAATATTCAATTCTTTAATACATGAATAATACTTAATCTCTTTCTTATTTAAAACTTTAATTAATTCTTTTTCCAAATCATTAAACTCACCACAATTTAAGATTACTTTTTCAACTTTAAAATTATTTAATAAATCTAATGCATAGCCACAATGATCATTATCTCCATGAGTAATTATTAAATAATCTATATATTTAATACCAATACTTTTAAAAAATTGAATAATATTATCATTCATTAAATTGAATTCTTTATTTCTTGATTTCCATTCTTCATCTTTATATTTAATAATACCTCCAGTATCTATTAAAATACTTTTATTATTTAAATTAATTAATGTTGAATCTCCTTGACCAACAGCAATAAAATAAACACTATTATTTTTAATGAAATATGGCTTTATATATAAATACACTATAAATATAAAAAGTATTAAAAATGACCTATAATTTGTCTTTAAAATGACTATATATAATATATAAAAAATAATTATTTCAATATAATTCATTTTAGAAAATATTATAGTTAGATTTAATACATTAGAACTTATCCTAGATATATACTCCATAATATTAGTTAAGTAATTTAATATAACAATCATAGATGGAAAAATAATACCAATTAAAGCACAAGGAAATACTATATAGCTAACAAAAGGAATAAAAAATAAATTATTTATAAAACCAATTATATTTATTTCATATGAAGTATTTATAATTATAGGTAAACTAGATAAAAAAGATATAATACTTATTACTAAGATAGATATTATTTTGTTATTTATCTTATATTTTTCATTAAATAATAATATAAAAAATGTAATAGTAAATGATAATATAAACCCAGTATTATATATATAATTTGGATTTATAAATATTAGTATAGAGAATGTTAAATATAATATATTCTTTGGTTTAATATAAAAATAATATATTGTATTAATACTAGATAATATAAAAAAGATTACTGCCCTTAAAATAGATGGTGTGAATGATGCTATAAATGAAAAAAATATAAGAAATAAACTAGTTATTATATATGATAAATTTTCATTTAACTTAATCTTTTTAAAAACAAGTAATAAAAAAGAAGAAAACATAGACACATGAAGTCCAGATAATGCAAATAAATGAGTTATTCCATTTATTCTATAATTATTATAAACTTCACTATCTATGTATGATGATTTACCTAAAATAAAAGCATATAAATATTCATTATTATTTACTCTATCTATAATAATATTCTTTATATTATTAAATACATTTTTATTATGTTCTATTAAAGTTATATTTTCTATATTAATAATATACTTTATACCTTTATGATATAAATATTTTTTATAATTAAAAGTATTAGGTATTGTATTATTACTAGGTTTTGTTAAAATACCTTGTATTTTTACTTTATCACCTATTTTATAATTAAAATTATTCTTCTCTTCAATTGTTTTAAAATACATATTACCTATAATATTATTTGAAAAAGATAGATTAAATTTATCTCCATCTATTTTTATATCTTTAATAATTAAATAAAATATTGTATCTGTTTCTTTATAAATACTTGTTATTCTATAATTTTTAAAAAATAATAAAATATAAATAATAGTAATAAATAACAATATGTAATAAGTTATATCAGATAGTAATATTTTCCTTAATCTTAACATATATAGATTCACTTATACCTTTTACATTAGTAATATCTTTAATGTCTTTAAAAGGTCCATTACTCTCCCTATATTCAATTATAGAAATTGCTTTAGCTTCACCTATTCCAGATAAACTCATTAATTCTTCTTTAGTAGCTGTATTAATATTTATTTTACTATTATTAACAATTGTTTCATTTTTAGTTTCATTAATAGGTTCTTCTATATTTAAGTTTTCAACTAAACAAGCATCATTTTTAACTTCTTCACATACACATGGTGTCTCAATATAAATAGTTTCTTTTTTAACTTTAGTTGCATTCTTTATTTCATTATTAGAATAAATAACAATAACATCTCCATCATTTAATTGTTTAGATAAATTAATAAATCTAGTATTAGCATTTTTAGTAAGTCCACCACTTAATTCAATTACATCACTTACTCTAGAATTATTACTTATCTCATAAACACCTGGTTTTTTAACTTCTCCTTTTACATCAACATATATTAAGTTATTTTCTTCAATAGGTTCTTCTTTAATAGTTTCTTCTTTTGATTCTATAGTTACTATATCTTCTTTTTTAACACTTAGTTTTTCATCTATAATTTTATTTATATATAAATACTCTAATGTACTTAAAGATACAAATAATAAAGAAATAATAATACTTAAATAATGACTACTAATTATATATTTAAAAATATTCTTCATAATACCTCCTAATATATAATTAGACATAAAAAAAGAAAACACTTCTTTTTTGTGTTTTCCTTTTTATTTTATTAATTTAATTCCATTGATTTATTATTATAACTTAATGCTAAATATCCAAGAGAGAATGCAATTAATGTTATAACAAATACAATAGCTATATTTGGAACTCCTGTTTTTGGATTATATGTAAATTCTTGTTCAATATCTTTATTTACATTTTCATATTTAAATCCAGTAATTACATTTTGTTGATTAATATAGTTAGCATAATAAATATGACCTTTTCCATTCTTAGCATAAGTTGTTCCAGTTGCTGAGAATTTAATCTTAACATTTGTAACTTTTCCAGATTTTTTACATTTAACATAGAATTCTCCGCCATTAGCAATCTTATCTAATACTTTTCCATCAGCATCTACTACGCTAACAGCATCTTTGTTATTTGATGTAATTTCATAAGAAATATCACTTGGATTCATTACATTATATCTAACAGTATAAGGTCCGTATACATAAGAATCATCTTTTTCTACAACTTTATCATTGTTAGTCATATCTACTTTAAGATCATCTCTATTATAACTATCTTTTCCATAAGTAGCATATTCATCTCTAGGTCTAATTAGGAATGAATATATTTTATGTAACATATTTTCTTTTCCTAAAGTACCTAAATGTAATTCAGTACCAAGTCTCTTACCATTTGATTCAAATGAATCATTTGCATACCATAAAGCATATTGTACAGTTTCATATAAATAACCATCTACTAAACTATCTAATAAAGTTTTTCCTGCTTCAGTATCAAAATTCTCACCACTATATAATGATTTAATTTGAGTTTCTAATGCAGCTCTAGTAAATGTTGAATCTCCCTCAGCAACTAATGCTAAGAAATCATCTATTGTCATTGATGGATAACTATGTTCAATAATCCATAATGAATGTCTATATGCTGAAGTATCCTTAGTATCATCTACATAATAACTATCTAATAGGATATCCTCATAATTAAATTTTAATACATAATTTCCATTATCATCTTTATTTGTTGGATCAACACCAATAAAATCTTCAGTTTTAAATGACTTAACTTGAGTTCCTTCAGAACCAACTTTAATAAATTGGATTTCTTTCAATATTACTTTTGCTTGTCCTGAAACTTTAGTAGCAGCAGCATATTCATCATTTGCTAAATTTAATTCATCTGCTCCAGGATTAATATTCCAAGTTGAATCTAATTGAGTAGGACTATTGTAAAGCATGTCACCACCATATAAATATTGAGTTGATGTTCCACCAACAAATCCATATACAATTCCTATTTCTGTATTATAATCAACTGCTGATGAGAAAATTTGACCAAGTTTAGAATTGTTAAGTGCAGCCATTATAGCCATTCCTCCAACAATCTTATCAATTTTTTGTACATTTCCTTCATATGTAGCAGTTAATAAATTTGTTAGTGCAGTTTGTGGACTAAAATTGAAAACTGAATATTGTGGGAATTTTAAACCACCATTTAAACAATAAGCAGTAAACCAATCATCAGCATCACCTTTTAAATCTACACCTTTAGCAGTTGGATTTAATCCACTTCCACCGGTAGCCAAAGCATTTTCAAATTTTGGATTAAGACTAATTAATATCTTTTTAGCTCCTTGACCAGTTTTAGGTGTAATCATATCAGTTCCTGTTTTAGCAGTGAACTTTACATTTGTTGCAAAATCATCAAATGCATATGTATCTGCAATTGCATATACTCTATCACCTTTCTTAGGTGAATAAGTCATATTTTTTGCAGGTGTAGGCAACTTATCACTATCTAATGCTTTTACTGGAACAAATGCAGTAAACATTAATACTAGAAATAAAATGCCATATAAAAATTTCTTTTTCATATATTTCTCTCCTATCTTTAAATTAATTTTAACATCTTTTATATTAAAATACAATAAAAAAAGAAAAAATTGGACACTCATTCCAATTTTTTCTAATTTTAAAATTATTGTTCTTCAGATTTCTCTTTTTTATCTTTTTTCTCTGTTTTTGGTAATAATTCTTTTCTTGAAAGATTTAATTTACCTTTCTTATCATAACCCATTGCTTTTACAACTATTTCATCTCCAACTTTTAATATATCTCCTGGATGATTAACTCTCTTATTATCAAGTTGAGATACATGAACTAATCCTTCACAACCTGGCCATAATTCAACAAATGCACCAAAATCTTCAATCTTAACAACTTTAACTGTATATATTTCACCAATTTCTACTTCTTTAACTATATTTTCAATCATTTCAATAGCTTTATCTAAAACAGCATAATCTTGATGATAACATACTACATTTCCTTCTTCATCAATATCAATCTTGATAGCATCTTTAGCATTTACAGATGTTACATTACTTGATTCTAAGATAATCTTAGTAATCATATCTCCACCTTTACCAATAACATCTTTAATCTTTTCAGCTTTAATCTTCATAGTTCTAATCTTAGGAGCATATGGAGATAATTCTTTTCTTGGTTCAGGTATTGTATTTTCCATAACATCTAGTATTTTCATTCTAGCTTTATGAGCTTTTTCTAAAGCTTCTTTTAATACTTCACGAGTAACACCTTTAATCTTAATATCCATTTGTAAAGCAGTAATACCTTTTCTAGTACCAGCAACTTTAAAGTCCATATCACCCATATGATCTTCTAAACCTTGGATATCAGTTAAAATTGTATATTTTCCATCACAAGTACCATTTTCAGTAATAAGTCCCATTGCTATACCAGCAACTGGAGCTTCAATTGGAACACCTGCTGCCATTAATGACATACATCCAGCACATATACTTGCTTGACTAGATGATCCATTACTTTCAAGTACTTCTGATACAACTCTTACTGTATATGGAAATTCTTCTTGAGAAGGCATAACTTGTAATAATGCTCTTTC
>JAEEGL015924115.1_pt1 | contig 11477 bp, 28 predicted proteins | sample 9134231 | NCBI WGS metagenome assembly JAEEGL01 (sample SAMN16246548, study PRJNA631951) | gut metagenome | biome: gut microbiome; feature: rumen; material: fiber-attached | host: Bos | place: Iran: Karaj | collected 2018-10
AGAAAGATCTTCTATAAACTCGCGATATTTAGAGTTCATATTCGTGATTTCATCAAGTATATCACAGGCTTTTACAATAGCCGCTACCTCATCTTTGCTCAATTTTACTGTAATAATATTTTTTATATTCATTTTTTATTCTCCTTTACTTTCCGTAGTTTTCAACTTTTTCTTTGTAATAGTTATAGAGCGGGTCTATTTCCTCATAAGCAACACCCAGACTCTGCGCAAACATGGCAACCGCCAATAAACGTACTATTGTATCGTTTCTATCCTTTTCTTTATCATACCAGCGGGGCGGTTCCACAATATCATAAAGGCGAGTAAAGGTATCATATTCAGTTTCAAAGTTTTTTTCAACCTTTTTAAAAATATCCATATCTACCTCTTAATTTTCATTTTCGGGTATATCAAAGTCATTGTCCATAATTAAGTTAAGCAACTCATTAGCAGAATCGTTTAAAGAGTCAATTACATTGAACATCTGTTGAAAAACACTATTTTTTTTCGTGCTACATTCATTATCATCTTGAATTTCGTTAAGTGTATTCCACCACTCAAGCGTTATATCTCTCAAATCACAGAATATATCTATCTCTTCTTTAGAAAAGTTGAATGTTACAGTTTTCTTTGTTTTCATATTTTGCCCCCTTTTACCACCACTGACCTGTGGAATTTAAACTATCCATCATGCAAGCGGTAATATCATCGCCTTCATCTTCTTCTTCTTCTACTTCTTCAGCATTATCTACTCGCAAAAAAAGTCTTGTATTATCTCTGTATACTTGATAAACCAATGCTTTTGCTTCTTCAGCGGTTTCCGCTTCAACCTGTATAGAGGCTTGATAATCTACCCAAAACTTTTTCATTAGTCATTCTCCTTTTCTACCAAGTTTTTGTTAGTAAGCGTATTTATTAAATCAGAGAGAGGATTAACAATGCTCCAAGCATTATTATAAAGTTCTTTACCGACGATTATACCATCCTCATTTACAAAATCCGTTAAATCCTCAGATTCATCTAACGCATCGGTGAGTTCGTCAATCAGTTGCCAAGTCTTTTTTAAAGTATCCAAATCCTCTTTAGAAAATTTTAAAGTAATTTGTGTAGGTTTAATAACTCTCATATTATCTTCCTTTCTCTCTTGTTGATGGCTTAATTATACACTATAATATCACAAAAGTCAATAGGTAATAATGCACAAATTTTAGGAAATATCTCGCCGGTTTTTTGTGCAATATTTTGTATTGACTTTTCTGCGATGGTATGATATAATGAAAATTTCGGCTCGAAGCTGCTGCGTACGAGCCGCAAAATTATATCACATTGCGGGCGCATTGTCAAGAAAAAAAATGCGGTTGCCCGCATTTTTTATTCAGTTATCAGAGTACCGAGGTTGCGGAACGCTTTTAAAAATGCGGTGTTCCACTTGCGAGCGGTGGCAAGGTTATCTTCCAACCAATATCCTGCCCATTCGGTAGCAATGTATTCATTATGTAAGCGGAAATACTGCTCGTTAGTCATAGGGCGGTTTCGCTTGCTTGTATCATCAACCATTTCGTCCTCGGTTTCCAAATGACCGATTTCGTGTAAGATTGAAAGCGTAAAAGTGTCAAAGTCGCAAGCAATAGGGAAACGCTTTACAAAGTCGTTGCGGAAAGCCTCACCCCCGCGCTCTGAATAAATGGCGGTCCAGGTGATGCAATCATCATCATATAAAGCCTGAAAGTCCGTGCCTAACTGTGCGGAATAATCCTCGTCTATTTCTCGCACGAACTTATTAACAAGAGCATTGATTGAATTGAGATAAGTATCTAATTTGTCCATAATTATTGACCGCCTTTCTTTTTATGGCTTTATTATACTACTTTTCATCCGCCTTGTCAAGCATGGAGTTTATAAAACATTCTTTTGTATCAGAAAGCCATGCCCCCATAACAAACGTGGTGGCTTCATCTTCAGATAAGCCAAACCGCAATTTTGCTGAATCAATACACTTGGAAAAGACTTCAAAATCCGCTTTTATTTCATCAACAGACATATCCGAGATAGTTGTTAAATGCTCAATTATTTCCATCATTGCAGGTGTGTAAATCATTTTTCTACCTTCCTTTCTTTTTGACAATTACATTATACACTAAAATAATAAAAAAATCAAGTAGGAATATTGTACAAGGTTTTGGGATTTCTATGCCGGATTTTTGTGCAATATTTTCTCTTGACAAAAATGCTGATTATGTGGTATAATAGAAATTTCGGTTCGCACCGGTAGTGTGCGAACCGCCATTATAGCACACTTTTTGCAGTTTGTCAAGTAAAATTTTTTAAAAAAAAATGCTGATTTTTTGCAAAATCAGCACTTTTTTATCATTTTTTGTCAGACTTTGGCGGTCTTTGCTTGATTAAATCGAATTTATAGTGATTTTCCCCCATTTTAAATTCAATTATCTTGCTTTTGTTGGTGATTTCCGCTTCGATTCCCGCATTTTTCAGAAAATTAGCAACCATTTCGATAATTTTCTCTTTTTCTTCATCGGGTTTACGCTCCCTTGTAACAGTGCGCTTTGCGGTTTCCGCCTTTGCGTTTCTTGGGATGCGGTTTGTCTTTGCTTTCTTGGTCAATTCCTCAACTTCCGCATTTTCAACCAAGCCTTCATCCTCAAGGTACATTTGCACGGCTTCCGCCTTTGAAATGTCCAGTAACCGCATACTTGTTGCGATTACATCATCAGGGATTTTGATATTTTTACCATTCAATTCGTATACCATTTTGCTTACCTCTTTTCTTTTGATAGAGTTATTATATCACTATCCCTTTATTTTGTCAAGGGGGAATTTAATCCCCCAGACATTAAGCGTCTACCTCGCTTTCCTCATCAACCTCATCGGTTGCGAGTGCGTAGTAAGGCACTTTCTTAACATAGGTCTTTACAACCTTGTTGTCGTTGACAAGTGCGGTCAAAAGGTGCGTGATTTTCTGATTCGACATATCTTTAATCGAGTCAACATTTGCGGTGATGGTGGCGATAGTAACCGCGTCATCAACGGTGGCAAGATAATCGAGAATATCTACCTTAAGGGTTTCGTTCTCAATCTGTGTTTTAGTGGGCTTGCGGGAAGAACCGCTCTTTTTATCAAGTAATTCAATTTCGTGATTGATAAAGTTAGTAAGTTCCTCATTGCCTGTAACGAGTGCAAGAATAGCCTTGTAGTTTTCCTTCTTTGTCATAGTGTTTTACCTTCCTTTTCTTTTGTTGTGTTTGTTTGTTGTTTACAAGTGTTATTATACACCTTGCAAGGCGGTTTGTCAAGAAAAACTTTTATTTTTTTTATTTTCTTTTGTTTTTCTTTCCCTTACCTTACAAGTAATATTATATCACTTTTTCCAAAAAATACAATAGGACTAAAGTCCTAATTTTAGGAAAAAAATTCTATCAAAAATGTTAGAATTTTTCACTTGACAAAACCCTGGATCAGCGATATAATGGAAAATTCGTGCCGTGACGCCGGGTCACGGCACGTCAGCATATCACATCTCTGCGGAAATGTCAATAGCCAAATGCCGATTTTATTTAAAATTTATATTTATTTTTCTTAACAATAATATTATAACATATTTTTAAATTTTTGTCAAGAGGAAATTTTACAGATTGGTTATAGCTTTTTCTAGCTTGCTAATTTCCGTGGGATGTTCGTTGATGTAGTCAATAGCCCAGTTGGTCGCCGCAATCTCAATAGGCAAGCGGAAGTATATTTTTGCATCGTCGTCTGTTGTGCCTAATAAAGCCTTTACATCACAAGAATAGGCAAAATCCTCTTCTCCCAAATCGTCAAAAGTCATATAATGACCGATTTCATGGAATAAAGATAACAGAAACACGCTACACTTTACAGCTCATCCTTCCTCAATCGCGAAGTCCATGAACAGCTTGCCCATCTGTTTATTTTCTGTAAGAGTATAGGTGATTATATCAGATTCATAGCAATAACTAAAATCCGCACCCTTTACCGCAATCAGTTCATCATCAATATTTTCGTGGATAAAAGCATTGATAACTTTTTCAATTTTTTTATAATTTATCCTTGCCATAGTGCTTACCTCTCTCTCTTGTTTGGTACGTATACATTATAGCACCAAACAACAAGCTTGTCAATATTTTAGGAAGAAATAAAAAAAATTTTTTTTCTGGTTTTTCTATTGACAAAATGCTGGGGTGTAGTATAATAGAAAATTCGCGCCGTTGCAAATGTCAACGGCGCGCCCATTTGTCAAGCACAATTTTCACAATAAAAAAGAGGGCGCGAAGCCCTCTAATTATGCGGTTGCTTGTGTAAACAAATTGCCGTCAATGGCTGAATTTGCCCACATACATAAAGCAAAAATCTCTTTTTCAATCAGTACATCTTCAAGCCCTGTGTGGCTTTCAGAAAAGTCTGTGTTATTAGTAATAAACTGATACAGAACCTCAGCGGTAAAGCGCTTTTGCTGACTATGAGGAATCAAGTAATTATGCTTGTTGCAGAAGATATTGTAAAACTTGTTATTATTCAAGATTTCTCTTGACATTTTTAAAGTGTCCCAAATTTCTAAACCGTAGGGGAAAAAGTAGCGATATTTTGATTTTGTAAGCCATCTTTGAGTGGTGTTTAACGCTCTTAAATCAAACATTGCATTGTGCGCCATAGCAATTTTGATATTGTACTTTTCAATGCAGTCAATAAGCGTTTTACGGACTTTATAAAATGTTGTAAGTGTGCGCTCTCCGCTTGCAATGTCGTTAAGGTATCTCGGAATCTTGCGGGCATAGTAAGCACTTGTCATCAAGGAAGCATCTTCAAAAATCTCTTTGACTACAAAAGAATGCGTTTCATATACTTTTCCGTTGCGGTCAACAATCGCAAAACCAACATCATAGCATAAAGGTTCGTCTAAACCATTTGCGGTTTCAGTATCAAGGACTACATAATATTTTCTTCTTCTCATTAGGTGTTTACCTCTCTGTTGTTTGATAAGACAATTATACACCATAATTATTGATTTGTCAATAGGGTATGCGTAAATTTTTTAGGAAATTTGAAAAGTTAGACAATTCCAGGTTTTGTATGTAAAAATGGTACAATAGGTGAATATATCAGAAAAACGTCTCGCCGCGATTGCCGGCGAGACGAAAATAAAAAAGCACCCTAGCAACGCTAGAGTGCTGTGAGAGAGGTAAAGAGAGGGCATTACTGTTCGTCAGCCTCACCCTCGGCTTCGTCCTCGCTATCCGCAAGGGCGAAGTACGGAACCTTTTTAACATATTCCTTTGTAGCAACCCCGTCATTGACAAGGGCGGTGAGAAGATGTGTAATCTTCTGATTGGACAAGCCGTTCAGACTTGCTACGTTCTCGGTAATATCCTTGACCGTCTGTGCAGTGTCTACGCTACCGAGATAGTCGATAATATCAGCCTTGAGAGATTCATTCTCAATCTGTGTCTTGGTAGGCTTACGCGAAGAGCCTGACTTCTTATCAAGCAGTTCGATTTCGTGATTGATGAAGTTGGTGAGTTCCTCGTTGCCTACAACGAGAGCCTTGAGAGTTACATACATTTCCTTTTTAGTTGCCATAATCAGCACCTCTTTCTTTTAATTGTTTGTTTTTGTTTACATTGTTATTATATCATATTTTTGTAAGTTTGTCAAGAGTTATTTAAAACTTTTTTAAAAGTTTTTGAAAGTGGATTCTCACCACTGGCAAGTCTTGACGCATCTCATTGCCATTCCCTCTTGGCTCTTACATTGTTATTATATCATAAGGTTTGGGAAATGTCAAGCACTATTTTTATTTTTTATTGCTTGAGCCGTTGTTCCTACGGGATGTCGAGGTTGATGCGCATCAAGCCCGAAGCCTTTATCATTTCCCTTACCTTACATATATAATTATATCACTTTTTTTAAAAATTACAATAGGACTTTAGTCCTAATTTTTGGAAAAAAATTCTATCAAAAATGTTAGAATTTTTCACTTGACAAAAATGGGCATCCTAGTGTATAATGGAAGTTTCGGTCCGGCGCGATTGGCGTCGGACCGAAATTTTGTCAAGTGTTATTTTTATAAAAAAAGAGTGCTTAGTCGCACTCCTGCTCTATGACTCCAATATAAGCAAGGTCATTCAGATTGTCCAGCATATCTGTATCGGTTTCATAATCATTAAATCCACTAGCGGTGAATTCTTCTACCGCAGTAAGAATTTTTCTTAACATTATTTGCTCGTCTGTGGTGAGTGTAACCTTTTCAACTTTTTTAATTGTTTTGTCAATTACTTCCATTTTAATCCCCCTTTTTATCATCGACAATTTCAATGTCCATTAAGTCGCCTTTCAAAAAAGCATTAGCATTGTAAACATCTGTCACTAACTGCCCAAATATTTCATCATTATCGGTGTCATAAGGCATTTCCGCACTAGTTAGAACATCGAGAATTTTATCAAAGATTCGTTTTTCTTCTTTTGTGATAACAAGTGTAGGGCGCGTGGATTTAAGATATGCCATTTTATTCATTCTCCTTTTATAATAATTATACTGTGTGAAGCGATTCCTTCAAATGTACTTGGCACAAGCTGTCCATCGTAGTGATCCATACGTGGTTCATCCGCCGAATATATGTCACACATAATGTTGCCAACTTCTTCATCATTATCGGTATAAGTATAAATAGCGTGTAATATCTCGTCAAGCATACGCTTTTCTTCAATACTTAATTCTATTTTTAGTAATTTATTTACCTTTGCCATTTTTACATTTCCTCTCTTTCTAATTCTTTTCTTCTTGCTCTTGATGGATATTTGTCTGATTGCATTGTGCGGGTGCCAGTGTTAAAACCATTAGTGCTACGCTTTGTTGCATAATAGGCTTTTTTCGCCTTTTTTGACATTTTGTCAACTTCGATAAATTTCATTGTGCTACCTCTCTTGTTTTCTAAGGTTTTGGAAAGGCTATCCGCCGTTCCTTGTGATTGTGTGGCGCTAGGCTCTCACACCCACTGTACTAGGTTTCGTTGCCTTTCCTTACCTTGCAAGAACATTATAATACTTTTTTATTGAAAATGCAATAGGACTAAAGTCCCAAAATATTAGGATTTTAAGTGTTGGTTTTTGTGCAATATTTTCTCTTGACAAAAATGCGTCAGTGGAGTATAATAGAATTTTTCGTTTCGCCGCGGCTGCCGGCGAAACGCCAATTATAACGCATCCCCGCGTATTTGTCAAGTATAAAATTATAAAAAAGTGGGAATTTTATTTCCCACTTCAAGAGAGGTACAAATTTTAACTTGTAAAATGCACGGAATGGGGTTCGAACCCATGTCGACGCGATTAAAAGTCGCGTGCCTAACCACTAGGCTATCCGTGCATGATAGCGTTAATACGTATCATTTTCAATTATGCCCTTGTTAGAAAGCAGTTCAAGCATATCCACATATTCCTTTATAGTATAGGGCGTATCAGTAAAGGAATCCTCCATAAAGAGTTTTACCGACTTGAGAATATCGGCTAAAAGCTCGCGCTCTTCGGGCAGCAACTCAACGGATGCAATTATTGTAATTTTTTTCTCGTTTACTTTCATTTTAGTTCCTCGCTTTCGCAAATACACAACCTAATACATTTAATACAAGCCATACTACAAGTGCCAGCCACCAACTAAATGAAATGGCAAACCCTAAATGTGCAAGACCCAGGCATATCAGCCATATAACACCTGCGGTCAATAAGAAATCTACACCAAGTATTGCGAGCATTGCAACAATTATCATCATAATTTTACCCATATTATTTACCCCCTTTATCAACCGAAAATGTCATCTTGACACTTCGGGCAAATGCCTGAAATCAGGACTTCCCGCTCTGTTGCACTCATGTCGGGAAAAGCCTTTTGAACGAGCGCGCCCTCATTATAGGCATTAAGACCATCTTCATCAACAGTGACAATAGTAACAGTGTTGCAGAAAGGACAACGGCGACCAATGTTAAGTAATGTTTTCATTTTTTGTACCTCACTTGTGTTTTTGTTTTCTTTATCTTACATATATTATTATAACACAAAAGTTAAAAATTGCAATAGGACTAAAGTCCTAATTTTAGGATTTTTTTCCAACAAAATTGATAGAATTTTTTGCTTGACAAATTTGGCGAAATGGTATATAATTGAAAATTTTCGTCGCGTCACAGCCGCCGGCGCGACGTCGAATAAAAATACAGTAACTATGTATAAATAGTCACTGTATTCGAGAGGTATATCAAACTGAAGGTATAATATCCATCTTTTTGCAACATTCGGCGAAAGCGTCAATAACCTTGAGCCAAAGTTGCTCATTATCCGCATATAAGAAAAGCACTTCCTCGTTGCAATTTGGCGGGAATACCGACTCCCATAAATCGCGGATACTATTGTCTTTTGAATACCAGTTATCCTTTACATAACTGTTCATACCGCCCAAAATGTTGGCTCTTAACTGCGTTATTTCTGTATATTCTGTATTATACATTGTTTACTCCCTTACCCCTAATTTTGCAAGGATTTTGCTTGCTCTATCCGCAATTATCTTGCTCATTTTCTCGTTGCGCTCGCGGGTTTCAACAAGATAGGTTTTTACTATTGAATTACCCTCTTTTGTGGCTTCCGCAAAACTTGTTGTGGTGAATGTTTCGCCCTTGTTGGTGCGTACTGAATAGGTAAGTGTTCTCATAAGATTTTCCTCTCTTTTCTTTTTCTAATGATATTATATCATATTTTTTTTATTTTGTCAATAGGCAATTACATTAAAGGGGCAAGTATATTTTCAATGCTTGCCATGTCCTCTTGCCTTGCCTCGATGGTGATTGACGAGTAATCCATCTCGACATATTTACGGCTTACCCAGCAAGGAAAAGTCATGGCAATGTATGCAAGTTTGCTATCAAGTTCGTTTGAATTTTCAATCCAGTAATTATTTGTTCTCATAATGTTTACCTCTCTCTTGTTTGTTTGTACCTATATAATACACTATAAAATGGGTTTTGTCAATACCCTATTTTAAAGTTTTTAAAATTTTTATAATTTCGTTTACATCGTAGGCTTTGCCAGTCCAATTATTGCGGTTTGGCTGTTCATCGTCAAAGAGTATATCATTTTCAGACTTTGCAAAGATTGACTTGGGTGTACCATAGTCAACGATATTTATTTCATCAAATTTTACACTTGCCAAGTGTCTTGCCAACCATTTTTGCTTGGTTTCCGCAATCCGCTTGTTATAAGCGTTTGAACCACTTTTGGAAGTCCAAGAGATAACACCTATTCTATAACCGCGCGCCTGTAATCTGTTTAATACCATTGCAAGTGTATTTAATCTTACTAAAGGCTTTGCGATTTCATAGGGCAAAACATCTTCATTTATCAGACTTTCAAGCCATCCCGAAACCCCGTATAAATCAGCGATTGTGCCATCCATATCGAAATAAATTGTTGTGTTCATTCTGTTTACCTCTTGTCTTTCTTTAACTGTATTAAGTATACACCATAATAAGTCCCTTGTCAACCCCCATTTTGTGAAATTTTTATAAACTTTTTGTTTATGAAAATTTTATTTGACAAAACCTGGATCATGTAGTATAATTGAATTTGCGTCCCGGCGCGATTGGCGACGGGACGCCAAAAAAAAACAAGAGGACTAAAGTCCTCTTTTTGTTTAAACGCTTAATGTTGCATCCTCTATGTAACGCACTATCTCATCTTTTGCAAAAAGTGCCGTATCACCGCTACAAAGGTCAACCGCAAGATACCTAATACCTAGTTCTTCACGGTCAACCTCATTCGTCAGGATGTAAAAATCTTGCCTATACTCAAAAACACAACCAGGCTGTATTTTGTCCACTCTTCTCTTGTCATCATTTTCTTTGCGGTTAATTATCATTGCTATTCTCCTTTTTACTTTTTATTTGCTTCTCTTGTTTTTGATGATATAATGATACCACATTACCACGTTTTTGTCAAGGCTTAATTTGATATTTTATAAGATTTCTTGCGACCTCCGCGCAAATCTTATTTATTTCAACATCACTGATAAAATAAAAGTTCGTAGCGGCAAGGCAATCAACCCAATACGTCACAAGGGACTTAATCGGCTTGTCTTTTTCAAGTAAACAGGCTTTGCAAATTTCATCAATATCAATGTTTATAGATGTGTCAATCTTAATTTCTAACTTGTACATAATCATTACCTCTCTCTTGTTTTCTATGGCTCTATTATAAGGTATAGCGCATCAAAAATCAAGAAAAATTTTAAAAAAATATTGCACAAATTTAAGGATCCAGATCAAGTGAACTTTGTGCAATTTTTCTCTTGACAAAAAGTTGGTTTATATGATACAATGGGAGTTTCGGCGCGTCACAATAGAAAGCGCGCCGCGAAGTATATCATCAATCCGCGGCGTTGTCAAGAGGAGTTTTTAATTTGGCGCAACAGTCATTCTAACTATCTTGCCGTGGTTAATTACTAGTTTGTAAATTTCTGCCTGATTTACATAGCCATACTGAGTTCTAAAGGTCTTTGTGAAGCCATCTAAAAAACGATAAGTGACATAGCGGAAACTCTTTGCCATAGTAATTACCTCTTTTCTTGATTTTTACAATGATAGTATAACATATTTTTTAAAGGTTGTCAAGAGCCATTCTTATCAAAGAGGTTTTACACCTCTTTGATGTAGATGGTATCAACAGGATGGATTCTACCCAAGATACTGTTTCTGATGTTGGCGATAACCTCTTCCGCCTGTTCTCTTGTTTCGCAAGTCTGAATCACTGTGCCAGCAATGATTACCTTGTAAGTTTTGTTTGTCATTGTTTTTTACCTCTCTCTTGTTTGTTTGTGCCTTAATTATACACCTAAAGAAAAGGCTTGTCAATACCTAAAATATATCTTTTTTAAATTCACAATATTCTGAATATTTAAAAGACCTAAAAAAAATACATTTTACCTATTGACAAAATAATGCGTTTATGGTATCATTAAGGGTTATGGGACACTTGCTTTCGCATTTTACCACATCAAAGTAAGCAAAAAATTTGACATTGTTAAAAAATTAACAAACTTCGGGCTTCAGCGATGTAGTGCGGTAAAGTGTGATTGTTAAAAATTTAACAATCCCGCAACAATAAAAAGGTCAATATTTTCATTGACCTCTGATTTATTACGCTGTTATCATCTCATGTTCTGTGATGTCGATGATGATGTGATTATTATCATCTGTATGATAAGTCATCCAATACTGATTAATTTCATTGTTCTCTCTGTACTCTTTAGCGACCTTATCAGCAAGTGCCTTTGTTGCCGTGAAAGCGATGTTCTTGTCAATTCTACCACAACCGTTGCAAGTGTCTATGTACTCTCTTACTGTTACCTCATAAAACTTTTTCATAATCTTTGCCTCTCTCGTTTTTTATTTTGTAATCTCTCTCTTGA
>JAEEGL010246072.1_pt1 | contig 11476 bp, 11 predicted proteins | sample 9134231 | NCBI WGS metagenome assembly JAEEGL01 (sample SAMN16246548, study PRJNA631951) | gut metagenome | biome: gut microbiome; feature: rumen; material: fiber-attached | host: Bos | place: Iran: Karaj | collected 2018-10
CATTTGTTGGGGATCACGTCCGATGTTCCTGAGTATCCGCAGCAATCCCGCACGTTTGCGGTTCTCTTCAGGGGTGACGTACTGGAGGTTGTCGGCACGCCAATCGAGGATATTGCCGTTGAGATGGTCAATCTGCATCGGGATAGCATTCCCTTCGGGCGTGACAACGATAGGTCGCGGTCCGAGCCACGTGAGTGCCATCAGTTTGTGACAGAGTTGTTTGTCATACCGCCGCATGATAGGATAGACGCAACCACGCCTGCCGTTGTGACAATGCCTACCAGGGGTACGCATGGCAGGTGAGAAGTTCGGTTTGATTTCACGCATGATACACCCTTCATCGGTGATGATCATACCGTGAACAGAATAGAATTTGCCTGCCTTGGAGCAGTACAACGGTTTGTTTGTTGGGCACAATTTGACGATAGTGCCGTCCACTAAACGAAATTGATTTGGTGTCATAACCTTAAATAGTTTTCAGCAATCAGTATTCAGTTGTCAGATTGCTTGGTTAAAAGTCATGACAGCGCTGTCCGTTGGTGCGAGTTTATCGTGAGCTCATTCTCGCTATCCAACGTTTGACGGTGCAAAAGTAGAGCAAAAAAATGAGATGAGTGACGCCTAATTGTGCGCCGTTATGTATTTTGCTGATTTAGAAGTTGATACACGCGCCAAATAGTTTTCTTACTAACATTGAAATGCAGTGCTACTTGGAACTGGCTTAATTCCGGATGCTCTAAATGGTAGGCATATATGTCTATCCATTGAAGTAAGGATACAGGAAGGCCTAAGGCGAAAAGGGTTTTCAGTTCGCCGGATGATTTTTTTGCGAGCAGGAACTCGTAGTTGGTCATAACCGTAAGATTTTATGCTTGGCTTTGTCAGTGAAGGCGCCTTCAACGCAGCTGCAAGCCCGTCAAAACCTTGCGCTTCAACAATAGGTGCTCACGGAGAACACACAAAAAAAATGCACCCGATTTTTCATTTCGGGTGCATAAAGCGTTAAATATCTGATATTTTAATATTTTTCGCCTGTTTTATCTAAAATCACAGCACAAAAGTACTACTTTTTTTCGATATATACAAGTTTTAGGATAAAAAATGTTTTCTTTTTTGAGTAAGTATTGATATTTAGTCATGAGGAGATAGATTGCACAGCACAAAAAAAACGGCCCACTGTTAAGTATCTCACTTCGCTCTGTCGATCGGCGCAATGCGCCGTGCGAGCCACTTCGTTCTGTCGATAATTGCGCAAGCGCAATTTCCGAGCCCCACATTCCACCCGAATCGCTGTAAATCAATATGTTACAGCGATTTTTTATGCCATTTTTTGACAAATCCACCAAGAATTCACCCAGCAAGTCATAAAAAATGGCTCAATTTCAGTTCATTAGTAGAATATTCATTGAATACAATAGACCGCTGCAAATCAATAATTCACAGCAGTTTGCGTTTATTTGCATCATCCTTTTTCTAATAGTGTTCCGAGTATCGCTTCAGCACTCGTAATTCGAAAGAAGAAAATGGAGCAAATATATCATTCAAATATACAAGTTTTGTGGCAAGCCGTCAGAAGGAGAGTGACTAGAAGGAATGAAAATAGGCGTTTCATCGTAGTAGAATAATCTCAGAAACAAACGGCTCATGTTCCTGTTTCGGAATATAAATCCGGATTCGCTGAGGATAGACATTGCGTTCGCAGCAATATCCGTATCCGCTTTCAAAGCCGCGATTACCGATGTTGATTTTCTCCATTGATTGCACAAGGCTTTTCCATGTAAAATCGGCTGGCGCATCTGTCTTACAAAGTGCCGGGTAGTGATTTGCTTCTATCCACTTGTGAGTCCATTCGGTCGATCCGTAATAGGTGTCCCAGGATGGAGTTTCCTCCCAATATTGTCTCACCCACAAATCCACTTGCATCTTTTGTGCCCTTGGCGTGCTGACCCACGATAGAGAATCACAATAACAGCCATGCAGGATAGCCAATCCCGTGATAGGAATGGAGTCTGTAAGAACAACCTCCAGAAAATACTCATCGCTTTCGTTCGGATGAAGATATACCCCGGTACATCCGTTCATATCGGACAGCGCTTCGTATCGGCATGTGTCTCCTTCGTGTTGACGAAGCGAATAGTGCGTTGGTGTCAGTCGGTGGTCATGGATGGCACTGATGTCCAGACTGTCAGGAATAGGGAATTGGTAATCAAACGCCAACGGTTTCGCTTCTGCATAGTGGAAATTGGTATGATGGCGGTGATAACTTCCAATGAAAAGAACAGAGTCACGTGAACCGGGCAGCAAAACAGAAATATCCGGTGCCTCTATTGTTATATCCAATTCTCGTGTCGTACCATCGCCCCATGCAGCCGCAGGAGAGAAATCATAGCGAAACCTGTTATAAGCTTTGTTAATCCATTCGCCGCCTTGGTAATTGTTGACCCAACTTTCAAAAGCACGATGGAACTCCTCTCCTAAACTGTATAATGACCATGTCATCGAGTGACTCAAAGTGTATTCTACGTGAAGCGTGGCGGTTTTCCTTGCACTGAGAGTGAATTGGGTATAATACCATCGCCGATGAATAGGCTCGTCCAACAAAAATGGTTTGTCTTGAATACTGTCCCATTCGGATTCTGCCATTATGTCGCACCAGTTATATGGATCTTCCGAGTCGAAACGTTCGTGGTTCAGAGTGTCATACTCGAAGTTGTGCCAATCCGGATAGCCGAAGTCCCGATGCCAGTCTGCGGAGGTATAGGCAGGCTTAATGACGGTATCACCGCTCATTTTCGCAGGTACTGTTTTTCCGTTTAAAGAAAATGAGAAATCCCGCACGTAATCGTCCGACCAGCCTTTCTGGTACTGTGATTCGGAATAGAAATCGTCTACCCAATGCACCGTACTATCACCTTCCCAATCCACAGGAAAACCATAGTAAATATTGTGAAATGACTTGTTGGATGTATTGTGTAGTACATAGTCTACGCAGATGCGGGATTGTCCGTGTTCCAGCGTAACATGCAGATTCTCACGCTCGATTTGTATCTCGGGAATGGCGCGCGGAACTGGTGATTTGCTCAGTCGCAGCGCACAGAATTCCGCAACCGGATCGCCATTAGCTGCCACTCGAGATACTATAATTAATAGCGGTACTATAAAGATCCATCGTTTCATACACCTATATGAATTTTTCTGCAAAATTACTCAAAAAAAATGATATACACAAGTCTTTTTGCCATTTAGCTCTAAATATTGCTATTTTAGGAGCAGATGTATGTAATTCTTCGAAATTTTGCCAATTTCTTAGCCTTAAAGGGAGTTTTGCACTATTTACTATTCTAGAAAAGGTGGTACTTTTGCACCTTTATAAGTAAAAATTGCTGTTGTTTTTAAGAATATTCCATTTAAAGGTGAATTTTTACCACCTTTTTGTAAAAAATATTTGCATATGTCAAAAAAAAGCAGTACCTTTGCAGCGAATTTAGTTAAAACAACTATGCAAGATCAGAAATTACTTATTACTGCTTATGAGCGTTGGAACGCACTTCAGCCATTATCCGAAGATGACCGTGTCCGTTTGAGTCGTAAATTTACTATTGACTTCAACTATAATAGTAATCATATCGAAGGTAACACGCTGACCTATGGTCAAACGGAATTACTATTGCTCTTTGGAAAAGTAGTAGCCGAGGCAGAGATGAAGGATCTCGAGGAGATGAAGGCACATAATATAGGATTGAAGATGATGCAGGTAGAAGCAGCAGAAATGCAAAAGCCACTAACTGAAACTTTCATCCGTCAGCTACACAAAGTGCTTCTTCGCGAGGACTATACTGTCCATCGCACTCTGCCTGGCGGTGTACAGACTTCTTATACCATTCATGCTGGTTGTTATAAGACGCGGCCAAACTCTGTCATTACTCGCTATGGAGACCGTTTTGAATACGCATCGCCGGAAGAGACTCCTGCACTTATGAGCGATTTAGTAGCATGGTACAACGAAGCGGAGCAAAGTGGCGAATATACACCGATTCAATTGGCAGCATTGTTCCATTACCGCTACATTCGTATTCACCCGTTTGAGGATGGTAATGGTCGTATAGCTCGTCTAATGGTTAACTTTATCCTTTCGCGTCATAACTATCCAATGATTGTTGTGCGTAGCCGAAAGAAACACTATTATTTGGATGCGTTGCATAAAAGTGATCTAAAAGTTGGTGTCACTCCATCTATCGGTGCACATGCACCTTTGAACAAGATAGATGCTTTTCTTAAGTATTTTGAGCGATTAGCGGCAGAAGAAATAGAGCAAAATATCGCTTTCTTATGTGAACACGACGAGAATGTATGGTGGTTTGATGGAGAGAAAGTAAGTTTCCGTAGCCCAAATACCATTACTATTTTGCGCACATTGATGGAGGAACCTAATACTACGATTGTTGAATTATGCCAAAAAGTAGGTATCAATCGTTCAGCTATTCAGAAGCAGTTAGATCAACTCCAAAAGAAAGGTTATATCGTCCGTTCTGATAGTGAAGAAGGCAAATGGCATGTTGTGATTGTGTCATCTATTTAGGGAAATGATCATCGCCGTTTCGAGTGCAAAAAAAAACGTAAAACTTAGAAATGCAAATCACTAAAAATTGATACGACCATTTTGCTATTATACAAAGTATAATAGGGGGTATGGTTTTTATATTCAAAATCTACCCAGAAAGTAGTAAAATGGCCTAAAATGATAATAAACTGAATTTATAAACCACTCTAAATCAATAAGTTAAATTTTGATATTTTAGAGCGCGTTTCGTGGGTTCGAGCCCCACATTCCACCCGAAAGAGAGAGCTGAATGGCTCTCTCTTTGTGTAATGGGGGCTCAGAATCCAGGTTCTCCGTCGCGTTGCTCAGTCGATCGGCGCTATGCGCCGTGCGAGCCCCACATTCCACCCCAAAGCAGGAATACCTAATGGTGTCCCTGCTTTTTGTATGATTTAATGGAATAAATGATATATTGACAAACTATCTATGTTGTGTGATTGAAGGAATTGGTCTTTCATTGGAAATGAACAATCGTGATCAATACCTCCGCCATCAAAAAGGAAGCAAACTTCTTGCTTATAAGGACAATAATGGTAATTGTTTAACTGAAAATACATCTCTTTTTCTGTATATGGATGGTGAGGTATCTCATACCAATATCTGCCAAATCCTCTAGATGAAAATGTTATGTTAATCAAATTGTCCGGACGAAAAACGGAAAAATCTCCCATTTTAGATGCTTCATGTAATTGTAACAAACGCTGTGCCTGACTTTCGTCAACTACAAATGATGTGTCTTTGGATAGTACCAAAGATGGTAGAAATATATTTTTTCCAACTACTTTACGTGTTTTTATATTACCATCTTTTGTAATAATAAGAGCAGAACTATCTGGTAATAAGAGGGAGTCGGTTGCATATCGGCATAACTGTTGAATAGCATCGTAATTAGCAAGATATTTATCTTCCATACCATTCACAACTCGTTGAGTTCCAGAAGGCAACACATAAAACGTAAGTCCGAATAGACCGATTATAATTGTGTTCCAGATTAGTGTTACTATACGAAAACGCTTATCATTTTTTTGAAACAAGGCGTAAATAGAAAGTCCTATGCCAATTGGAAATGTGAATATAGCCAAAGTCGAACTTAACCAGACAGCTAAAAACAGATCAACCTCATATATGGAGTAGGCTACACAAAATAAAAGACTCAATAACGTATTAATGCTGAGACAAATATATGTCGTTATGTGGACTGCCTGCTTCATGTCTGTTCTTTATTTTGCGCTGCAAAATTACTACAAATTTCTGGAATATGCAAAAAAAAGCAGCCTCATGACTGCTTTTTCAATTCACAATTAATAATTTACAAGATTTTCGCTTGCCGAAAATAATCGTTCGAGCAAAGCGAGATAAGAATTTACAAATTAAAATTTGTCGGGGACCATGAGGGAAAACTCGCATTACTCGTACTTGGTGTCCATCCAAGATTTCATATTTCACATTCTGACATTCCACCTCTTGTGCGCACGCTATTCCAATGTTTGATGCAAGAATGATACATACTAATATTGCATAATATCGTTTCATTTGTCTCTGTTATTAATTATTATATTGTTGTTCCCGTTGCTTTATTCGGTGTATTCCTATGTATCACTTCAATCAACCGAGTGCCATATGATTTTTCTGTTTTTATCATCCGGATCACTCATAAAAATCTTATCATTCTCGTAATAACTCAGCAAACTATTCCAATCCATTTCTTTTGAGATACGTTCGAAATCATTTGAGGCACAATAAAACAAACCATCATATAACACCTCTCCTGTTATGCCATGGTATACTACAAAATGGCTTGTGTCATCAAGTACTGAGTGTAATTCAAAGAACCATCCTCCGTCAGCACCTTCCACCCAATACACCTCGTCTGGATCCGGTATATTTTCCGGCATAACTTTACGCCATACTATTTCCCGTTTTTCATCGTCCGGATCTTTCATAAAAATGCATTTTCCGTTGTAGCAAGCAACCAATTCACGCCAGTCCATTTTCGAGATGCGGTTAAAATCACTCTTGTCGCAATAGAAATAGCCGTCATACCATGTGTCGCCAGTTTGATCATGGTAAACGGCAAAACGGCTTGTATCCGAAAACTCGGACCTCAACAAAAAGAAACATCCTCCGTCAGTACCGCCTGCCCATACCGCATCTTCCGGAACTTTATCCGGTTTTATAGGTGGCGTCCATTTTTCTAAAGTACTATACCACCAATATGCCCCACAAGCCAAGAGAATAATACCTATCAATAGAGTATAACGTATTATCTTTCTATTTGTTTTCATACCTTCAAAACTTTACATTCCGGATTCTCTGTATCATCGTTTGTATTTTTGTTTGATACGGGAAATAATACCATTCTTTATTATCGGAATCATATTTGTAATAACTATCAAATCCCATACAAAAATAAATGGAATAGGTCATATCTGATGTTTTTTCATAAAAAGGTCCTGTGCCGTGCTCGTTTTCGCTGCCGGATAGTTCTGAATTATCTGGTAATCTGCCGTGTTCTGCATAAAACGCCTCTATATTTTGTATCAACATTCCTCCGTCCTTTTCCATTCTTGTTGTTTCACGAATGGACACAACAGCATATGCACTTACCGCCAACAAGCAGAAGATAGCAAATATGATGACTAATCGTTTCATATCCTTGTTGTTTAATGGCTATATTTCCTTGCATACTCATACCATTCATCGTCAAAATAATCAATATATTCAGGCAATATACGATGAATCGCTTTATTGAAATAGGTGGAGTCATATTGAAAGAATTTCATGAAGTAATCTTCATAAAGTATCTCCGCTCCCGCTCCGTCCGACCAGGGTAACTGCCAGATATATGCATCAATAAACAGCGGTTGTTCTTTGGCACGCTTTAATGCAATACTATCAATCAACATGCCACGTTCACAACACGGCCGGCTTTCTGAGCAAAACACATGATACTGGTCGCTGTTTTGGGGCATAACTCGTAGTATATCTTCATCCGAAATACTATCTCCAGACACAATGCGTTGATAAAGAAGATAGAGTTGCCCGTTATATTCGTATTCCTTGAAAAAACATTTGGCAGTCCAGTTCCAATGACGCAATATAGTATCTAACTGCGTAATTTCCACAAGTGTATCGCCGTACATTAAATATTGTGTTTGCGATAACTCTATCAGCATGGTATCTTCTATTATGCCGGCAGGAGGATTTATTCTAAAATCAACATATTTATGGGTTTTCTCTTTATTGGGCAAATACCATTTCGACAATTTAATTTGCAGCGTATCTATTTTTATTCCACCTAAAGTAATTTTAGAATAATCCACATATACATAGGATGTGATTTTCCTTTCCGTCACAGTATCATTATTCACCATGCACGTGTTTTCAATACACCTTTCTATATAACAGAAATCTGTTATCGGTGCAACATCAATTTCTACAGACGTAACAACAGAATTCTTCTGTTCACACGCCACTAACATAACAACTGCACTTAATATGATGAATAATTGTTTCATCTTCATTTGCTTATTTAGACAATTCTTTAGCGCCTGCAAAGATAATACTTTTTTCCGATATATGCAAATGATATTGCAAAAAGACCGTCAGAAATTGACGGTTATTATAATTTTCATCTTTCTGTTTTCATCTTCTAATCGTTTACCCTTACTATACCCTTACTATACCCTTGCCTATTGCTTTTTATGGCATGACCAAATTTTACACTTGGGAAATAAAAAAATGCAAAATGCTATTCTTCAGCACTTTGCATTTTTTACTACTTGGAATTTTCTTATTTACTCAACCGTAACGGACTTAGCAAGATTGCGCGGTTGGTCCACATCGCAGCCCTTGACTACGGCAATATGATATGCCATCAGTTGCAGAGGAACAACCGTCAACAGCGGCGTAAGGCACTCCTCAGTTGCCGGCACCTCAATCGTATAATCGGCAATACGGCTAACCAGTTCGTCGCCTTCAGTGACGATAGCTATCACTCTACCCTTGCGCGCCTTGATCTCCTGGATATTGCTGACCACCTTCTCATACGTGCCACAATGCGGTGCCACAACGACTACAGGCATCTCCTGAGAGATAAGAGCAATAGGACCGTGCTTCATCTCTGCAGCAGGATATCCCTCAGCGTGTATATAACTGATTTCCTTGAGTTTGAGCGCTCCTTCCATTGCCACAGGATAATTGTATCCACGGCCGAGGTAAATGAAGTTCTGCGCGTAGGTGAAGGTCTTGGCGAAATCTGCAATACGCTTGTCCTGCTCAAGCACGCGCTCCATCTTATTAGGTATCTGCGCCAATTCATGCACGAGACGTAGATATTGGTCTTGGTTGATAGTCTTCTTCTCGCGACCGATACAGAGTGCCAACATCGTCAGCGCAACAATTTGCGCAGTAAAGGCCTTGGTGCTGGCAACACCAATCTCCGGTCCTACGTGGGTATAACAGCCGCTATCGCTAACGCGCGGAATGGATGCGCCTACAACATTGCAGATTGAGAAGATGAATGCACCTTTCTCTTTTGCCAATTGGATAGCCGCCAATGTATCCGCTGTTTCGCCTGACTGCGAGATAGCAATAACCACGTCATCCTTATTGATAACCGGTTTGCGGTAACGGAACTCGCTGGAGTACTCTACTTCAACAGGAATCTGCGCGAATTCTTCGATGGCATACATGGCTATCAGACCTGCGTGCCACGATGTACCGCAAGCGGTGATGATGATACGTTTGGCATTGAGGAAACGTTCTTTATTGTCGATAAAACCGGACAGAGCTATATTATCCTGGCTCACGTTGACACGGCCGCGCATTGAGTCAGCCAAGGTACGCGGTTGCTCGTAGATCTCTTTGAGCATGAAGTGCGGATAACCGCCCTTCTCAAGCTGGCTGAGCGACAGTTCCAAACGCTTGATCTCCGGCGTCTTCTGCACATTGCCGATAGTGGTAATATCCACATCTTTGCCTATCTGCAGACGTACCACTTCTTCGTCATCGATATAGATTACCTTGTCGGTATATTCGATGATAGGTGTTGCATCAGATGCCAAGAAATACTCATCCTTGCCTATACCTACCACCAGCGGCGAACCCTTGCGGGCTGCGATGAGCGTATCGGGATGAGACTTATCGAGCACAGCGATGGCATAAGCGCCAATCACCTGCTGCAAAGCCAGTTGAACAGCAGTCTTCAGGTCCACGTGGTTATTGAGTTGGGTATATTCAATCAACTGAATCAGCACCTCGGTATCGGTAGCCGATTTGAAAGTATAACCCTCTTGCTGCAAGCCTTGTTTGAGAACTGCGTAGTTCTCAATAATACCGTTATGAATGATAGCCAACTGCTCGCTCTCGGAATAGTGAGGATGGGCATTGACGGCATTTGGCTCACCATGAGTAGCCCAACGCGTGTGCGCAATACCGATATTGCCCGTTGTGTCTTTCTCTGCGGCAAAAGCCTCTAACTCAGACACCTTGCCTTTGGCTTTATAGACGTTCAGTTGTCCTTTCGGATTGATGAGTGCCACTCCGGCGCTGTCGTAGCCGCGGTACTCAAGACGGTGCAAGCCTTTGATGAGAACAGGATACGCATCACGCTTGCCTATATAACCTACTATTCCACACATAGATAGTTGATATGTTTTTAAAGATAAGTATTGTCAGTCTAAGATTTGAAATATTTCAAAAGGTTTCAAAACGGCCGCAAAGGTACTACAAATTTTTGGAATGTGCAATACTTTGCGCAAAAATAATAGTCTATGCTCGCATAAGCGTGTTTCAAGGAGTTGTTAGAAAAGGCATAAAAAAAATGACATACACGGGTGTGTATGCCACTTTCTCTCTCTTCCGCAAATTACTTACGGATACCGAGCTCTTTGATGATAGCACGATAGCGCTCGATGTCTTTAGCCTTCAGGTAATCCAACAGGCGACGACGCTTACCTACGAGGGTAGTCAGGGCACGCTCTGTACCGAAGTCCTTGCGATTCTGCTTGAGGTGCTCGGTCAGGTGGTTGATACGGAAGGTGAACAATGCGATCTGGCTCTCAGCCGAACCGGTGTTCTTTGCATCTTTGCCATACTTGGCGAAGAGCTCTGCTTTTTTCTCAGATGTTAAATACATTTTGATGTACAATTTGACGATGTATCGTCGGTTAAACAATGTCGGCTAAAGCAGCATCGCGAGGATAACAACTTCGCCGGATTTATATGCTTTCCAAAGAAAGCGGCTGCAAAAGTACTACAAATATTTGGAATACACAAGTTTTTAGACTAAAAAAAGTAAATTTATTTAGTTTTGTAATCTAAACAACTTGTTACTCGCACAAACGTGCGATCGTACTTTCGGAGTGGATACCCTTCAGGGGCGTGCCGAAAGTACTACATATATTTGGCTTTTTTTTGAATTGACAAAATTTTTTCGTACTTTTTTGATTATTAGGCCATTTTTTAATAAATTACTCGCACAATGCTACCAGTTCGTCCCAACGAACGATAGCATCGTGGCCGTATTTCCAGATGTTGGCTTTGACTTTGGTCAGGTCCATCTCTTCGCCCAAATGGCTCTTGCTGAAGAACTTATCGGCATAACAAATGATTTTCTCCTCCAACGACTGCGGACAATAGTCGCGCAAAGGAATAGGCAGTTCCTCACGTTCGACTTGTTCGGCAGTTATGCCCGTTCCGGTGTGTCGTTCTGCCACCAAAGCATGCTTGGGCAGACCTTCCTGACGCAGCAGTTCCGCGCCCAAATAGCCATGCTCGATGTAGGCATGATGGCCCTTGCAATATATCTTGGGCGCATCGCAGAAGATGATACCTATATCGTGCAGCATAGCCGCTTCTTCTATAAACTCGCGG
>JAEEGL010528068.1_pt1 | contig 11476 bp, 11 predicted proteins | sample 9134231 | NCBI WGS metagenome assembly JAEEGL01 (sample SAMN16246548, study PRJNA631951) | gut metagenome | biome: gut microbiome; feature: rumen; material: fiber-attached | host: Bos | place: Iran: Karaj | collected 2018-10
GCCGTTGGTTTTAGCATTGGTTTTGAGCGAATCTGTGCAATTCTTCTGGATCAGAAATACCAGATTCCTGGTGCAAAAGAAAAATGTGCCCTGCTTTATGATGAACAGACAGAATTCCCTGCAGTTCTTGCAGCTGCCGAAAAGCTCCGCGCCGACTATAACGTTACAGTTTTGCACAAAGCAAAAAAGATGGGCCCAATGTTTGATATGCTTGAAAAACAAGGCTATACAAAGTTTGCACAGTTTAAGGATGGGGAACTAATAGTAAAATGACACTAATTTTTGACATTGGCAACACAAACATAAAAACCGCGCTTTTTGACGGCGACAAGCTTTTGCAGGAGTGGCGCATTTCTACAGACCTCAAGCGCACAGGTGATGAATATTTTTCGCTGCTGCGTCCGCTTTTCCGTGATGCCAATATTGATTTTGCTGGCATTCAAAAGGTTGTGCTCAGCAGTGTAGTTCCTGCCCTTATCGGCCCCTTTGTTGTTGTAAGCCAGCATATTTATGGAAAAAAGCCTCTTATAATCGGCCCCGAAATCTATTCAAAGCTCCCGCTTAAGCTGCCCGAAACCGCCGTTCACGAAATTGGTACCGATCTTTACTGTGATGCTCTTGAAGCCTGGTGCCGCTACAAAAGTCCCTGCATAATTGCAGATTTTGGAACAGCCCTTTCTTTTACCGCAGTTGACGCAAACGCAAATATAGCAGGTGTAGCCATTGCCCCCGGAATCCGCACCGCCTTTAATTCACTTTTTGCGAATACTGCTCAGATTCCGGCAATTCCACTTGATATTCCGCCAACAAGTCTTGGAAAAAATACAGTAGTTGCCGTTCAAAGCGGTATTGTTCTTGGTTATAAAGGACTTGTGGAAGGTCTTGTAAAACAGATGAAAAAAGACCTTGTAAAAGAAACCGGCTGCAAGTTTGAAGATATAAAAGTAATTGCCACCGGCGGCCTCAATAGCATGCTGCAGCCTATTACAGATGCCTTTGATTATGTAGATAAAAATCTGACTCTGGATGGAATGAAAAGAGTAGCGGATAATTTATAAAAACGTCGTAGATTGCTTCGTCGCTACGCTCCTCGCAATGACACGTCATTAAACTGTACCCCTGCCCCATCCTCAACGTCGCAGGCAAGAGTTTTTCCAATAACATCGTCCAGAAACTCCGGAGAAATGCCGGGACTAAGGATTTTTTCTGTGCGCAAAACAGCTACATCACCTACCCCTATAATTTCGCCTTTTTTCATGTCGCGCATAAAGTGAAGGCTGCGGTTGGTGCGGCCGTAGTTAGCTTCTTCTGCGGGAGCAAGCTTTTTTATACCGTCACCAAGTACCGCCATAACTTTTTCTTGTCCAAACTGCTCTGCCAGCTGGTCAATTGTGCGCTGCATTCCTACTTCTGCCCCGTAATGACGGAAGGTTGCCTCTGTCTGGTGCACGGTATGTACCATCAGGGCAAACTGCTCTGGTTCCAGCGCAACAGGGTCATCAAGGCCCATTGTTTCGCGGCTCAGGGTTATATGCTTTTCTATAACACTTCCCCCACAGGCAACGCTTAAAACCGGAACCAGAACAGGATCCAGGCTATGATCACTTACGCCGCATTCAATTCCAAAGGCAGACTTTAAAGTCCTAATTACTTTAAGATTATATTCACTTTCCGGGGCAGGATAACTTGTAATACAATGAAGCAGCGCTACACCATCCGTTCCAACAATATCAACAGCCTTCTGAATATCTTCCATTTTGCTTACCCCGCTGGAAAGAACAACTGGCACAGGAACTTCACCACGCGCTGCCTGCTCCTTTCTGTAACGGGCAATCTCTTTTAGCATTGGATAATGATTTAATTCAGGGCTTGCAACCTTTAAGATATCAGGCTTGAGTGACAATAACTCCTTCAAACTGCGCAGTCCAAACGGAGAACAACAGAACTTACAGCCTTTAGAATGCACATAATCAATCATCTGGCGGTAAAAGTCCGGCGGACATTCCAGCTGGCGAAAGCGTTCATATAAGGGAATATTCCCTGTAGGCAAAGCGACAAAACCGGTTTTAGGATGCAGAATTTCATCTGCATAAACCCACTGAAACTTTATTGCATCAGCACCGGAATCTGCGGCAGCATCAACAAGAGCACGAGCCTTTTCTAAAGAACCTTCATGAGAGGTTCCTATCTCTGCAATTATCAGACTCATTTTAATGCCCCTGCGGCAGTCTGCGCCTTGTAGCGGTTTGTATATATCTTAAGACATTTTTCAGGTAACCAGCCTTCTTCAAACTTGTACCAGACTGTTTTTTCTTTATCCATCGATTTTGCGTAAACCCTGAGAATTTCTCCCCTGCGGCAATGCCCCGTAACCTCTGCATTCCATTCGGTAGTCTGTTTATAGGCAGCATAAGGATCTGTAACCAAAGCCCATTCAACATCAGGTGCCAGAGAAAGCGGTTCGCTTGAATCAAAAACAATAACTTCTTCCTGTTTTTTGGTACAGGATGTGGAAAGTAAGATCAGGAATAGTAGTAAAACATGGATTGCCACGTTGCTAACGCTCCCCGCAATCCTATGATTGTAGATTGCCACGCGCCTAGTGCTCATAATGTTTTACTCCCTAAATTTAGTGATTTTTTTATCTGCGGAAACAGACTTAAATCAGAATCAACAAAAGAAAGCCCTTCTATTTCCCAAGGAGCCACCCATTTAGTCTGTGTATGTTCAGTAAGTGCAAAAGGTGTTGCTTTTCCATCACTTTCCAATTTTACTCTAAAGGCGGTTACAGAACATTCTATTCCCTTATGAAAAAAGGTGCTGTAAGCAAGCTTTTCAAAAACCTCTACTCCGCAGCCAAATTCTTCCCGCATTTCACGACTGATGGCCTGTTCAAAGCTTTCATCTTGTTCAATTTTGCCACCGGGAAATTCCCATCTGCCACCCATATCGCCGGTTTCTTTACGTTTAGCAATTAAGATTTTTCCATCTCTGTAATCAATACAGGCAATAGACCGGCTCATAAAAACATAGCTCCCGGAAAAACAAAATGGAGCAAAGCTGCCGCAAGACAGGCAATTCCTACAATAAATTTATTTGTAACAAATATTTTATTGAACCATTCCGGCATTCTTTCATTATCACCCTGAAGAAAAAGAGTTATTCCTCCCGCTATTCCCACAATTGCAGGAATAAAATCTCCCAGAATCACCACGCTTGTTTTTACTACAACAAAAAGCTTGATTACTCCGGTTAGCCCTGTAAGAACTCCCAGCACAATGCGAAAAGTCTTGTCCTGTAATACAGACAGTTCTATTATCTGCTTTTTTTCATTAAACAAAACAAAACCTGCAAAAAGGTTGAAAAACACCGATAAGAAATAAAACTGCAGCATAAGCACCCTTCCTTATATCAATTTCTCAATTTCAATTATCATCGTTTTACCTGGACAGAAACCTCTTTTTCTTTTCCAGCCACTGAAATTATTGCATCAACTCTGATTATATCATAATCGGTCATTTTTGTCGCTAAAGTTTGTTCTCCATAACTATAAACCAGCGAAAGCTCTCTTTTTTCAACTATCTGATTATCTGTGTTTATAAAAAAGACTTGAGCTTCAACTTTTACCGGAGCACTTTTTTCATCTGCATTTTTATTTTTTACCTTGATGCCGGCATATATTTCTTCCTGAAAAGCAAAGGCTGTTATATCAAAACCTATGCCATTTATATCTGCATAGCTTCGGGTATTATTTATAGCAGTAAAAACCCATACAAAACCAATAAAAACAATAAGAGAAAGAAGAATATAGCGGTTTGATTTGTTTACCCAGAGAACTTTAAAGCCCCGCACAGGCTGCAGCTTGCCTTCATAAGCATCGCGGACAATCTGAGGGGCATTCTTTAGCCGTTCTTCCCTGTTATAACGAAAAACAAGCTTTTCTTCGCCTTCTTCATGTCCTTCATCTGCCTCTTCAAACATAAAAGCCTGCCCGTTTAAGTGCTCATACTAATTTTTTAGTATTGCATCTATAAGATTATCTGTTCTGTACCATACTGTACGAACCTTTTCTTTATCAACATAAAGTGCTGTTATAATTCCATCACCTGAAAGAGTCATATCATAATAAAGGTTTTCGTTATGATTCATATCAAAATGACGGTGAAGAATCTTCTGGCTTTCGTTTTGAATCATTTCTACAGTAAAGCCTGTGTCGGTTTTTATAATAAAGAATTTCCAGCCGTTTTTAGTTACTCCCAGAAAATCGTATGGTATTTTGTAAGTAAGCTTGCTGTAATCTACCACAATTGATTCTTCATAAGGCGGTATAGAAACCGGCTCTCCGTAAAGTCCTGTCTCACAATAAAGCGGATACAAAAGTGTGGAAGTATAGTTTATTCCGGACTGAACCTTTGAATCTTCATCAACAAACGAAGAATAATAATCAACCTTTACATACAGCTTGTATTCATTAAAATCAGGAATTACATTTTCAAGGGTAAGATATACTTCTGTATCAGAAGATTTACTTTCAATCAACGGAGTATTTTTTGTGCTGATTGGTATCATATATTTTAAAAAGCCGTCTGAACCAAACCAGTAAACAATAAGACCGTCTGCAGAATTGCTTACGACAACAAGTTCATCTTTATCGGTGGTATAAATGCCTCTTATAAATGGAAAAGGAGTACCACCCGGACCCTGCTGACCAATATAATCTACACTTGAACCGTCGCGGGTTATACGTAAAACAGCCTGGCTGTAAAGAATTCCGCCTTCTCCCTGTTCCTGTCTATTGCGTGGAATTGTACAAACCGTATAAATACATTTATTAGAATCCAGCGCAATTTTCCCCGGATAATCAAAGGGATAAGAAATTTCATGATGAATGCTTTCTGCCGGCCCAGGATTATTCTGAATTAAAGTGCTTGTAGAAGAATCTTCGTTATAAAAAAGCGAAAGAATGTCTCCGTAGGAATTAAGCTCCATTATTTTTTTGGAATAACCGTCAACAATATAAAAAAAGCCATCTCTCATGGCAATTCCAAGCCTTATATCGCCTACCTGATTTAAATCTGAAACACTAAGCTGTTCTTCAAAATTACCATACTCAAGATTAAAAAGTTCTGTTTCACTTATTGATTGAATTGTCGTCGTCTTGTTGCACGCAGAAAATATTACGATAATTATGATGGCAGCCAAAAGATTTTTTTTCATATATATATTATATCATGAAAAATTGATTATGAGAACAATGAATAATTTGAAAAAATGGTTCGTAAACAATTAAAACTTTATCTGTGGCGCGAAGGAACAAAACGAAGGGCAAAATTACTCTAATACGAAGCCGCAGTGCGGCTTCAACCTATAAGCGGGGGTAATGGGGGCGGCTCTGAGCCCCCATTGGTTGTGACGGACTACCTATCTTATAGTTCCACTACAACAGTCAGCGTCAAGTGGCCTAGGCCACGCTTTTGACCTTCGTTTTGTGACTGGGAGCCACACTTTAAGATTAATTTTTTGCCAGAGCATTTTTTCTATATAAATTTCTTTTTTAGTGGTAAATTTAATCAAAATTTATTATATTATATATAGAAACAAAAAAACATTTCATAAGGATTCCATCATGATTATCGATAAAATTTTGACTGCTATTTTTGGTTCGCAAAATGACCGCGACGTAAAAGCACTTAAACCAATCTTAGCTGCAGTAAACGCAAAAGAAGAATGGGCTAAATCACTTCCTGCAGAAGAATATCCAAAACAGACAGAACGTTTTAAGAAGGAACTTTCAGAAGGCAAAACCCTTGATGATATATTACCGGAAGCATTTGCACTCGTAAGAGAAGCCGCAAACCGTGTCCGCGGAGAACGCTACTTTGATGTTCAGATAATGGGTGCCATCAACCTGCATCAGGGTAAAATTACAGAAATGAAAACCGGTGAAGGTAAAACTCTTGTTGCCGTTGCACCATCTTACCTTAACGCACTTACAGGAAAAGGTGTTCACGTAGTAACAGTAAACGACTATCTTGCAGAACGAGATGCCAACACAATGCGTCCTGTTTTTGAATATCTTGGCATGACAGTAGGTTCAATTCTTTCTGATATGGACAATGATGCTCGACGCCTTGCTTATGCCTGTGATGTTACCTATGGTACAAACAACGAATTTGGTTTTGACTACCTTCGCGATAATATGAAAATTGACCTTAAACAAAAGGTTCAGCGTGGTTTTAATTACTGTATTGTCGACGAAATTGACTCTATCTTGATTGATGAAGCCCGAACTCCACTTATTATTTCTGGTGCCGGCGAAGATGATACCTACAAATATCACGAAGTAGATAAATATGTAGGTGAACTCAAAGAAGTTGCAAAGGATCCAAAAACCGGTGAATATCCTGACGAAAGCTTTATGACTCCCGAAGAGCGTGCTGCTATCGACGGAGATTACACAATCGATGAAAAATCAAAGCGTGTTTCTTTTACTGCAAAAGGTATGCTCCACATAAATGAAATTCTTCACAAACACAACCTCATCCGTGGTGCACTTGAAGATGAAGAAAACTTTGAATATACACACTACTTTACTCAGGCTCTGCGCGCTCACCTGCTCTTCCATAATGATGTAGATTATATGGTTAAAGATGGACAGGTTCAGATTATTGATGAATTTACCGGACGTATTCTTGAAGGCCGCCGCTATTCAGACGGACTTCATCAGGCTATTGAAGCAAAGGAACATATCCGCATTGCACAGCGAAACAGAACAATGGCTACCATTACATTCCAGAACTTCTTCCGTATGTATGACAAGCTTTCTGGTATGACCGGTACAGCCGCAACAGAAGCAGTTGAATTTAATAAGATTTACGGACTTGATGTAGTTGCAATTCCTACAAATGTTCCGGTTGCCCGTATTGATGAAAATGACGAGGTTTATCTTAACGAACAGGATAAATGGGAAGCAATTGCCAGAGAAATTAAAGCAGCACACGATAAAGGACAGCCGGTTCTGGTTGGTACAGTTTCTGTAGAAAAATCTGAAATTCTTGATGCACTTCTTACCCGCAAAGGAATTCGTCACGAGGTATTGAATGCCAAAAACCATGCCCGCGAAGCTTTGATTATTGCAGAAGCCGGTGCTAAAGGAGCTGTTACAATTGCAACAAACATGGCCGGTCGTGGTACCGATATTAAACTTGGTGGTAATGCAGAATTCCGCGCAAGAAAACGAGCAGGAACAAATGCAACTCCGGAGCAGTATCAGGCAGCACTTGCAATAGAAAAAGAAAACTGGAAAAAAGATTACGAAGAAGTCCGCGCCCTTGGTGGTCTTTATGTAATTGGTTCAGAACGCCATGAATCCCGCCGTATTGATAACCAGCTGCGTGGACGTTCCGGACGACAGGGTGACCCGGGCCGCTCAAAATTCTTTATTTCCATGGATGATGATTTGATGCGCCTGTTTGGTGGTGAAAAAATGAAGGTTATGATGACCCGCATTGGTATGCAGCCGGGAGAACCAATTGACCACCCATGGCTCAACAAAGGAATTGAAAACGCCCAGAAAAAGGTAGAAGACCGCAACTTTGAAATTCGTAAACACCTGCTTGACTATGATGATGTTTTGAACGAGCAGCGTTCTGTAATTTATGAACAGCGCGATGCCCTTCTTGCAGATGAAAATCTTAGCACCCGTGTAATGAACAATGCTAAAGACCTGGTAAATGATTTGTTTGACCAGTACGAATATGATTCAAAGAAAAACAAACATGATAACACTCCATTAAACGAACTTAATGAAGCAATCCGCAGCAATTTTGGACTCCAGCTGCCTGCAGACCGAATGACACGCGAAGCTGTCATTGCAGAGCTCCAGAACGATATTACACAAAAAGAAGAGCTTGCCGGAAAAGAAAACTTTAATATGTTTATCCGCTACCAGTATGTTCAGATTATTGACCGCAAATGGCTTGATCAGCTTGAAACCCTTGAAGGTTTGCGTGAAGCAGTAAGTCTTCGTTCTTATGGTTCTAAAAACCCTCTTACAGAATACAAGATTGACGGCTTTAATATCTTTGATGAAATGCTGTCATCCATCAGAACTTCTGTAATGTCACGTGTATTCAAGGTAAAAATTCAACTTTCCCCAGAAGCTGCTGAACACCGCAGACAAATGATGGCAGCACAGAATGCACAAATGAATGCACAGCATAATGATGCCCAGCAGTTTGGAGCAGCAATTGCCGCAAATACTGCCGAACGTTCTGCACAATCAACCTTTAGCGGAGATGCAGCAAGAAGACAGGCTGCAAGTGGTGCAATGCAGACACGCACACAAAGCGCAAATGCAACAGTACGTCGAACCATGCCAAAAGTTGGAAGAAACGATCCATGTCCATGCGGAAGCGGCAAGAAATATAAGCAGTGTTGTGGCCGTTAGATTGACACGTCATTGCGAGCCGAAGGCGAAGCAATCCATTATCTAGGCTGAACTGCACCTCTTCTTGTAACCGGCCAGAAGCGGTAAGTTGGTTTTCCAATAATAAGCTTTTTATCAACATAATGAGGATCCATCTGTGAAGCATAAGTAACAGACATAGGATCCTCTTTTGTTAATGGAGCTTCAAATTCATCAGCAGCGTGACGGAAATCAAGCGAATTAAAACGGTTATCTCCCATCATAAAATAACAGTTTTCAGGAATATAATTTGGAGTTCCATCAATTTCATTTGCAGGGAAAACCGGCATATTTCGGGAATCAAGCAAAGCTCTTACATACCAGTCCAGAATCTGCGCCTGTTCCATTAAATCTGAAATTACATAATCGGTTTCAAAGCTCAGTAAAGAAGTATTGTTTCTCATAATATGAGCCGCACGTACAACAAGTTCTGCATAAAGCATTTTTGTCATTACATTCAGACGGAAATTGCTTTCAGAATAAACATCGCGGACATTATCCTTTGAATCAATCCAACTGGTTATAAAACTTTCAAACCAGTCCAAACCTTGTGTAGAATTCATAATCATTCTGGTATCATCAGCAAAGCCAAGAAACAGGTCAAGTTCATTATTAGAAGGCTCTTCAAAATTATCAAGCAGATTATCTTTAAAAGAAAGACTTCTCATATTGCGGACAAGCTCTATCGCACGCAGAGCCTGAGCATCTAAATCATAATTTCTTCTTTTTTCTTCAAAATCAAGCATTGTCTGATAATTTTGAGCTGCAGAATTTACAACCGAAGTAAGATTTGAACCTGTTTTGTTAGGCTGTGTACTTGCAAGAGGATAAGTTTGTATTTTTGCAAGAATTGTTTTGTTAACCTTTGATAAATCCCAGCAGGCAAATTTTGCATCTTCTTCTACAGGTGTAAATATATCGCTGTCTTTTGTGCGGCGGTAAAGAGTACCATCCTGCATTACAAGCTGTTCACCCGGTACTCCGCAAACACGTTTTACAAGAGGGTCAGCCTTAATTTCTCCGTTTTCGTCGGTATTAAGGTTTACAGTCATAAAAGTGAGCATATTTACAAGTTGAGAAGTAACTGTTTTTATTTCAGATTTACGGTCAATCTTATAATGAGGATTCCGTACAACAACAATATTACCGCGCTTATATTTTGTAAAATCATTAAATCCAATTTCTGTCAAAGGAAACTTTGGTCCACAATTCAACTTAGTTACGGCAACCCTGTCTTTTATTAAAAAGGTTGGCACCATAGATTCAGAAGGAATTACATAAAGCTGGAGAACAAAAATCTGGAAAATAAGAACTGTAAATACTGCCTGAACAAGGTTGTCAATCCAATCCAAAGCTTCAAACAAAACCCAGGAAAAACCATGACGCTTTGGAGGCTTTTCATACGGAACTGTCCATTTTTCTGTAATAATTTTAATATTTTTTTCGGCCATGCAATTTGCAAGTACAAAAGAAAAAATAAAAACTACCCACCAGCAGCAAACGGTTACAATATCATACCAATAAGGAGTTTCAAATTCTCCGGCCCTGCGAATTACAAAACAAAAAAGAAGAACAAACGGCAGATATTCTACAAGCCGCAGAATAAGAGGTATAAGCTTTGAGTTTGTTTTTACCAGCGTTTTAATGCAAAAGAAAGTAGTTAAGCCCGTATAAATTATTGCTACAGGAAATGCAACCAAAGAAATATCAGCATGAAAGCTTAGTGAAAATATGCTTAAAAGTGCAGCAGCACCAAGCTGTATATAAAGAAAAATTGAAAAATTTCGTGCCTTTGCAGCACCATTTACGACTTTTTCGGCCTTTTTATTCGATTTATTTTTATCCATAACATATACTATAACAAATATTTAAATTTTATGTTACTGGTTATAACGTTTTTTTATACAAACGTCATTGCGAAGAGCCGCAGGCGACGTGGCAATCCACAAATTAGTTTTTATATAATTCCCAAAAATTCTTCTTTACTTGTTCAAAAATATCATCACTGCTTTCATCCCTAAGCTCCATAAATGCATCATATATTTTTGTAATATCCTGCGGGTCGGTAAACTTTTCTCCCTTAAGATATTGAAAGGGAGCATCTGTTTCCAGGAGAAGATTTTTGAGCGGCAGGTTTTTGGCGCAATCCAGGACCTTTTTATTGTTGTTCATCAGCTGCTTGCCAAAGCTAAAGAAGGCGTTTATTCCATGGTCAATCAGGGATTGCGCTTCGCGTGCTGGTCCCATAAAAGAGTGAAAAAGGACTGCAGGAAGTTTTTTGAACTGGCGGCTGTATTCAAATAATTTGTGATTTGCCTTGCGCGCGTGAATTACCATGGGCACATTGTATTGGAGGGCAAGATCCAGCTGAAGGTTGAACATTTCTTCCTGGAGGGTTGCCTGGTCGCGGAAGTCGGGGGTAAAGTAGTCAAAGCCGGCTTCGCCTATTGCGTGGAGTTTTTTTTGCTGCAGGAGCTGTTCAAGGAAGGCGGCGTTCTCTTTTATGTTTATGTATCCGGCAGACTGGGGGTGCAGACCGTAGGAATGAATTATCTGCGGTCCCTGAGCTCCAGTATGGGGTCCCTTAGGCTCTCGAAAGGCCTGTACAATTTCCCACTCCTCTATTGAATGACTGCAGGTACAGCCCGCCCAGTTGGATGGTATATCAAAAGCCAGACAATCCGCCAGATGAAAATGCGCATCAAAATAAAAAATATTTTTATTTTTTTCTAACATATTTTTTATTATATCCGAAAATAAAGTATAGTGAATATCATTTTTTGGGGGAAATAAAAATGAAAAGTTACACACTTAAAAGCATAGGAAAAACTTCGGACTACATGACAATCGTTCGTGAAATGGAAGACGGATTCGTTGTAAAAATCTTCCGCGACATGGACGGTTATGAAGATATTAAAACAGATTACATCAGCAAGGAGCTCTTTGACAGCTGCATCCGCACAGGCTATCTTACAGAAATCAAAGAGAAAGTTGCTGTAGGAGCATAAA
>JAEEGL011058458.1_pt1 | contig 11476 bp, 7 predicted proteins | sample 9134231 | NCBI WGS metagenome assembly JAEEGL01 (sample SAMN16246548, study PRJNA631951) | gut metagenome | biome: gut microbiome; feature: rumen; material: fiber-attached | host: Bos | place: Iran: Karaj | collected 2018-10
AAGAAAGGCAATGGTAATAATATGGGTAGAATGACATTGAATATTGAAGTCGAATTGGATTATGAACAACAGGATAAATTTAATTATTTGACATTAGACCTTGATGAAGAAAGTCATGCAGATTTTTTCAGAATGTTGGAAAATACTGTTAGAGAAAAGATAGATGAAAAGTATGAAGAGTGTCTGAATTCAGACAATGTATAAACTGTATAACGTACACGGATTTTTACAGAAAATGACACGCAAAAAAAAATTCAGCTGTAAAATCTACAGCTAAAATAGCCCGAAGCCCCCAGGACGGCTCCGCCGTCTTGGGGGCGTGTACTTATCGAAGATAAGTACGAGGGCAGTTGACTCGTACTTGTCCTTGACAATATTTAGTTTCTGATCTACGATCGGATCGCTCAGATACTCGTACTTATGCGTACTTATCAGTTACTCGTACTTATTCCGTACTTATGGAGGTGATTTTAATGGGTTATAAAGTTGGAAATCCCGTTTTGAAATGTGACAGAAAAGATCATTTTGGAAAAAAAGATAAGCGATCTGGTAACGCTACGGGGATCTTAAAAGAGGCTCTTCCCGATGAAGAAACTGGATTGAGAATTTGTAAAGATCCCGATTTCGATCCGTCGAAAACAAAAGATAATTTATACTTTTATTTCAACGAAGAAAAACAGGGTTTTGAGATCTCGGAAGGCCCAATCTACAGTAATAAGATGATTGACTACTGGAATGAGATGGCTGATAGCTATAAGGTCAAGGATAAAAATGGTAAGGAAAAGAAACTGCGGTCTGATGCTGTGATTGGTTTTGCGGGTGTCTGTAAGCCTGAGAAAGCTTTTATGAATACACTTGATAAATCAGAGCAAATCAAGTTTTTTAGTGATGCGATTGATGTTCTGAATGAAGTGTATGCTAAAAAGGGAATGGCTATAGATTACGCAACTATACACTTTGATGAAGGCGTGCCACACATGCATTACGGCGGGCATGATGATAAGTTTACGCTCGGTAAAAAGATAGGGCTTCCGCTTTATGCTGAACTTAATAAGGGATCGTTTCCCGATATGATGAGATCCCGTGGTTGGGAATTAGATAATTTATATGGTTTTCAAGAGGAAATCGACGGCAAAACAGATGAAGAAGTAGAGGAAATCAAAAAAAAGAAAAAAGAGACGAGATCGGGTGGAAAATCATCATTAGAATATAAAGTTCAGAAAGAAGTTGAAAAACGATTAGCTGAATATAGAGCGGAACTCGCCGACGGCTACTCTGTAGTTGATAGTATTCGCGGTAAAATACAAGCTGTAGTTGATAAGCTTGATCAAGAAATAGCTGAAAAGGAAGCTAAGGAAAAAGCTGAAAAAGAGGCTAAAATCAAAGCTGAACAACAAGACATGGCTAAGGCTAAAGCTGATAAGCTTAATAGGGATAGCTATGAAATTGAAACAGGCAAACAATATGATCCCCGTAAAGCTCTCGATGAAGAAATGGCTAAGGGTTGGGATGACTTGAATTACATTGACAATAGTCCTTCGTACGGTTAAGTGTACCGTGTAGCCATGAACAGCGAGTAAATTTACGGGATAGAGCTCGGACGAAATAATGTCAAACTATTCGCAAAACACATGTTTAACGAATAGTTATGCCAGGATTACACAGATACTGTAAGGCTTTGCAATATACTTTGAATCCAGCGTAATTCGGGCATTTTTAAGGGATATTTTCTCGGGTTCATTTATGCTGTTGCAATCAGCTGGATTTCCTTCCATTTTCCAAATCTCAACATCATGTTTATCTGTAATTTCTGATAAATCAATTTCACATTCTTTGTCGCCAGCATTTATTATCTTGATATATTTGCAGGATTCATCCTTGGATGCACATACGTAAATCTTATTCTTCTCAAATTCGTCGAATTTACCCTCAAGATCAAGCTCTGTATCGCCTGTAAAGCATGAATAAAGCTTCTGTACATAATAACTTGGTGTTCCATAGGATTTCTCAGCGTCAAACCATATGAGGTCCGGTTGCCATTGTGTATAGCCTAGTCTTGCAAATAAAGGCGCATATGAAGCCATAAGAACTACATCAGCTTTTTTCTCAAGACCTGTCATAAATGCAGCTTCAGCAAGTGCGGCTCCAAAAGTGTTTCTTCTTTCAGGAACATCTTTGTGATTAATATGACAAGCGTATTCACCAGCAAAAACCTTTTTATGTTTGTCATAGTTGTCATACATATGAGCATTCTTGAACATCCATTCATCAGATACATAATAATGCTCATCAACCGCGTAACAGTAATCAGGATTTTCCTTCATTTTAGGAGAAAAATGATTCCAGGCATCTCTATAATGATCAGATGTTACATCAGGGCCAGCGCTGCCAATGCACTTTAGCTCAGGATATTTAGCATGAATTGCCTGCTCAAACTTGGTATATCTGTTAAAGAAATCTACCTTCTCAGTCTCCCATTGCTCATTACCAATTCCGATAAGCTTTAGGTTAAATGGCTCAGAATGGCCCATTTCTGCACGTTTTTTGCCCCATATAGTATTGATATCGCCATTTGCAAATTCGATAAGGTCCAAAGCATCCTGAACAAATTCTTCAAATTCAGGTGAATCTGAAGCTACAAGCTGGTCAGACTGGTACTGACATGCTAGTCCAACATTCATTACAGGAAGTGCTTCACAGTTCAAATACTCACAAAGAAGGAAATACTCATAGAATCCAATACCAAGTGTCTGATTATAATATGGGAAATTACCGACGTCTCTTTTGTCCTCATCGTTGCCATGAACAGCCCATCTGTTCCAGTTAGAAGCTCTTTCTTCTGATGGACCAATGGTTTTCTTCCACTGATATCTGTTAGTGAGTTCATTTCCTTCTACAACACAGCCCCCAGGGAATCTCATAAATCCGGGCTTTAAATCCTTTAAGAGTTCCACAAGATCTTTTCTGAAAAGACCAAGGACAGCATCATCCGGATACATTCTGAACTGGTCAAAACAAATGCTTCCCTGATCGCATAAAGTTACTTCGAAAATACCACTTTCGATATTTGTTGTAGCGGTCACACTTGTTTCATATTTCTTCCATTCATCTGAATTTATTACGATGATATCTGAGGAACAAATTATCTCTGATCTGTCTTTATTGTAGATATTAATGCAAACTGTATTCTTAGTCTCAGCTTTTGCATAGAAACTGATATTTGCAGACTTTCCTGCAACTAAAAAGATGCCATCATATGCTTTATTATAGAACGAACAATTCGCGTTAATGCCCTCAGCTACAAGATAATGAGGATTTATTGAGTTGAGCGGCTTGTCAGTCTCAATTGATAATTTGATATCGCCTTCAGAAAAAGCATTCCAACCATATAAATATGCGCTTTCCTGATGATAATGGCACTTATATCCTCTTCCCTCTACAAACTCAAAAGAGCGGTTTTCAAGCATTTCTGCATGAAGACCGCCATCTAAGCCATAATTTATATCCTCGAAAAATAGTCCAAACATTCCTTTGTTTATCTGCTTTTCCATAAATATAAACACTCCTTATTACATTGCTGAAAATAATGAACCCGCAATTGATCCGAATACCATCGCAAAGATCAGAATCAGTGCAAGAATCGCAAATAATTTACTATACTTTCTTAACTTCATTTTATCACTTCCTTTAACTTGTATATACATCGTAAATTTCCACGTGATCATAGATGCAGCGCCATGAGCTGTATGCATCTGCAGTTACACAGATATAATGTGTTCCATCATTGGAAATCTGATAACTAGCTCCACAGCAGCCGGACTGGTTAACAAAACCGGTCTTGGCTCCCATTACTTCTCCATGAGTATCTTTATCTTCTATTCTGCGCATAAACCAGTTGGATACAGTAATTCCTTCCGGATGCTCTGTAGTAGATGATGTCGTGTAAGTTCTGGCATTAAGAACCTGATTGCATAAAGAATTCTCTTCAGCTGCCTTAAGAATCATCGCCATATCCATAAGTGTACAGTAATGATCCTCATTATAAATTCCAATACAATTCGTAAAATGAGCTGTATCAGAAAGACCGAGCTCAGCAAGTTTGTCATTCATCATTTCGACAAATGCTTCCTGAGAACCTGCTATGTATTCAGCAAGGCACATAGCAGCATCTCCACCAGATGGAAGTATAGTACCATAAAGCATGTCAGATACAGTAACTTTCTCACCTACCAAAAATCCTACAGCACTGCAATCATGCTTGTAAACAAAATCGCCGATCGACTGTGTCATCTCAAATGTATCCTCAAGATCAGTTATGTGCTCGGTAGCAACAAGAAGAGTCAGAATCTTGGTCATAGATGCAGGATTAATGCGCTGATTACCTTCTTTATTGGCAACAACATTTCCTGTATCGAGATTAACCAAAAGAGCATAGGTACTATTAACATTATCACTGGAAATATAGCTTACATTATTACTGAGATTTGGTGAATAACCTTCAAAAAAAGAAGCTGAATCGCTTGAAGCTTCCAGAAAAGGATTAGGTTCCTCTTCCACTATCTCTTCTGCTTCTTCAATCTGAGTCTCAACAATTTCCTCAGCAATTGAAGTTTCATAAGAGCTTTCTTCAACAGCAGCTAATCCATCGCCCTTATCATTTGCCTTAATCTTACGTGAAATAATCGCGATTGAGCTTATCAGCGCGATAACAGAAACAACTATTATACTAAGATGAAAAATGATCTCTTTTTGACGTCTTTTTTTATATTCAGAAATGGTCAGTCTCTGACCATCACGCTTCCTGTAATTAGCTTTATTTCCCAATTTTAATACCCGCCCAACAAAAACATTATGCTTTTAAAGTTTAACATTTAATATTATTATTCATCAAGGTATATTTCCTACAATTTTCCTTATTTGTTTTTGTAAATATCGAATTTTATGTTTGTTATGCTATAATTTTTCTATGCAGAACACAAATGGAAAAGATGAAAAATACTATAATGAACAGGATAAGCTGAACACTATTAGAATGCGTGAAGTTCTTGATACTTTGCCACGTTTTTGCAGGCAGTATTTCAGAGGAATTGAGCCTACTACATCTGCAAGAACAAGACTAGGCTATGCATATGATATCAGGACCTTTTTTGAATTTCTTGTAACCTCAAATCCGCTTCTAAAGGGGCGTGATATCAGCGAACTTTCTATCGATATTCTTGATAAAATAGGCAGAGAAGATATCGAGGAATACCTTGAATACTTATCTCTATACGCCAAGGACAATAAAGAAATCACCAATGCAGAACAGGGTAAAAAGAGAAAAATGTCCGCTCTCAGGTCCATGTACAGCTATTTCTACAAGTCTGAGCTCATATCTTCGAATGCTCCTGAACTTGTTAATATGCCAAAGCTCCATGAAAATGAGATAATACGACTTGAACCCAATGAAGTTGTAACACTTTTAGACCAGGTTGAAGCCGGTGAAAAACTTACAAAATCTCAGCTTAAATACCATGAGAAGACCAAGTTGCGAGACGTGGCTCTTCTGACACTTCTTCTTGGCACTGGTATTCGTGTATCTGAATGTGTGGGACTCGATCTTGATGATATAGATTTCGATTCTAATGGACTCAGAGTACATAGAAAGGGTGGATATAATACAGTAGTATATTTCCCCGAGGAAGTCAGAACTGCTCTTATTGATTATCTTGAACAGCGAAAGCTCACTATACCAGTTGAGGGGAATGAAAATGCTTTGTTCTTATCTCTTCAAAACAAGAGAATTACTGTCAGAGCGGTCGAAAACCTAGTAAAAAAATATGCTAAGAATGTGACCACTTTAAAAAAGATAACTCCTCACAAGCTCAGAAGTACTTTTGGCACTAACCTATACAGAGAATCCGGGGATATCTATCTTGTTGCAGATGTTCTGGGACATAAAGATGTAAATACCACAAGAAAACATTACGCTGCTCAAGAAGATGAAAACAGACGTCGTGCGGCTAAGATGGTTACACTTAGAGAGCGTAATCATAATGACGGAACTTGAAGCAACAAAAAAGAAAAAAATTTTAGATTAATAGCTAAAAACAGACGGAATTATTATTTTTCATTTAAATAATAGTTCCGTCTGTTATCTTATATACTATTCAAATATCTATCTTTAGCAGAGCTGTGTCTAATAAAATACTACTCGCTAACAGGCTTATAAGTCTTGCTGAACTGTCTCTTCTCAATAATGAACATATCATGAGGATCATCCTGGCTGACAGCAATATAATCGCCCTTATGTCCTAACATATAGCGCTCAGAATCCCAATATGGGAAAAGTTTTGTAGTCTTGGTGAGTTTCTTGGCATAAATTTTGATATCATTGGTAGATTCACAAGACTTAGCAAGAGGAATAAGCGGAATTGATTTACCGGTATCTGCATTTTTCACAGTTGGAATATAATCAATGTTAAGTTTAAAAGTCTTCCTGGATTTAGCATAGCTATATTCGAATTTTTCTCTCGAAATTGCCTTAACATTACCCTTTGAATCTATAATAAGAATTGTATTCTTTCTGATCTCAATATTATTATCCCCATCAAGAGTACGAATGATAGCCATATTTCCTACAGGAATATTGGGGTATGCTTCAACATAACCAAGTGTGATCTGAGTCCTCTCATATTTGTTCATCTTGGCAATATCAAGAACCGTCTCTCTAGCCTTGATGATCTCTGAGTTCTCAAAATAATCAGCCATTCTCTCCCTGATAATACCTGAAATTGAATGACTTGCTGAATCATCATCAATCTCAACATAATCCGGATACTGCTTCTTAATAAGATCATTATTTAAGATTCCACCGGCCTTCTCAGTGTGACCACCACCTGAGCCAATCTTATTTGATAAAAATGATGCGAGCTCATCAGCTCTGGTCTCATTGCTGCAGCTGCGAATTGAAAACTTGACACCAAATGGCAATACACTGTAGACCAAAGTAACATCTACCGTATCAACGCCTACAATAAAGTCACCTATAAGGCCTAATATATTAGGATCACAGGGATCAGTTCTGAGAATAGCATAATTACCATCTGCATGATAATCAACACCAAGCATGGCAACGCCTGCAATCTTGGCTTCTCTTAAAGATAAGTTCATGTTTTTGAGACGCAATATAAGATCTTTGTTATACTGCAGAGACTCAAGCATATCTCTATCAAGAGGATGATACATCTCAGAGAATGCATTTGTATCGGAATAAAGGCCATAATATAAAGCAGTGGCTATTTTGGTATCAATAAAATCTTCGTAATCTTCTATTCTCAAAAGATTCCAAATAACGGAACAACAGCTTCCTAAGTTACTACGCACTTCATTGAGCTTCGGAAGGTTTCCGTATACCTGATGGTGATCAATAACTGCAACTTCCTTTGCTGAAAACTTATGAACATTGCCTTCTCCGTACTGACAATCAGTCATAATCAAAAGATCAGGCTTAGTCTTAAGCGTATTAACAAATTCAATAGGAATCTTGAGCTCATTAATTAGATAAACGAGATTACTCTTACTTATCTTGAAATTACCTGAGTAAATTAGACGAACCTTTTTGTTGTTCTTAAGGAAATATCGATATAAAACATAGGCAGAACAAATTGCATCAGCATCAGGATTGTCATGACACTGAATAACAATGTTTTTGTAGTTTAATAGAACCGATAATTTCATAAATATCTCCTGATATAAGAACATCTAAATGACTAATAATTTCTTTGAAAAATTTAAAAGTCATTTACTCTATTATATATCAAGAAATGAATTATTAGTTGAAAAAACAAAAATTAATCAAAAAAGATTAATTTTATTTCTTGAATTCAGATGAATAATAAGGAATTATGAGGTTTTCACCGGCCTTAACCACTGATGCATCGCTCAATCCATTAATGCTGCAGATTTCATTTACATAATCTTCTACGCTATCATAATGATGATCATCGTAGCGTTCGTCTGCTATCTGCCAAAGAGTATCACCGGAATGAACCGTGATCGAACTGTAATACTTGATCTCAGGTACATAATCATCACTCTGAGCATCAGACATAAATGACATACGCATAAATAAAGCAGAAAATACAATTATCGTAAGCAGGAACATCAGCGATAAATACTGACGCCTGACAATTCTCTGTCTCCTGATTCTGTTATTCCTAATGCGAACTTCACTTCTGCTATTGAATGTTTCTGAATCATAAAGGTTTCTTGCAGCATACATTGCGTTTGTCATATCACACCTCTGGGTATTACGCCCCATCAAAAATATGTTCGGAAAATATGTTCGGAACAACTGTTCTGATATAATATTATCGAACATATTTTTGGTTGTCAACAATTTTCGAACAAATATTCCGAACAAATTTTCCGAACATGTATTTGCAATAGAAAAAATGATGTGATAAGATATTATTAGTTAATCAGGCTTATATTGCTTATTTAGGAGGTTTGCATGGAGAAAGGTAATATTTCAAAGAAGCAACAGGAAATACTTGATTATATCAAGGAACAGACTTTACAAAGAGGCTTTCCTCCTGCTGTTCGTGATATTTGTAAGGCAGTTAATCTGAAATCTACATCGTCTGTTCATTCCCACCTTGAGACACTTGAGAAGAACGGGTATATCAGACGTGATCCTACCAAGCCCAGAGCTATAGAGATCTGTGATGATGGCTTTAACATGGTCAGAACTGAGATTGTCAGCATTCCTGTAATTGGTCAGGTTGCTGCAGGCACTCCTATTTTAGCTGAGGAGAATATTGATTCATATATTCCGATTCCAGCCAGCATGTGCCCTAAGGGAAGCGACGCCTTCATTCTTAATGTTAAGGGTGATTCGATGATAAATGCTGGTATCTATAACGGTGATAAGATATTTGTAAAGAGTTGCAATACAGCCAAGAACGGTGATCAGGTAGTTGCACTTATTGATGATTCTGCTACTGTTAAGACTTTTTACAAAGAAAACGGACATATCAGATTACAACCGGAAAACGACACTATGGATCCGATAATTGTTGATGACTGCCAGATTCTTGGTAAGGTTTTCGGTGTAATGCGTTTCTATTGATTGGTATTATAAATTTTCCATTTGGCTTAAGCTTAAAAGGCTATCAATAAGATTACTCACATCTTACTGATAGCCTTTAATCATCCGTCAAAATTTAATTATTTAACTTACTCATATTTTTATTACTTGTATCAAAGTTCTTTTCATTATCATTATGTCTTGTATACATTCTTTAACATAAAGTTCAAGAATGCATCAACCAAGCCAATTTAAATCGACTGCGTCGATGGGGCTTGGTTGACTCCTGAATCACTTTCTCACGAAATCCGCAGCTAGTGCGGATTTCTGAAATTTAATTCAAGAACTCATATCTTACTTCCACATGTTCTGCTTTTCTTTTTTTGATTTTCTTCTGAAAATCCAGAGATTTACATAGCATACAGTGGCCAGAACAAATGCAATTAACAGAATTATCATGATTCTAAGCATCAACTTGTTTACGCTAACAGCCTCGTATGCAATCGAGTATTCTGAGAATTTATCGGTCTTAAATGTGATTGTATCTGGATTGTCATCTAAGTCAGCAAGCACTTCTATTGTGCCGTTATGATCTCTTATAATTGAGAACTTCCTGTTTGCCTTTCTGTATTTTTCAGGAATTGGTAAAACAACAATCAGTTCAGCCCCAGTTCTTGTAAGTACTTCTGTATTGCCGTCAATTGACTTCATTATGAAGAAATCAAAGTAAGCAACTGGCTTATAACCAATTTTTGTCTTCATAAGAGATTTTGTATTGTCGTCAATCGTATCGGTATTTTCTGTAATACTAACATTAAAAAGTACCGGGCTTCCAGCAAAAGCAGCAAACTTTTCGTCTTCTGTAAGTGTTGCACTGACTACAGTTTCAAAGTTTGTAATAGTTGGATTTGAAATATAAAGTCCTTCTGAAGTCTCCTGATCATTTTCTGCAAATGTGTTATTTACAGTTACTCTGATCATACCTGATTCGTAGGCTTCCTTTAAAAGAGCCATTTCAGAATTATCATGTATGAGCTGTCTCACCATTTCTTCAGAAAGCTGATGCCTTGCAATTATACTGTTAGGATTTGAATATGACTGTATTTCTATTGCATCAACTTTATTCTCTTCAGCAGGAATATATGTATCTTCAGCATAAGCAGAATCCTCGAGAGATGCAGCTTCTTTAGAAGTATCCTCTTGTACAATATTCTGCTCAGGGACAGCTCCCTTATTTGCAGTTTCTTTTGTATATTCAGTAGTTTTTTTTGCGGTTTCTGTTGTAGTCTTAGCGACAGCAGCCTTTTGTTGTGTTGCAGACTGCTTTGGAGCTGCCTGTTCAACTTTTTCAAAAGTAGCAGCAATTGTATGGGCACCGCCGACTTTATTAAATGTATAGCTTCCAACAGCGCCGATGTTATTTCCATCTACAAATACGCTCTTAACTCTATAATTTGCATTGGGAACGATATTATATGTTACACTTCCGCCTTGCTGAACAATATAGTCGCCACTTGGAACTATTACACCACCTTCATTAGTAATACCTGAAACAATCTTATATGTCTTTGCTTCCTTTTTCCTGAATGTGGCAGTAATATTTATATCATTTTCAATATTATTTATAGTGTATTCCTGGTCATAAGAAACTACCTGGCCGTTCAATACCCATCCTGCAAATTCATAACCGTCATATGCCCTATACTTAAGTACAACCTTATTTCCGCGATCGTAAGTGCCGGCACCTTCGAATGTACCTGTATCCTGCGGAGAAACAGAAACATATACGTTGTAACGTACTCTATTGAATACTGCAGTAATATCCCTGTCTGAAGTGATATTATTCAGCTGAAGTGAAGTTGATGTACTTATAGTCTTATTGTTTTCAACAAAGCCTTCGAAGCTGTATCCATTTTTCGCTTTTGCAGTAATTGTGAAATTACCACCGTAATTTACATTTCCGCTGTCTGATACGGTACCACCATCGGAGTTGTTAACTCTTGTCCTAACATAGCAGGTTCCGCGTTCAAACTTGGCAACAAATTTCCTGTCCTGCTGGATATCATTGAGTGTTACCTGAGGTGATGTTGAAATAAGGCTTGAACCTTCGTACCATCCAAGAAATTTATAATTATTATTTGGTGAAGCAGAAATAGTCATGCTTCCGCCATTCTTAACCGCACCACCACCGGCAATAGCACCACCTTCAGAAGGTTCAGCAGAAATTGTAATAAGATGATCAATACTCTGAACATTGATAATAGCAGAATTATAATAACTTGGGTCCTCAATTGAAGTTGCAATTGCTGCCAAAGTTGATGCTGATTCATCATTTGCAATAGTTATAGTTCCATCAGAAGCAATCTTTGTTCCTGATGAATAATTACCGGTCAAAGACCAGATAAC
>JAEEGL011729016.1_pt1 | contig 11476 bp, 8 predicted proteins | sample 9134231 | NCBI WGS metagenome assembly JAEEGL01 (sample SAMN16246548, study PRJNA631951) | gut metagenome | biome: gut microbiome; feature: rumen; material: fiber-attached | host: Bos | place: Iran: Karaj | collected 2018-10
AAAATAATAAAAAGTATGATATTATATTAATAGAGAGTGAAGTATATGAATAATGCATTTAAAAAAATGGATATGTTACTTTTAATCACATCTATAATTCTTATGATTATAGGTGTTGTTTCAATTTATTCTGCTTCATCAGTTTATTCTGTATTATCTAAGGGTGCAGATTCAAACCATTACTTGGTAAGACAATGTATTTTTATTGCAGTTGCATTTATTTTTTCTCTTATATTTATTTTTAGACTTAAAATGTATAAGAAAAAACCTTTAGTATATATGTTATTAGTATTTATTATGATAGCTTTATTAGGTTTAATGTTTAGTGATTTTACTGTTAATAATGCTAAGTCATGGTATTCTTTAGGTTTTTTTAACTTTCAACCATCAGAATTTGCTAAACCAATATTGATTCTTTCGATGGCTGCTTATTATGATAGTTTGATAGAAAATAAAGATAGACGTTGGTATATGTATTTGTTACCTTTTGGTGTTGCTGCTTTAATGGCTTTTTTAATCTATGAACAGCCAGATTTAGGTGGTGCAATAATTATTGTACTTTTGGTGACTATTATATTTTTTAGTGTTCCATATAATAAATATATACGTAAAAAGAATAATACTATTGTTGGTAGTGCAATAGTTATATGTTCTTTGTTAGCATTAATCGTTGGTCCTAAAGTTTTAAATCAATATCAGTTAAATAGATTTCAATTTACTGCACCATGTACTAGATATACTGAATCTACTGGATATCAAGTTTGTAATAGTCAAATTGCTATTAAAAATGGTGGTTTAACTGGTTTAGGATTTGGGAACTCAACACAAAAATATTTATATTTGCCTGAGGCACATACTGATTTTATTTTTCCAATTATATGTGAAGAAGTAGGTGTAATTGGTGGTTGTGTTGTTTTATTACTATATTTATTAATGCTATATTCTATTCTTAGAATAGCAAAGAGTGCAGCAACTGTATATGATTCGATAATTGCTTATGGAACATTTACATATCTTACTATACATATTTTAGTTAATTTATTAGGTGTTACTGCATCAATGCCATTAACTGGTGTTCCTTTACCACTTTTAAGTTATGGTGGATCATTTAATATTAATGTTATTGCTATGTTATTTATATGTCAAAGAATTGCAATTGATTCAAAGTGTGCAAAAATAAAAGAAAAGTTAAAAAAAATATAAAAAGTTCTTAAATTAAAGAGCTTTTTTTAGTATAATATATTTTAAGGGTGGTGAGTCCTATGAAATTACTTTTACCTGCAGATATTTATACAGTAATTAATAAAACTATTATTACTGAAGAAGATAAAAGAAATTTAATTGCTTTATATGAGCCTATTATTGGTCCTGTTGCTGTATGTTTATATCTTACTTTAATTAATGACTTAAATATATTAGGTTTACAAAGTGAAGATTTAACTCATCATCATCTTATGAGTGTTATGAAAAGTGATTTAATCACTATAAAAAAAGCTAGAGAAACTTTAGAATCGGTTGGATTATTAAAAACTTATTATAAAGATGGTAGTGTATCATCTTACATTTATGAATTATATAGTCCTATGAGTGCTAAAGAATTTTTAACTCATCCAATATTTAATGTTGTTTTATATAATAATATTGGTAAAAGAGAGTATGAAAATATTAAAAGTCAATTTCAAAAAGTTAATTTTACTTTAGATGGTTATGAAGATATATCTATGTCTATTAATGATAATTTTGTATCTTCTACTATTATTCCTGAATTTGATGTTAGGGTTAAAGAAAAGGTTGGAGTTAATGCTAAAAATGTTATTGATTTTGATGCTTTACTTGCATCTATTCCAAGAAATATTTTAAATGAAAGATCTTTAACTAAAAAGATGAGAGATTTAATTAATAATTTAGCATTTGTATATAATTTAGATACTATGAAAATGTCTGAAATTATTAGAAGTACTATTAATGAAAATGGTTTTATTGTAGATAAAGAATTAAGAAAGAAGACTAAAGAATATTATACATATATTAATAATGGTAAATTACCTACATTAGTATATCAAAGTCAACCTGATTACTTAAAGAAACCAACTGGTGATACATCTAAAAGAGCTAAACTTATTTATATGTTTGAAAGTGTATCTCCATATGATTTTTTAAAGGCTAAGAATAAAGGGGCTAATCCAACTCCTAGAGATTTAAGTTTAATTGAATATTTAAGATTAGACTTGGATTTAAAACCTGCTGTTATTAATGTTTTATTAGAATTTGTTCTTAGAACTAATAATAATAAATTAACTAGAGCATATGTTGAAACAATCGCTGGTCAATGGAAGAGAAGTGGTGTTGAAACTGCTGAAGAAGCCATGAATTTAGCTATTAAATCAAAGAATAAAGTTGTTAAGACTACAAATGTTAGTCCAAAGCAAATTGAGAAAGTTCCAACTTGGTTTAAACAAGATATTAAAGATGAAGAAATTAGTGAAGATGAAAGAAAAGAATTAGAAGAGTTAATGAAAGGAATTAAGTAATATGACAAAATTTGTAGTAAGTGATGAAGTATTAGCTTCTTTAAAAGAAAATTATGATGAAGCTTTAAAGGATGCAAATTTTAAAAAGTTAGCTGATTCCTTAAAAGTTGATGATAATGTTAAAATGTTTAATACTTCTAAATTACAAGATACAATATGTGAACTTAAGAATTGTAAGAATTGTAAAGGTTTAATGGGATGTAAAAATGCTGATAAAGGTTATGTATTATGTCCTAAAGTTTATAATAATTCAATTAATTTTGAATATGTACCTTGTAAATATAAATTAGAACAAATTGAAAAAGAAAATAATAAAATGACTAGAGAAAAAGAATTAGAATTAGCTAATTTAGATGATGTAGATAAAACTATTAAAAGTAGATTACCATTAATGAAATGGGTTGTTAATTTTATTAAAGAGTATGATACTACTACTAAACATAAAGGATTATATTTACATGGTCCATTTGGTAGTGGTAAGTCTTATATTATAGCTGCTGTATTTAATAAATTAAAAGAAAGTGGAGTAAGATCAGAAATAGTTTATTTTCCAACTTTACTCAGAGATTTAAAAGCTAACTTTGATGAGTTAGAATCAACTATGGCATATTTAGAAAACGTTGATTTATTATTACTTGATGATATTGGAGCAGAAAAAGTTAGTGAATGGTCTAGAGATGAAATATTAGGTACAATACTTCAATCTAGAATGAATAATTATAAGACTACATTCTTTACTTCTAATTATACTATTGATGAATTAGAAGATAAGTTATCTAATAAGAGTGATAAAGTAGCTGCTGCTAGAGTAGTAGAGAGAATTAAAGTATTAACTGATGATATTGAACTAAAAGGTGAAAATAGAAGAAACTCGTAAAAATTTACAAGTTTTTATATTGACAAACATTTGTTTATATAATAGTATAAATATCGTTTGTTAGGAGGTAAGATTACGACAATGGAAAAAATTATATGGCTTGGTGTAACTCCATTAGAACGCTCGTCTATGAGAACTTTAGAATTAGCAGCAAAAGTAGGTCGTTGTTATATTAGTTTTGAACATACAACAAGTGGTATGGAAACATATGAATCATGGGCTAAGTATTTAGGTGAGTGGAATGTTATTGCAACAGATCAAGAAGTTATTGATGCATCATGGGAAAACTTTTTTGTTGATAATGAAGGTAAAAAAATCTTTCAATATAAGAATGAAGAATGGAACGAATTAATGCCTGGATTTAGTTTAAATAATCCTAGAACTAGATAATTCATTAATAAAAAAACTACAAGTTTATCTTGTAGTTATTTTAATGTATCAATTAATTTAACAAATTCATCTTTAACTTGATTTAATCTTTCTTCAGTAGTAAATTCAAATCTTAATGTTAAGTTAGGTCCTGTATTAGATGATCTAATTAATGCCCATCCATCTTCGTAGTTAATTCTTACACCATCTATTTCAATTGTTTCTAAGTTATTTTTATGAGCATATTCTTTAACTTTTTCTACTATATCAAATTTATTTTCATCAGTAACTTGTACTTTTATTTCTGGAGTATTGTAGTATTTTGTAATACCATCTAATAGTTCAGAGAATTTCTTTTCAGTATTAGATAGAATTTCTAACATTCTTAAACCTGCATACATTCCTGAATCAAATCCTGGGAAACGATCGTTATAAACAAAGTGACCAGAGAACTCTCCACCAAATGGAATCTTTTGTTTATTAATTTCTGATCTAGTGTATGATGCACCAGTTCTACAAAGAATTGCTTCACCACCACATTTAGTTGCTTCTTCATCAACTATTTTAGAACATTTAACATCATATAATGTTCTCTTATCTTTAAGTGTAGGGAATAAGTATCTAGTATTTATTACCATAAATTTATCTGTTGGTATAATATTTGAGTTTTCATCAACAAATCCAACTCTATCACCATCTCCATCAAATGCTATTCCAATATCTGCATTTTCTTCTTTGACTTTTGTTTGAAGTTGCTTAAGATTTTCTTCAACACATGGATCTGGATGGTGATTAGGGAAGTTAGCATCTGATTCATCATTAATCATAACTATATCTAAATTATCAAACATTGAATATAATTCGTTAGCAAATAAAGATGTAGTACCATTACCTGGGTCTATAACTACTTTTATTTGTTTATCTCCCATATGAATATTATCTTTAATTAAGCTTTTATAGTATGGAAATATATCTAATTCAGTTACTTTACCTAATTCTTGATTTTGTATGAATTTATTTCTTAAAGTATAATCTCTAAAATCATATACTTGTTTTCCTCTAGCATTTCCGTATTTGTCAAAACAAAATTTAAATCCATTATCGTCTTTTGGATTATGAGATGCAGTTACCATCATTCCATATGTATGAGTGTAAATACATCCATAAAAATACATTGGTGTAGTACATAGTCCTAAATCGATTACATTCATTCCTGATTCTGTTAAACCTCTTACTAATTGTTCTTTTAGTGATGGAGATGAGTGACGATTATCCATACCTACACAACATGTATCCATTTTATAATATTTTTTTAACATTGAGCCATAACTTCTACCAACTTGATAAGCAGCAGCTTCGTTAACTTGAGTTGGATAGACACCCCTTATGTCATATTCTCTAAATATAGTCTTATCTATCATAGTATCACCTAGTATAATTCTACTACAAAATATTAAAAAAAGCCACTTTAATTTTGTGACTTTATTTCTTCTTTTATTAATTTGGCATGTAAAACAACTTTATCTTCAGTATTATAACATGTAGATAATGTTAATATTTTATCTTTAGTAGTTATATTGGTATTAAAATTGTGTTCACTACGATTCAATAACATATCATAAAAATCTTTAAGTTCATTATCATTATTAAATTTAACTTTAATATAATCATTTGTAGTAGGTATTTTATATACGCTAAATACTTGCCATAAAGTATTATGTGATTCGCTAGATAATTTAATTATAAAGTTATCACTATTATTTAACCAATTATTAGTAAATACGTTTTTTAGTGATCCAAACATTGAGTTATCTAATCTACCATGTCCATATATAATTGTATTTTTATCTAATTCTTTAATATTGTTTCTATAATCTAAAAATATCCATCCACCTAAATTATCTTTCTTTTTAAATGAATGAGTTAGATAATAATCATTATTGTTTGTTTGAACAATAGGATAGTTAATGTTAGTTCCTGCTACTTGTATCCATCCAATTGTATCTTTATTTTCTTGTTTTAGTTCTTTTAAGTTTACATCAATTAATTTAGTATTAATATATTTCCAATATAAATCTTCTTTTTTTACTTCGTTTTCTATTTTTTTAGTTTTTGAAGTATCTTCAACTTCTTGAATATTTGCTTTTTGAATAGTTTCTTTTTCTTCTTGTTCTATTTGTTGATTATCTTTAAACCATCCAAATATATTAAATAATGATATTATTAGAGTAATAAAACAAATTAATGATAATATACCTAAAATTATTTTTTTAGGTGTTAGTAATTCATTTAAATTTTTTTTGTTATTTTTTTTATTTACACTTTTTTTTATATTCTCTTTTTTCATAAGGTTTCCTTCTTTAAAAGTATTATACAATAAAAAAAATGAATGTAAAAGAATTTGATTTTTTTTTGAAATTGTGATAGATTTAGTGTAGTTATATATCTTGAGAATAATGTGGCTTACTTTTATAAGTTGTGAACCTAATGGTTTAACATTTTAGTTGTTATTTATTATTCGTCTTTTGATTATTTTAAGTCATATTTATAGCAGAATATATAAGACGAAAGGGAGATGTTTATGAAGAAAAAGATTAATAACTTGCTTAATCTTACATTATGTTTTGTTTTAATTTGTGGTATGTTTTTACCACTTAGGGTTTTGGCTGAAGGTGAATTAGTTTACAATTTTCATGGAAGTGATGGTTTTGAATTAACTGCTTCAGGAAATCAAATTCAAGTTAAGAGAGGAGAGTTTCAAAGTAATATTTCATTTGCTACTGGAAATGATCAAGTAATTGTTAGTGGTATTAATATAACTTGTGCTAATAATGATTGTACTGCTACTATTAGTGGACAAAGTAGTGTTAAAATACCATATAATTCTAATGATTTTGCTTTAAATATTAGACCACAAAGTGGAGAACCATATAAGTATAATGTTGAAGCATTAAATTATGGTGAAAGATTTGATGTTGCTGATAATGAAGGTGGAGGACAACCTTTATTTGATGGTAAGGCAGTATTAGTATGGTCATGTGAAAATAAGATTTGCTATCATGAATTTACTAATTTAAAAGGTGATGAAGTAAATTATATTAAAGCTAGTGATGTTAAAGATGACAAAGATAAATCTATTAGTTTTGATGTACATGCTAAAACTAAGTTCTTTGCTATAAAAGAAGAATTTGATAAGAGAAAAGCTGAAATTGATGCAAATACTGTTAATATTGAAAAATTAGGTGATCATGGAATTGAATATATGCCTGTTGGTGAACCAGTTGAAAACAATGCTTTAATAGCATATGGTAATAGATCATTTAAAGCTGTAGTATATGGAACCGATTTTAAGGGTGTATCTATTGGTGATTTAAATGATTTGGATTATTATCCAAGTAGTTGGAATGATTGGTTCTTAAGAAGAGAAACTTATGATATGAGTGGAACTACTAAAGAAAAACCTGTTGAAATAGATACTGTTCTTTTACAAAAGAAAATTAATTTAAAATTACAAACTAATTTGAATAATTATAGTGTTACTAAAATTGAGGCATTAGATGTTCCTAGTGATGCTGTTAAAATTACTAAGAAAAATGATGGATCATATGATTTTGAATTTGCTTCAAATTATTATGATAAAGTAGTATTTAAAGTAACTACATCTGATAATAAAGAACAATATATCTATATTAATAGAAGAACTACTGATCCATGGATTAGAACTGATGGAAATAAGACAGGAATAGTTGTTGAAACTTTCTATGATAGAGTTAAGTCTTATACTGATTTAGATGTTATTGCTAAAATAGTATTTAAAGATGGTACATCAAAAGTTGTTCATTTAAGTGCCGAAAAAGGTATTGATGATGGCTTAGGAAATATTTATGATGTATATGAAGTAGATGAACAAACTTTTGGTGATGAGCAACAACCTAAAGGCAAGGGCATGAAGAGAGCTAATTTTGTTTATGCTATGAGTAAAGCAGATTTAAAGAAAGTTGATAAAATCTATATTAATGTAGAGTTTAAAGGAAGTACATCTACTACTTTTGCTGGTAACTTTGTAGGTAGTGGAAAAGGTGATATTATAGAAATGAAATATTGGGAGGATAGGTTGAATTAATGAAAAAGTTAGGTTTATTATTAATGTTATTTATACTTCCATTAAGTGTAAGTGCTGCAAGTGTTAATGTAAAATCACTTGATGCAACTACTGAAGGCAAAATTATTAAATATAGTGGTGAAATGGAAAATGGTAGTGTAGCTGTTATGTGTAAGTTATATAATGGTGATGAAGAAATAGATTATTTATCTTCTGAAGTTGATTCAAATAAATTTGAAGGATCATTTACTGTAACTAGTGCTGCTACATATAAGGTTGCGTGTGCTAATTATGAAGGTGGAGAGTTTAAGACAACAGAAGTTGAAGTAAAAGAAGAAACTAAAGAAGAAAAACAGGAAGTTACTCCAAATACTTTAGATAATATTTTAAGTATTGTGGCAATTGCTGGTGTTTCTTTAACAACATTAATTGGTGTAAGTTTTTATATTAAAAAGCAAGTTAGATAATAATATCTAACTTTTTACTTGATTATTTAAGTAAATAAGTATATAATTTTTGTTATAAAGCAATTGACGAAGACGTCATATATTAAGTATTTATTAGAGAGTCTATTAGTTGGTGAAATATAGATTAAAGAAAGATATATGTAGATCACTTCTGATGTGACTAAAGGATAAGTTTAGTACGTATTAACTCACGTTACGAGATTAAGTGCATGAATTTAACTCATGAATTAAGGTGGTACCACGGAGTAACTCACTTCGCCCTTAACTCAATGAGTTTTTTTATTTATTTGAAAGGATGAGACAACATGTTTAAAGAATTAGACAAAAGAGACGTTAGAGAAGTTGAAAAAACAATATTAGAAAACTGGAAAAAAGAAGATATCTTTAATGAATCAATTAAAATTAGAGAAAATAATGATCCATGGGTATTTTATGATGGTCCAATTTATGCTAATGCTAAACCTGGTATTCACCATGTATTTTCTAAAACTATAAAAGATAGTTTTTGTAAATATAAAGTAATGAATGGATATAAGGTAGATAGAAAAATAGGATTAGATTGTAATGGTTTACCAATTGAATACAATGTTGAAAAGAAACTTGGTATTAATGGTAAGAAAGATATCGAAGCAATGGGTATTGATAAATTCATTGAAGAATGTAAAAAGAATACTGCTTTAAATATTGATGAAGTTAGAACTGTTACAGATATGATGGGTCAATTTATTGATCAAGATCATCCATATATTACATGTGAAAATGATTATCATGAAACTGAATGGTATTTATTAAAAGAAATGCATAAGAAAGGTGCTATTTATCAAAGTAATAAGATTTTGCCTTATTGTCCTAGATGTGGTACTGAGTTAGCTAAGTTTGAAGTAGATCAAGGATATCAAGAAGATGCAGTTAATACTGTTATTGTTCCATTTAAATTAGTTGATAAAGATGAATATTTATTAGTATGGACTACAACTCCTTGGACTTTAATGGATAATGTAGCTGCTTGTGTTAATCCTGATATGACATATATTAAAGCTGAATCTATGGGATATAAATTTATCTTAGCAGAAAGTTTAGCTAATAATGTATTAGGTGAAGATTATAAAGTATTAGAAACTTTTAAAGGTAATGATTTAAAAGGATTAAAATATGAACAATTAATGCCATTTGCAACAGTTGAAGGTGGTAAGTCATTTGAAGTTGTTGCTGATGAATATGTTACAGATTCTGATGGTACAGGTATTGTACATATCGCTCCAGCTTATGGTGAAGATGATAATAGAGTATGTAAAGAAAATGGTATTGGATGGACACAAAGTGTTGATTTACAAGGTAAATATACTATAGGTCCTTGGAAAGGTACTTTAGTTACTGATAAAGATTTAGAAATAGATATTATTAAATACTTAAAGGAAAATGATAAGTTATTTAAAAAGATTAAGATTACACATGACTATCCACATTGTTGGAGATGTAAATCACCATTAATTTATTATGCTAAGAGTGCATGGTATATTAAGACTACTGATTATAAAGATCAAATTATTAAAGAAAATAATAAGATTAATTGGTATCCATCTTATGTTGGTGAAAAACGTTTTGGTAACTGGTTAGACAATATGGTAGACTGGGGTATTTCTAGAAATAGATATTGGGGATGTCCTTTACCATTCTGGGTATGTGATGAATGTGGAGAATTTGATGTAATTGGTTCAAGAGAAGAATTAATTAATCGTGCTGATCAAAAATTAAAATTTGAAGATATTGATATGCATAGACCATATGTTGATAATATTACTATGAAGTGTCCTAAGTGTGGTAAGACAATGCATAGAGTTAAAGATGTTATTGATGTTTGGTTTGATAGTGGTGCTATGCCATATGCTCAATGTCATTATCCATTTGAAAATAAAGAATGGTTTGAAAGTCATTTCCCTGCAGAATTTATTGCTGAAGGTGTAGATCAAACTAGAGGTTGGTTCTATACATTACTTGTTATATCTACAATTATTTCTGGACAATCAAGTTTTAAAAATGTTGTTGTTAACGATATGATGTTAGATGCTGAAGGTAAGAAGATGTCTAAATCATTAGGTAATATAGTTGATCCAGTTCAAATTATGAGTCAATTTGGTGCTGATAATATTAGATGGTATATGTTATATGTATCTCCAGTATGGACACCATTAAAATTTAGTGAATTAGGTGTTAGAGAAGTACATTCTAAGTTCTTTAACCCACTAAAGAATACATATTCATTCTTCCAAACATATGCTAATATTGATAAGATTGATATTAAAGAATGTAATATAGCTGTAGAAAATAGAGAAGAAATAGATAAATGGTTATTATCTAAATATAATAAATTAGTTAAGAATGTAACTGAATATTTTGATCAATTTGATTTAAATTTAGTAGTTAAAGAAATTACTTCATTTGTAAGTGATGATTTATCAAATTGGTATATTAGAAGAAATAGAGATAGATTCTGGGCTAGTGATTTAGATGATAGTAAAAAGGCTGTATATCAAACTACATATGAAGTATTAGAAGGTTTATGTAGATTATGTGCACCTATAATTCCATATACTACTGAAGAAATCTATACTAAATTAACTGGGGAGAAATCAGTTCATTTAGCTGATTATCCTAAGTATGATGAAACTTTAATTGATGAAAAAATCGAAGAAAAGATGGATTTAGTTAGAGATTTAATTTCTACAGGTAGAATGGTTAGAGAAGAAAATAAGATTAAAGTTAGACAACCACTATCTGAAATATTAATTAACGGTGAATATGAAGCTGTTTTAGGTGATTTAACTAACTTAATTAAAGAAGAATTAAATGTTAAAGAAGTAGTATTTGTTAAAGATTTAGCTACATATATGAACTTTAATATTAAACCTAACTTTAAAGAAGTTGGTAAGACATTTGGTCCTAAGATTAAAGCATATTCAGAATTATTATTAACTTTATCTAGAGAAGATGAAACTAAGTTATTAAATAATGAAAATATCGTTGCTAAATTTGAAGGTGAAGATTTAGAAATAACTCCAAATATGGTTGATATTAGAATCGAAGCTAAAGAAGGATTTAATGTTGGAATGCAAAATAATAAGTTTGTAAT